>Ga0265797_10011616_pt1 | contig 10991 bp, 10 predicted proteins | sample P2T30metagenome_FD_192433 | JGI IMG/M metagenome (GOLD analysis project Ga0265797, IMG submission 192433) | Plant litter microbial communities from East Loma Ridge, Irvine, California - P2 T30 | ecosystem: Environmental > Terrestrial > Plant litter > Unclassified | place: USA: California... | reverse complement strand
CGGCGCCGGCTTCCTGCAGGCGGTAGGCGCGGATCTTGTTGACCAGGCCGATGCCGCGGCCTTCCTGGCGCAGGTAGAGCAGGATGCCGCGGCCTTCTTCGGCGATGCGCTGCAGCGCGCCTTCGAGCTGGGCGCCGCAGTCGCAGCGCTGCGAGAACATCACGTCGCCGGTGAGGCATTCGGAGTGCACCCGCGCCAGCACCGGCTCGCCGTTCGACAGGTCGCCCAGGGCCATCGCCAGGTGTTCCTTGCCGGTGGCCGGCTCGACCCAGGCGTGCAGCGTGAACTGGGCCCACGGCGTCGGCAGCGCGCACGAGGTGGCATAGTCCAGCAGGGAAGGCGGGGTGAGGGCGGCGGTGGCTTGCATGACGGTGTTTCCAATCGATGTACTTATAGCCGTCAAGTTTACCGGAAATCGGGCGTGGCCGTGCGGAATCACCTGCTTTTCCATCCCCGATGCCAGGCGCTCTGTCCTAAGGAGGAAGCACCACTTTGCATGCATGCTGAATGGAATGCGGTCATGACGCACGATTGACCAAGTCTCCTATTGCAGAGGGCGGGGAGGGCCGTGATACGCTGTGTCAGAAAGATAATCCCAGGTTCTGCATGCCAAATTTTTTCAGTTTTCCGTCTCATGTGACACCGCGCGGCCTCGGCGCCTGGCTCGCGCTCGCGTTCTCGGCACTGACCGTGGTCCTGACCCTGCTGCTGGTCGAGGTGGTCGAGCGCGCCGCCACCGGCCAGGTCAAGAGCAGCATCGGCAGTGGGCTGGGCGAGATGGCGATGCAGACTGCCGACAAGCTCGATCGCGGCATGTACGAGCGCTATCGCGAGGTGCGGCTGATGGCGCGCCGCGGCGACCTGGTGGCGCCGTCGACCTCCCACGCCGAGCGGCGCCGCATCCTCAACGACATGCAGTCGACCTACGGCTACTACGAATGGATCGGCATGGCCGGCCTGGACGGCACCGTGCTGGCCGAGGCGCGCGGCCTGCTGGAAGGGAAGAACGTGGCCAAGCGGCCGTGGTTCATCAACGCCCTCAAGGGCACCTACGTCGGCGACGTGCACGAGGCGGTGCTGCTGGCCAAGCTGCTGCCGGTGCAGGAGGGCGAGCCGCGCCGCTTCGTCGACGTCGCCTTTCCCTGGATGGATGCGGACGGCAAGCCGGCCGGCGTGCTGGGCACCCACCTGTCGTGGGAATGGGCGCGCGATGTCGAACGCTCGATCATCGCGCCGGTGCAGTCGCGCAACCGGGTGCAGGCCCTGATCGTCAGCGGCGAAGGCGTGGTGCTGCTGGGACCCGAAGGCCTGCAGGACACCAAGATCGACCTGGCCAGCCTGGGCCAGGCGCGCCAGGGCCGCACCGGCTACGCGGCGGAGCGCTGGCCCGATGGGCGCGACTACCTGGTCGGCTACGCCGCCACGCGCGCGGTGGGCGACTATCCGGGCCTGGGCTGGCACGTGCTGGTGCGCCAGGACCTCGAGGACGCCTACCGCCCGGTGCGCGAACTGCGCACGCGGGCGCTGTGGAGCGGCGCCGCGCTGGCGCTCGTGTTCTCGCTGGCCGGCCTGCTGCTGGCGCGCCGCATCACGCGCCCGCTGGAAGCGCTGGCCGCGTCGGCCGACCGCCTGCGCCGGGGCGACAGCCAGGAGCTGGTGCCGGCGCGGCGCGGCTATACCGAGGTGCGCCAGCTGTCGGGCGCGCTCAATGCGCTGGTGACGGCGCTGGTGCGCCAGCGCGGGGAACTGCAGGCGCTCAACGACACGCTCGAGCAGCGGGTCGATCAGCGCACCGTGGAACTGGAGCGCGCGCTGGCCTCGGTACGCGCCAGCGAGCAGCGCATCGCCACCATCGTCGGGGCGGCGCAGGACGCCTTCATCGCCGCCGACATGCGCGGCATGATCCTCGACTGGAATCCAGCCGCCGAGCGCATGTTCGGCTGGAGCCGTCACGACGCGGTGGGCTGGCCGCTGGCCGAGATGATCCTGCCCGAGCGCTACCGCGCCAGCATCGCCAAGGCGCTGCGCGGCTATCACCAGGGCGGCGAGTATTCGTATGACCGGCGCCTGGAGCGCACCGTGGTTAACCGCAAGGGCGAGGAATTCACGGTCGAGGTGACGGTGGCGCTGGCGGGCGAGGGCGAGGACACCTTCTTCAGCCTGTTCCTGAACGATATCTCCGAGCGCAAGAAGGTCGAGCGCATGAAGAGCGAGTTCGTGTCCACCGTCTCGCACGAGCTGCGCACGCCGCTCACCTCGATCCACGCCTCGCTGTCGCTGCTCGACGCCGGCATGGCGGGCGAGTTGCCGCCCGACGTGGCCAAGCTGATCCACATCGCCAGCCAGAGCTGCGACCGCCTGATGCGGATGGTGAACGACCTGCTCGACATCCAGAAGATCGAGGCCGGCCAGGTGGAATACCGGCGCAGCGTGCAGCCGCTGGCGCCGCTGCTGCGCCACGCGGCCGAGGCGATGGAGGGCCAGGCGCGCCAGGCCGGCGTCGCGCTGCGCCTCGACCTGCCGCCGGGCGCCGAGCGGGTAGAGGCCGCGATCGACCACGACCGCCTGGTGCAGGTGCTGAGCAACCTGCTGTCGAACGCGATCAAGTTCACCCCGTCCGGCAAGACGGTGACGGTGGGCCTGGCGCAGCGGCCGGGCTGGGCGCGCCTGAGCGTGACCGACGAGGGACCGGGCATCCCGCCCGCGTTCCAGGGCCGCGTCTTCGAGCGCTTCGCCCAGGCCGATGGCGCCGATTCGCGCCAGCGCAGCGGCTCCGGGCTGGGGCTGAGCATCAGCAAGGCGATCGTCGAGGAGCATGGCGGCACGATCGGCTTCGAGACCCGGGCCGGGATGGGGACGCGGTTTACGGTGGAGCTGCCGCTGGGGTGAGCGACGTCGTTTCCGGCCTTGCCGGACGCCTCTGGGCGAACCCAAGGCCTGGGAGCAGCGGCATAGCTAAAACCACGTCGTCCCCGCGCAGGCGGGGACCCAAGTTCTACCAGCCATCCGCCCAGCAAGCTACCTCTGATAAGCCTCATGGCATGGCGGACAACGCCTATTCTGCGATTCAGCATGGATCCCCGCCTCCGCGGGGATGACGACTCATACTTAGCGAATAAATATTCCGGACGCTGGTGCGCCTGCGCGGGAACGACGGGGTGCTCAGCGCAGCTCGTGCACCGCCATCCCGCCAAAGCTTTTCCACGCGCCGAAGGACCGTTCGAGCTGCGGCAGCAGGCGCATGAGCGCCGGCTTGTCGAAGTGGAAGGTGGTGGCCGAGCCGGCGATGTCGCGCCGGCCGCCGAGCAGGTAGCCGACCGCCTCGTCCTGCGCCGCTGCCACCTTCAACAGCACCAGCACCTGTTGTCCGCCGATGTCGAACAGCAGCAGGTCGCCCTTGGCGCCTGGCCCCATGCGCCGGTAGCGGCGCTCGATGCCGATGCCGGTCGGTCCGGCCTCCAGCGCGATGCGCACCTGCTTGCCATGCTTGACGCCCCAGTCCAGGAAGGGCGCTGCGTGGCGCTTGATTTCATCAGGGTCGGTGCGGTAGTTGCGCACCGTCAGCGCATCGGCATGGCGCGCCAGGCCGCCCAGCAAGGCTTCCTCGCCGCTCCACGCGACCGGCGCCACGACATCGAGCGTCATCTTGCCCGCAGCCTTGCGCAGCGCGGCGAGCAGGTCGAGATAGTCGCCGTTGCGCGCCGCCAGCGGCAGCTTGTCCGGTGACAGCAGCTGGGGCTGGACGTCGATCTGGACCGCCTTCAGGCGCTCCTTGTCGGCGGCCTGCGCGTTGTAGGCGACGTAGGCGCGCATCCGCAGGGTGGCGGCGCGGCGCTCGGTCGGCAGGATCAGTTCCGGCCCATCCTCGAAGGCGGTGACGGCGATGCCGCGGCTGGCGGCCTGGCGCACGAAGGCCGCCAGGGCCTCCGATTCGGCCACCCGGCCGTCGCGCACCGGTACGTTGATGAACAGTTCCCCGATCTGCTGGCCGGCGGCCCAGTCGAGCATGGCGTCGGCGCGTTCGCGCCAGGCGTTCGGACTCCAGGCCCAGGTCGCGCGCGGGGCGCGTTCGCGGACGTCGGCGGCATCGTCAGGGCGTTCGCTGGCCAGCTTTGGCGCTGCCGGAACATCGGCAGGTCCGTTATCGAGGGTATGGCCGATGACCGTGAAGTCCTTGCCGCGCTCTTCACCCTGCAACACGATGGTCTCGCCAGGCCTGGCGTCGGCGGGCAGGAAATGCAGGGCCTGGACGCCGCTGGCAGCGACCTTCAATGGCACGGCGCGGCAACCGGGTTCCGGCTTGCCCGGCGCTTCGGTGACGATGGCGCGCATGCGCGCGCCCATGGCGGTGGTGTAGTCCTCGGTCACGGCGCCGGGCGAGGCGAGCGGGGTGCCGGGGCACAGCAGCAAGGTGGCTGCCTGGGCCGGCAAGGACAGCGATGACAGCAGAAGCGGAAGCAGGAAAATGGAGCGTGACATGCCCCAAGTGTAAGCGAGCCGGGCGATTCGCAGCGCCCGCTTAGGGAGCGCCTCAGGAGGCCGGCAGCAGCAGACGGCGCACGCGCGCCAGCAATTCGTTGGGCTGGAAGGGCTTGCTGACGAAGTCGTTGGCGCCGGCGTCGAGCGCGCGCACGGTGTCGCGCTCGGTGTTCTTGGCGGTCAGCATCAGGATCGGCACCGCCGCCCAGTCGGCGCGCGCACGGGCCAAAGCAACGATCTCGAAGCCGTCGAGGTGGGGCAGCATCACGTCCAGCAGCACCAGGTCGGGGATCTCGGGGCTGGCAGCGACGTATTCGCTCGCTGAGCGGCCGTCAGCCAGGTGCGTGACGCGGTAGCCCTGGCGTTCGAGCATGAAGCGCAATACCTGGGCGATGTGGTCGTCGTCCTCGACCACCATTACCAGGGGCGCAGGAGCGTGTTCGTTGAGCATGGTGGTTTCTTCGCTGAATGTTCGATTATACCGATGCCCAGCAGGATTTTGGCGAGACTATTGCTAGAGGGTATTACCTAGGGGGCCGGCGCAGCGGATCGAGCAGGCCGCGCAGATCATTGTGGTCGAGTTCGTACATCAGCGCCAGCAATTGGCCCAGTTCGCCGCGCGGGAAGCCTTCGCGCGCGAACCAGCCCAGGTAGTGACCCGGCAGGTCGGCCAGCTTGCGGCCTTTATATTTACCGTAGGGCATTTCGCGGACGAGGAGGAGGGAGAGGTGTTCGGCGTTCATCGTGCGGCACTTTAGCAAACAACGATGACGTTGTAGCATTTCGCTGACAAGGGGAGGGAAATATCATGGATGACTTCAATCTGGCGCGCTTCGTCGAGGCGCAGGAGCCGGTCTATGCCGCCGTACTGGCCGAATTGCGCGCCGGGCACAAGCGCAGCCACTGGATGTGGTTTATCTTTCCGCAGTTCAAGGGGCTGGGCAATAGCGAGATGGCGCAGCGCTACGCCATCGGCTCCGAGGACGAGGCGGCCGCCTACCTGGCCCATCCGGTGCTGGGCCGGCGCCTGCGCGAATGCGCCGGCATCGTCGCCGGGCTCGACGGGCCGTCGGCGCACGAGATCTTCGGCTATCCGGACGAGCTCAAATTCCGCTCGTCGATGACCCTGTTTGCCGACGTGGCGCCGGACGAGGCCGTGTTCCAGGCCTGTATCGACAAGTTTTTCGACGGCGAAGCCGACCCGGAGACGCTGGCGCGGGTCTAGGCTGCAAGCGTGCGCTTCAGGCGTCGGCGAACTGCGCCAGCAATTCGTCGGGCCGGCCGCGCATGGCCACATGCAGGATCACCGCGGTACTAAAGCGCAGCGCCGGGTGGCTGGCGCGGTGGCGGGCGAACCAGAACACCTCGTCCAGGTCGTCGTCCTCGTGCGCCGTCGTCAGCACGGCGTGTTCCGGCGCGACGTCTTCGTAGTCGAACGCTTCCAGGGCGGCATCCTCGACCGCCTCGTTCCAGCTCGCGCACTCCTTGCCCCAGGCAAGCATGTAGCGGCAGCCGGAATCGACCAGCCAGCGCGCCACGTCCCAGCGCCACATCTCGTCGCTGTCGTCGTCGATCACGACCACGGCCATGAACGGCGCCAGGTGGGGCAGGTCGGGCAGGGCGTCGTGGGGACGCAGCTGCAGGTAATGGGCTTTGTGTGCTTGCATGGTGTCGATGCCGAATAAGGTTGGCGGCATTATCGCCGCCCGATGCCGATCGTGGAAGGCCTCAATCGGCGGTGGCGCTTCCGGCCAGCATGGCGCGCAGGCGCGCGCGCCGCCGTTCGAGTTCGCCCATCTCGGCTTCGATGGCGGCCAGCAGCTTGTGCTGGGCCGGCGCGGTCTCGGCGCACATGGCGGCGCCCTCGACCGCCAGCATGCAGTTGGGGAAGCGGCGGATTTCGGCCAGGTTGAAGCCGGCCGCGATCAGGCGCTGGATCTGGCGCACCCGGGTGACGGCGGCCGGCGGAAACACGCGGTAGCCGTTGCCGGCGCGGCGCGCGTCGAGCAGGCCCTGTTCGTCGTAGTGGCGCAGCGAGCGCACGCTGGCGCCGGTCTGGCGCGCCAGCTCGCCGATCGACAGCGGCAGGGAAGATAAATCCGGTGTCACTTTCGCTTGACCCTCACATTAATGTCAGGCTCGAGGATAGCATTTCATCGATCCTGGAGCACACCATGAAACAGTATTCCCACTTCCTGCGCGCCCTCATGCTTGCCGCGATCCTGCTCGCCACGGCGTCCCTGGCGCAGGCCGCGACGCGGCATTACGCCATTACCGCGCCCGACGGCGTGACCCTGGCGGTGCAGGAGTCCGGCAATCCGGACGGCCCCGCCATCCTGTTCATCCACGGCCTGCTGGGCAGTCACCTGAACTGGGAGGCCCAGCGCGCCAGTCCGGCGCTGCAGGGGTTCCGGCTGATCAGCTACGACTTGCGCGGCCACGGCCTGTCCGGTAAACCAGGCGACCCGGCGGCCTACCGGGAAGGGCGGCGCTGGGCCGACGACCTGGCGGCCGTGATCGCAGCGACGAAGGCGAACAAGCCGGTGCTGGTCGGCTGGTCGCTGGGGGCGGCGGTGATCTCGAACTACCTGGCTGCGTACGGCGACGATGCGATCAAAGGCGCGGTCTATGTCAACGGCGTCGTCGAACTGATGGATCCGCAGCAGATCGTCGCGCACCCCGAGGTCTACCGCGACCTGAACGCGCCGGAGCTGGGCACGCGCCTCGACGCCCAGCGCGCCTTCCTCGCCCTGTGCTTCCATGCCAGGCCGGACCAGGCCAGCTTCGAGCGCCTGCTGGGCGCCGCCGCCATGGCCTCGTGGGACATGCAGGCCGCGGTGCAATCGATGGACGTGCCATTGCGCGGCCTGGCGGCTACGCGGGCGCCGGTGCTGCTGCTGTATGGCGCGCGCGATGCGCTGATTCATGCAGCGCCGGCGATGGCAAGGGTGCGCCAGCTCAATCCGCGCGTGGCGCAGGCGGTCTATGCCGAGTCGGGTCACGCCCCGTTCGCCGAAGAGCCGGAACGCTTCGCGCGCGACCTGGCGCGCTTCGTGCAGGGTGGGCGAGGCCGTTAGGGTCTGAATGAGTTCGACGACGCGGCGCCTATTTCGCCGTCATTCCTGCCACTGGCAGGAATGACTTCCTGCGAAGGCGCACTAACGTCCGGAATATTTATTCGTAAAGTATGCACGTCATTCCCGCGCAGGCGGGAATCCAAGTTCGCCCGCGCTAACGCTGCCTTCCACGCAGTGGCGACGCAAAGGAATTGGATTCCCGCCTTCGCGGGAATGACATGCTAGCGACGCGGGAATGACGTGCTAGCGACGCTGGACTGCCGTGGAAATGCGCTGAGCTGACCTATGTCAGCCAGATGCACCCTAGGCGGCCGTGTGGCAGCGCTCGCCGAGCAGCGCGTACAGGCGCCCGGTGTCGATCGGCTTGACCAGGTGGTGGTCGAAGCCGGCCCCGAGGATCTGGTCGCGGTCGCGCGCCTGGCCGTAGCCGGTGACCGCGACCAGCAGGGCGTCCATCGCTTGCGGCAGCGCGCGCAGGCGCCGCGCGAGTTCGAGCCCGTCGACCTCGGGCAGGCCGATGTCGAGCAGGCAGACCTGAGGGCTGAACTGGCGCGCGCACTCCAGCGCGCGCAGCGCATCGTGTTCTACCGCCACCCGGTGTCCGCCCGACTCGAGCAGCATCGACAGGGTGACGGCCGCATCGACGTTGTCGTCCACGATCATCACGCGCAGCGATCCAGGCTGCGCGTCAATGGGCAGTTCTTCGCAGGGCGGGGCGGCGGTGGCGTCCTGGCATTCCAGCAGCGGCAGGCAGACCGCGAAGCGGCTGCCGCGGCCAGGGCCGGCGCTGTCGCAGGCGACCACGCCGCCATGCAGCTCGACCAGGCTTTTCACCAGCGCCAGGCCCAGCCCCAAGCCGCCCGAGGCACGGTCGGACGAGCGCTCGGCCTGGGCGAACAGTTCGAAGGCGCGCACCGCCAGCTCGGGCGCCATGCCGATGCCGTTGTCGAGCACCTCGATGCATACGCGCCCATCGGCGTCGAGCGCCGAGCCGATTTCCAGGCGGCCGCCCTCGGGCGTGTACTTGGCGGCGTTATTGAGCAGGTTGGCGACCACCTGCACCAGGCGCTTGCGGTCGCCCGCAACCAGCGTGCCCGGTGGGGGCTGGCGCAGCGCCAGGTCGTGGCGGCGCGCCTGGATCAGCGGCATGACCTGTTCCACCGCCTCGTGCAGCACGGCGCCAACGTCGAGCGGCTCGATCTCCAGCTGCACCAGGCCGCGCGTGACGCGCGAGACGTCCAGCAAGTCGTCGATCAGGCCCGTCATGTGGCCGACCTGGCGCCCGATGATCTGGCTGGTGCGCTTGATCATCGCCTCATCCAGCTTCATGCGCTGCAACAGCTCGGCGGCGGCGCCGATCGGGGCCAGGGGATTGCGCAGCTCGTGCGCCAGCATGGCCAGGAATTCATCCTTGCGGCGGTCGGCCTCGCGCAGCTTTTCTTCCACTGCCTTGCGCTCGGTGATGTCGCTGGCGGCGCCAATCCATTCGTAGACGTCGCCGGCGGCGTCGAACATCGGCACTGCGCGCGAAAGGATCCAGCCGCCGCTGCCGTCGGCGCGCCGCACCCGGTGCTCGAGCTCGAACACCGAGCGATGGCGGATGGCGTGCTCGATCGCCTGGTGCAGCCGTTCCTGGTCTTCGGGCGGGATGTATTCTTCGAGCCAGAGTCGGTTGGCGCCGGCCGTGTCCTTCAGGAAGCCGCGTCCCTCGAGATGGTGCAGCTGGGTCCAGTCGGGGTTCATGCGGTAGATGACTTCGGCCGTCGCATTGGTCAGCGCGCGGAAGCGCTTCTCGCTTTCGCGCACGGCCGCCTCGGAGCGGATCTGGGCGGTGACGTCGCTGTTGCTGTGCGAAATGCAGACCAGCTCGCCGCCGGGACCGAACAGCGGCGTGCTGGTCGAGGTCCAGAAGCGTTCCTCGAACACCGTCTGGCCATCGGGCAGCAGCACGGGAATCGGATAGCGCACCGCCGGCAGGGTGTCGGGCAGGCCGGTCGCGCGCACCTTGTCGAGCGAGGCGCGCAGGTCGGCTTCGCCGGTATCGTCCGGATCGTCGGGGTTGGCGGGGAAGGCGGCGAACAGGCTGACCCCAACCAGTTCCTCGCGGCTGCGCGACGAGGCCTTCAGGAAGGCGTCGTTGACGGCAAGGATGATCGCGTCGGGCGTGGGCGACAGCAGGTAGTGCCCGAAGGGCGAGCTGTTGAAGGCCGACTCGAACAGGGGAGCAGGGATCATTGTCGCAGACCGGTTGCAGGAGCGGGAATTATAGGACAGAAGCGGGAGTGTTAAACGGACAATTGAAGCGGTCGCAGTCCTTGTAAAGACGATTGGCAGTCATTGCTGAAGTGAAATATCCGAAGGCTCTTCGGTATGATCAAGATGAACTTTATTTTTTCTTGCCTGATGTCTTCGTGATCAAGCGAGCCTCGGGAATTACATACTGGAGAATTTATGATTGATGCAGATCTTGACGCAATACTGGACGCTTTGCACCACAAGAAGCCGCTGCGCATTGAGGAAACCGAGAGCCGGATTGAGAAAGTTTTCAAGAAGCCTGCGAAATACCTGTTGTGGAGTTCCGTTACATTCGCCTTGGCGCTAGGGCTGCTCGCAATATGCGTTTGGGCGTTTGATTTATCGCCAAATTACTGGGCAAGCACGGCAGTGTTCTTAATTGTCGCGTCTGTCGGCACGGGGGTGCTCTGGATGATTGCCGATCTGTTGCCGACATTAATAGGGATTTATTTTTATAAGGATGACTTTCACAAAGCGAGGAAACTGACGGTTATCCACGATCTGCAGCATGCGAGGGATCTTCACCAGTTTGATATCGCAGCGCTTAGATTGACCGATCAGTGGCTCTCTCTTCGGATCGAGCGGATGCGTCTCTACCTTGGTCTGATCATCGGCGGTGCCGATAAGGTGGCACTTCTCGGACTTATACTAGGGGCTTGGGGAATATGGACTAATTTTCCAGGCGGCGGTATCACGTTGGAACAATACGGCTACGTGGCATTCAGTGCTTTTATAGTAGGTCTGGGGGGCGGGGGAGTGCTCGCGAACGTCGTCATCAAGGAACTCTCATACCAGCGCGACTTGCTATCCTTGGCGTTGAGCACAGCGCCCAGCAATGCTTAGCTCTGGTTCATGGACTTGGCAGTGAGGCCGATCGCGGGGCAAGCGAGATCGTGACAAACGCTCGTGTTGCGTATAATCGCCCTAAGCTTGTCCACTTATTATCAGAAAACAACAACTCATGGCCTCATCTTCCGACAACATCAGCATGGCGGTGTTCTGCGACTTCGAAAACGTCGCACTGGGCGTACGCGACGCCAACTACGAGAAATTCGACATCCGTCCGGTGCTCGAGCGCCTGCTGCTCAAGGGCAGCATCGTGGTCAAGAAGTCGTATTGCGACTGGGATCGCTACAAGGC
>Ga0265797_10011614_pt1 | contig 10993 bp, 12 predicted proteins | sample P2T30metagenome_FD_192433 | JGI IMG/M metagenome (GOLD analysis project Ga0265797, IMG submission 192433) | Plant litter microbial communities from East Loma Ridge, Irvine, California - P2 T30 | ecosystem: Environmental > Terrestrial > Plant litter > Unclassified | place: USA: California... | reverse complement strand
CGAACGCACGTGAGACAAGAAACTGTGCAATGACAACCGCAATAGGCGCATCGCCTATCAACTGCATGTGCTGTATTACCCCACTCGGAGGTCTGTGGATAATAAGGTATATACATGAACTACGTTTGCATAATTATGATTCAGGAAGCGATACCTTCAAGTTGTATTTGCTCTCTAGTAGTGAGCAGGGGCGGGGGTCGCCTTGGGCCTGACCCTAGTTTCCAAAGTGCAAGGCGTGCTGCTGGCCTTGACACCTCCGTAGCCCTGAGCAGCAGAGGGCTTGGTGGGGCGGTGGGCAGCATGGGTAGGCTTGGGGTAGGCGTGAGGCCACTTGCCAGAAGGCCTTGGGCGGCCCCAGCCGAAGCCACCTTGGGGACGGCTGCCGTTGTGGAAGTAGTCTGGGCGAGGAGTGCCAGAGGGGCGTGTGTTGCCAGAGGGACGCATGCCGGTGCCGGTGGGGTAGGCCGCTGCTGAGCTTGTACCGGTAGGGCGCTGAGGAACGGGCGATGAAGCAGTAGCGTCGAGGGGCACGCGCGTGCTTTGAGCCTTGCTTTTGGTGCAAGATGTGGAGGTTGCGGGTTTGGGTGTCGCAACGGTAGAGGTAGCTGCTGAGCTTGTGCCGGTAGGCTTCTGAGGGGCAGCCGATGAACGAGTAGCGTCAAGGGGTACGCGGGTGCTTTGGGCCTTGCTCTCGGTGCAAGTCGTGGAGGTTGCAGGCTTGGATGGCTTGACGGTAGGAGGAGCTACCGGGTATTCAGCAGAGCCGGTAGGCTCGACAACGGACGAGCTGGATACGGTAGAGTAGACCGGCAAGAGAGACAGAAGAGGGACCGCGGCAGTCTCTGTGAAAGCAGGTGCAATAGCAGGGTTGAATAGCTGGGATGCCGGGATGTAGATGGACTTGAAAGGGTTGGGCAGATCATTGTCGGGAAGGAATCCTGAGGGTATAGCTCCGAGGGCGGATGTAATAACAGAGACGATGGGTACTATGGGTACCAGGGACGCAATCGGGTTCGGGACGGGCGTGCCATACCCAGCAGGTGCTGTAACGGAGGGAGCAGGCTTCGAGCCTCCAGCAGGGGCGTTGTAGCTGTTATCGCCATACTGAGCAAAGGCCGTACCGGCAAGCAGGGAAAAAAAGAAAGCAGAGTGCATCATGATGCTAGCAGATGATCAAACAAAGCGAGGAACGAAATAAAGAGCGAACGACCAGCGAACCAGGTCAGTGTGTCTGTGAGAGACGGTAAAAAGAATGTAATCGATGCGAATGATCGTGAAAGCGGTAGCAGGTCGTCGTCATGTTGGAGTTGCTCCCCTATATAACCAGGCGGGCAATGAAACAAGCCATTTCCGCTGGGGCCTGAGGCCTGGACCAAGAAGACGGCGCCAATCGAGGATCATCTCGGAAACATTTGCAGTGCACCCCAGTGCGGGGGCCGCCGCGCCTGTACAAAGGCAAGGTGAGAGCTGCGAGTGGTTGGGTTGCTGAGGCGCGGACCGTAGAATGGGTAGCGTAATTGCGGTCGTTTCGAGTTGTTTCGCCAAGATCCCGCTAGCGGTAGATCGCCACGCCAACACGTGACGAGGTCGGGACGGGATGGTCTAGATCACCAGCTCGTCATTGCGTCAACACGCACCATTGCACCATCCATCATTTAGATTTGAGGACTTCAGCGCTGAGTACTGACTAGCATACACTTAACGGCCATCTCGATCTATTGTATCACGACGCCGTCTTCCGCCGCTTGATACCGATCCACATGTCCTCCCAGAATCCTACACCACCTTTGACTACAAAATTGCCTTTGCGGCTTTCGTCGATCCCAATCTTGAACGTCCTGAAGAATTGCAATGGGGCCTTGTATAACTCCATGAGCGCGATGTCTTTTCCAAGACAGACTCTTGCGCCATACCCAAAGCCCATGTTATACTTGTTGTACTCCTTTGCTTTTTCCTCGCTTTCGAGCCACCTTCCTGGACGAAAATCACAGGCATCTGCACCATAGATCCTCTCATCGCGGTGCACGAGCCAGGGGTTGCAGGTTATTTCGGTACCGGGCGGCGCGTAGCGGCCATGCAGGTGCATCCCTGACGAACCCACAACGCGAGGGAAGATGTTCGGCGCGGAGGGACAGAGACTGTAGTCGTCAGTACATGGGAGTAGCAGTGAAGCAGATGACTATAACCTACCGCATGCTTTCTTTGACGCAGGCAACGTAGTATGGACAATGCTCCAAGACTTCGTCATACTGCGGCATGGGGCTCAATTTGCCCTCGCGAGTAACGCGATCTAGCTCTTCCATCAACTTCGCGTATACCTGAGCATCAGATGTAATGTATGCAATCATAGCTTGGAATGCAGTGCCTGTCGTATCAGCGCCAGCGAGCAACACGAGAAGGATTTCAGCTTTGATGTAGTCTAAATCCAGCGGTGCGCCATCCTCTGTCCTTGCATCCAGGAAAGTCTGTAGCAGATCGACTCTGTCGACCTTACCAGCTTCGATATCTTGGATTCGCTTGGCAATGAGCTTGTCACGGAAACGCATCAGCGTGCCAATACCAGAGTCGTCCTCGGGCTTCGCCACAAGATATTTCTCGCCGAACCATGTGCCTTTCGCCCATTGTGTGAATGGCCAGAGCCGAGCCATTAGACCAAAAGGAAGGAGACCATCGTGGAAGCCTTTGATCAAGCCGTCGATGTCGGAGCCGCTCTCGATGAATCCGATGGGTGCGCCAAAGCCAATCTCCGATATGATGTCATATGCCATATATACTGCCTATATAAAGTGTCAGTGCCCCTGATCGCCAGCATAACGATAGTGTGAAGCATACCCAGGGAGCGAAGTCAAATCTACTGCCATCGCCGAAGACTTCCTCCAGCTTGGAGGTCCACTGCTGGATGCGATCATCCACTAGCCCTTCCATCTTCCTGACGTTGCTGAAACTATATGGGCCAGCAGCGATCTTGCGAAAGTGCGCGTGGTGCTTGTGTTCCCGCATATTGAACAAACTCTCGGTCTTGCCGAAGCTGCCGGTGATGTAATGATTCGACTTGTTCGATTGGCGATTGTACACTTCAGGGAGCTTGGTAGCATCGGATACCAAGAGTAGGGTAGGGGTGACGCGAAGCACGGGGCCGTATTTGCGGTGTAGAGCGAGTTCGATCTCGCATTCATCCGCCTTGATGTTGTGGTATGCGATCCATAGCCTCGTTACGCTGGCCCAGAAGGGACCCGGAAAGTGTCGTAGCGGATGAAAGTATCGATAGTAAATGATCTGGTAGACACATCTTACGGTAGTATATGCCACGAGTGCTAGGAGGATATTAGGTATCGTAGAGTATGAGAAGAGGTGCAGACTAGAGTCTTTCGTAGACATCATGCAGGAATTTCAGAATGCGAACACACTGGATCAACTAGAAAGGGAAACTGCGATGCCGATAATAGATATATCCGTGAAGTATCCATCGCTCCAAAGGATCGTCAAGTACCCTTACGATGTAGGACACTAACATGTCGCCCGGAGAAGCATCGCCAGCGCCTTTTGAACAATTCACACATGTGATTCGACATGAAATCATACAGCGGTCACACCTCTCTTCCACATGTTCTCCGATGGCGTGGCGGGGTAGCGAACGCTAGAATGGATGTTGTCGCGGGGTACATACGCAGGTACGGGCACCGTTTTCCGATCTACCAGCACAACGCGGGGTCGGGAGTTGCATTCCATACCACAGAAGCGACATGTTCGTGTCGTAGTTGGTGTGCGACATGAACGACCTGCTAGGTGTCATGCCAGCCAACCCAAACTAGGCTGAAGACGATAATTTCAATGGTCGGTGATGATCTTGTGAGGACGGAAGTCCCTTTCGAGAGAAAGAATGTATGCGTCGAAGCGGACTCGAAGCCGTGTCGGCCCTGGGGAACGAACTTTGAGGCCTGGATGTTGTTGAGGTGACGCACGCAGCCAGAGCGGAAAGATGGGCTGCCAAGGGCGCTAATCCGCGCTGATCCTAGCGCGCGAGCCCCTGGATGCCCAGCCCTGGAGGAAGCCGGGCGCGTATCGCCGCGCGGTTTGCGAGCCAGAACGCGAACACCGTCAGCCTCCTCTTCTTGTCCTTCCAATCTCATCTCTCGCACGTCGAATCGCGTCGCGAGACATGCCATATGCGCGGTAGACGGAACTTCTAACTCAGTGAAACAAATATCCGAAATCTGCAACTGCAGGCAGTCGCCAATTGTCGTTCTACTCTCTTCTGCTACGCCGCGTGGACAATACCTTATTCACTGGTCAAAAGCTTCTTTGCGCAAAGTCATCTCCTTAGCTCATCTCTACTGTACAGACAGTTCGAGCTCAGCCGCGTATGCAGGAACGAACATGTCAAATGCCTAACAAAGTTCGATGCCGTCCGTTCACGAACGACCAACTGGGCGTGTTGTCGCTGCGATTGGCCTAGCTCTGTGACATGAAAATGTAGCGCGACACATGGCAGCGAGTCGCTACTTTCGCCGATATGGACGGGGTTATAGAGGTAGTGAAGCTTTCGACGAGCAAGCAGCTTCATCTAACGCTCCAAATCGCAACACTCGGCCGGCCATGTGACTTCTCGTAGTCGCTAGCGACGTGGGACTTTTATCGTTTAAAACATGTTGTTGTATACGCCACCATTTTACACAGGTATCAGCGAAGAAACGTGCGCCTGGCCAGCCAGCGCGGAGGTGAGTGGTGTTAGGAGCTCTCCTCCTCGAACTTATATATCTTCTTTCAGATACGTCCGCTGGAAAAGATTACCCTATTACACGAGCTTATCCTGCCAGTCGATTAGATGCCGTTGTAACCGCTATATTTCAGGGAACAAACGCTACCTGCCACCGAGATCATTACACCTAGTCCGCCCCATCTGGTCACGCTACCTCGATATCTATCTGTATGGCAGTGGGGGCGTGGAACCATTCCTACTACGCGAATACACAAGCAGCGAGGACCAGATGGGATACCGTGTGATTGGAGCTGGGCGAGTCTGCTGCAATATAATTTTGCGAGAAGGTCCGATGTTGTGCTACTGTGCCACATTCGTGCATGACTTCACAGCCCCGCCATCGCGGAGTACGTCATTTGCTTCGACATCAACTTTCTTCTCTACTCTCCACGGGCACCTCCAAGCACGGCTGGCTTGGCTCGATTTTCTTTAGCAATAGGTCGTAATGCATCTTTGCGATGCGTGTCTCGCTATGCGTCCGATTCTTCGCCGGATGTCTTACCGGGACGACGCGACCCTCGAATGGTATAAAGCTCACCACGATGGGTTCCTCGACTTGGCTTTGGCCATGAGAAGCGGTTGTTACGTCTGCAAAAAGTTATGGCGCAACAGTAAGGATAACTTTCGCTCCGTAAGACTCATCAAGATACATCCCGCAATCTTTTACATGGCTGAAACAGCTGTGCAAGGGGAAGAAGATCCGAGGCAGACTGCAATACTCAAGTTCTATCGAAAAGAAAAAGAGGATGATGACAAGGCCCTGGTGCTTTCCGATGTCTTCCACTACGTACCATTCACTCCCGTACCACGTTATTTACCTTCCCATTCGCACTCCCCGGCCGTTTTGAACTTAGCGCAACGATGGCTCAACATTTGCCAAACGTTCCACAAAGACTGTCGGGGAGACGCAGACACTACCTGGTACCCAACAAGGCTGCTAAGGGTGATGCCAAGAATATCGGACTCGAGGCTGGTTCTCACTAGAGGCCGCCGTCTGCGAGGCGATTACGCGACACTGAGTCACTGCTGGGGTTCCAAGCCAATCATCAGGTTGGTGAACGCTAACTTGGCCCAATTGCAACGCAAGATCGACTTCACGACGCTCCCGCGCACCTTCCAGGATGCCATAACTCTGTGCAGATCTCTTGGTCTAGGGTATATTTGGATAGATTCGTTGTGCATAGTACGAGATTTTTCCGAACTCCAACGATGTGGTGCTGACTAAATAATATCAGATACAGGACGACCAAGCTGACTGGCAAGCTGAATCGGTACAGATGCACAAAGTGTATAGTAACGCTACTTTAAATCTGTCAGCGTCTGGAGCTCGAGATGCAAGTGAGGGGTTGTTTTTCGATCGCGATCCAGCAGAAATTGGACCACATCCGCTATGCCCATGGTCGGACGATCTGGGAGGGCCATTTCCAGCCAATGATTACACAGGTACCAGCTGGCACCTTGTACACGAAGACTTCTACGGAGAGTTACTCCAGAAAACGGCCGTCTTTCACAGGGCGTGGATATTCCAAGAACGACAACTTTCCAAAAGGGTGCTACACTTTGGTAGAGAGCAGATATTCTGGGAGTGTTGCACAGCCCATTGTTGCGAAACCTTTCCGGAAGGCCTTCCAGCCGTACTTACTGCTTCTACTAAGACTCTTCCTAAATCCGTGTATGAGCAGACCAGGTGGTCTTCAACATTGTCTTCGACTATTCACCATCGTCTTCCAGGAATAGCAGCACAGCCAGCTCGAGTGCAGATTCAGATGGTCTGGCAGGCTTTGTTCACCGATTATTCCAGTGCTAAACTCACTTACTCCCACGATAAATTAGTTGCGATAAGTGGAATGGCGCGAGATGTGTGGAACACCTGGCAAGGAAAGATCGAAGGTCGTATCAGGTACATTGCTGGACTTTGGGATATACATCTCCCCGAGACGTTGTTATGGAGATCCACCAGATCGGACAATTGGCGCACGGAAGATTACCGAGCGCCAACGTGGTCATGGGCTGCTGTCGACGGGGCCGTTGCGTGGGAAGAGCGCATTTGGTCTGACGCATATAGCTGTGCCACTACTGTACAAGGAGTGGATGTACAGCACATGTGGGATGAATGGGGGGAAGTCGCATCGGGATATATCGTGGTCAAGGGCCCACTTCGTAAGCTACGATACAAAGAATTGCATATCGGTCATTTGGGCGTTGGACCTGACCAGGGCGAAAACACAGAGTGCAATGTTGCGTTGTACAGAGATGCCGGGTGGGGTACACCGACTGAAACATGGGATGATTGCTTGTATGGACTACTCGTTGTTCGCTTCCATAACCTCTCGTTAAGACGCTCCTGTATGATCGCTCTCATTCGATTACCCGGGCTTGAGAATACTTTCAGCCGTGTGGGAATGGGATATCCGATGTTCGGGTCTGAAGTGAAAGACTGGTTTGATGGGTGCTCCGAGGAGACGATTAAGATTGTGTGATGGCCTCGGTTTACTAGTACATCAGTGTATCGTTAGCTTTTTGAGTTTGAATATGAGATGGAGAAAACTTCATACCTCGGTCTGCTCCAAACCACATGCTATGAGTTTCAGTGCGATGCCAATCTCCTTCCACTCCCTTAACACTGTTGAGTCGTCGTTGGGCGAAGTCGTGATGCTGCTAAAATCGCGAAGTTGCTCATTGAACGCAGCGATTTGCTCAGCCAGGCCTAGTTCTGGAGAACACATTGGCTTTACACATCTTTCAAAAAGTTTCTTGGAGGATTTTACAGCATCCACGGTTTTCGGAAAGCTGCTGTACCGCGATATACATGAAGCGAATAGCCCCCTGCCACGCTGGACCTCGTGCTCGAACCGCGATGTAGCGACCATGTCTGCCGATTGAGAGGCCATTGTTTGAAAAAGGGTATCGTAGTGTAATGCCCATATGGAAAGGCTGCGTAGATGCGGTTCGTCCGGTATCGTCTCGGATAGGTCGCGTTCCTAGAGGCGTGCGTGGTGATAACCAGATGCCACTCCCCTCCACTCTTATACCAGACATATCCATACAGTGATTCACACGTATAACAGTCCCATACAGCGTTGTGACTGTGTGGTGGCTGCGTGGTGTTGACTCTTCGCCATGTTAGTCACATTTGACTCTTCACCGCACAGCCCACTATGTCTTTCATCCCATCTTTCACCAGATGAATGGAAGTTGAAGAAGACCAGAGGAGGTTGAGATAGTACTGTAGCATCACAAGAGACGGTTTAGGGGACATATGTCGGGTGTATTTCACTTGGAATAGGGCAGTGTCGGACTGCATTTTGGAACTGGGTGGAGAGGTTTTGGGGTAGATATAGTATGTATGTCACCCGAACATCGACTAGTATCAGAATATGCACCAGCATAGCTCTATCTATCTCCAAAAGACAGGTTCAAGAGGTAGATACGGGATGCATATCCGCTGAAATCGACCAGTGCGAGACATCTACATCGACCTCTCTCACGACGAAATCAACAACCTCACCACACCCAGGAGGTACTCAAGCCTTCTCACAGCCTTGTATCAATCATCCGGGAACTAATGTATCTATTTCACCACACTATCAACTCATTCAACACAACCCACAGCCTACTTGAAGTCCTACACGCACCCTCGTCCCCTCTCGAAGATGCTTCACACTATACAACGTATTCCTTAAACCACCTCACGATTTTCCAGAAAATACGAGAATGTAAGATAAGCTAGAGCGCTTTCTGGATTAGTTTGTTTGCTACAGACTTACCTTCACTTCCAAAGTTCGACTAACCCGCGAATAGTCCGGACCGACTCTTCCTATCACCTACCCTCTCTTCTACCTGCACCCCGCCACATTCACACCAACTCGACAGCACTATGGCGGACACACCACAAGAACCTCAAGCTGCACCCGTGTTTGGGTAAGTAGTTCACTCGCTGCGACTTCAGCTATCGCAATCACTGACAGACCGAATAGCGCTGCGACCAGAGGCGAGATCGTCACGGTCTTCATCGGCCCCGAAAAGAAGCGCTACAACATCCACAAAGACATCATCTGCCACCACTCAGAGTACTTCCGCACCTCATTCAACGGGCGCTGGAAAGAGTCTGACGAGGGCGTGACACTGGAGGACGTCGAAGTCCCGGTGTTCAATGTCTTCGTGCACTGGCTCTACGCGCAGGAGATACCGTCAGACTGGGAGTCAATCCTGCGATTGGCAGAGGCATTTGACTTCGTCTCTCTACAAGATTCGTCCAAATATGGCTACGCTTGCGTGCTTATCTTGAAGTGTGTTATGTTCGGAGATCGATTCCTCACACCAGTCTTCCATCGTCTCGCACACAACACATTCGTCAAGGACCACTTCAGTGAGAAACATGGCGAGGTATGCAGTAGCGTCATCTACACGGCTGTTATATGGGCCTTCGATAACCTGCCGACGGACAGCCCGATTCTCGTTATGATGGTTGACTTGCAGTGCACTGCATGGGATGAGTGGCATGACAACGAGGCAGAAAGGGGTCGGAGGTCTCAGTTGCCAAATGAGTTCCTTGTTGCCGTTATGCTGAAGCAAAACAAGATCCGGGTATGCGCAGAAACGACGGAGTTGTCGGCTTGCGACTATCATCTTCATGAATCCGAGAAGGAAAAGAAGGCCTGTCCTGCCAACGGAAAGTATTGGAAGAACTAGGAGACGGAGAAGAACGAGAAGAAGAAATTGGGCAACATGGAGAGAACTCTGACGGTTGAAGAAACGCTATGGGCCAGTTCGCTCCGACGAATGTAGAAAGAGCGACCAGATGCTCCATAGGGTAGTCGCACCTTCCCGAATCAACACACCCAAACACATCATCGTGCACTCACTTCGCAAAGGAAAAAAAAGCTCCATTCGATACTAGGGTATAAGATGAAGAAGCCAAAATACCACAAACCCACCCACCCATCCAGCCCTACCCCAGACTAACGCCATCCTCGCATCGTCCAAGAGTCACCAGTACCAGGAACCGTATTCCTTACTGCCCTATTAATCCGAATATCGTGACACAGCCCACCCGCCAATCCTAACCCCATCAACGCCAATGTTGGTATCTCGGTCATCGTAACTTTGTACTCGTGCGCCTGCTTCATTTGGACTGACTCAGGTCTGAGCGTTCGGTGTGGGTTTATCTTCGTGCTCTTCGACGATAGGGCTCGCTGGCGCCTCGTCCTCATCACTCGCTTCCCTCGCGTCTTTCCACTCTGAGCTCTTCCGGCTGATGCGTGCGGGACCCATGGGGTTTTCGCGGGGGCTGGCAAGCGGGCTGGTGGGCGTGGCGCGCATGCTGCTGATACTATCAGTGCGGCCGTGGCCAAGGAGCCCGCTGCGCACGCTGAGTCCGTCGGCTTGCTTGGTCGCGTAGTAGCTGTTGCGCTCGCTGGGCAGGACTGGCGCTGTGACACCAGACGCTGAGTAGACGCTTGCGCGCTCGGCATTTACGAAGGCGCTGACGTTGCTTGGCCTGCTGGAGGGCGAGTATATGGCGTCAGGGTTCGCTGATAGTACGCTGAGGGGCAGCGATTCGCGACTGCCGCCGTAATGCGACGACGGGGCTAGTGCGCGCATCGAGGCATTGGTATCTACGGAGTTGCGACGGCGGCGCTTCGAGGATGAGGCGAGTGTGAGGATGGACGCGTTATCGGTGAGGATGTTGTTCGCGGTGGCGCCCTGATATGAGTTGGGCTGCTGCTGCTGCGGCTGCTGCGGCGCCAGATGCGGCGGTATGGCTGACGGCGGCGGGGAGGTGGGGAACTGATGCGAAAAGTGCACAGGCGTAGTGCTTGTGGTTGTCGCATTGTTCTGGGGTTGCGCCTGACCGAGGTTGAGGATATTCGAGGGCGCGGTCGATTGTATGGTGGTCAGGGTGGTGGTGAGGGAGTGCTCGGAGCCATGCGGGGACGAGAACGTGCTGCCGCCATTGACAAAGTTGCTGCCGCCTGTCTCTGCTTTTGACCTTGAAGAGTGTACTGTCTCGGGGACTGTGGCTACCGTGGGGGCTGTCGACTTGTTGCTCTTGTCTATCGCCTGTCGCTGTCCGGCCGCGGGCTCCTCTATGGACGTATAGCTGCCGTGCGATCGTAATGTGGCCGGGGTCGTGACGGACGAGTTGTCGGCGGGCGGTACGTTGGTGTTGATGTAGCCAGACTCAGGATAGGGGTTGTTCTTTGGAGCGCCTTTCTTGACCGTGTTGCCCTT
>Ga0265797_10011613_pt1 | contig 10994 bp, 12 predicted proteins | sample P2T30metagenome_FD_192433 | JGI IMG/M metagenome (GOLD analysis project Ga0265797, IMG submission 192433) | Plant litter microbial communities from East Loma Ridge, Irvine, California - P2 T30 | ecosystem: Environmental > Terrestrial > Plant litter > Unclassified | place: USA: California... | reverse complement strand
GGTTTAGGGTAGAGTAGAGATATAGATAAAGTAAAATAGGAAGTAGATTAAGTAAAGAGGATTATTACCGGAGCACATATAGACATGAGGTTTAGCGGGTACGTAACGACTATGTCAGCTAGCTTAGCCAGTATGCCTACGGCCACCTCTTAGCGTAACGCACGTAGATGACCTACGAAGCGGGTGCGCCCCGATTGCTAAGAAGTAGCAATCAGTTCTGTCCTTAACTAATTATTTAGTAGAGGTGTTCTATACGCTACGAGATATCTTTTCTATAGGCTATCCTATATCATTATTAGAGGAGGGGGTAAGGGAGTAGAGGTATAGGAGGGTTAGTATTAAGGGTAAGAGAGTAGAGTTAATAGGTAGGTAGGAAGATTAAGCAATTTAAGGGTAGGTAAGTTATATAGTATAATATATTAGGTAGAAGAGAAGTTAATAGAGAATAGTTAAGATATAGTAATATAGAGGGTTTAAGTAAGAAGAAGAAAAGATTTTATACTTGGCCCCTTGCTCTCCCACGACGAGTGTAGTAATGGAGCCCTGGTAGCTGGCTGGGTGTCAGTATAGGCGAGAAGATGTAGCGACAGAACCATAACTTCTCCAGGCCGAGGGTGGCAAGCGAGGATCTGTAGGCATTGTGATTTGTAGAGTTACACATCGAAATCTCTACAGTCTTACGAGCTCACCGGTGTCAGACGCTGCGTGATTTCCCTGTGACGTGTCCTTGCATAAGCGAACCTGCAGTGTCGCTGTACGATGTTATCATTCTGCTACATATTAACACCAAGCCTAGGAGGTTTCTAGGATGAAAACTCAGACTCGATACACCTCGCGAACCAAAGAGATAGTAGGGACGACGCTAAGGCGTGATCCGAGATCCATCAGGATCATCAGAGGGTTTTCACGAAGCAGCAGTGACTACCGGTTGAGTATCGCTCCCATTCCATCTCCTGGACGAGGCTGTGGAGTTGGTAATGGCATCGTTGATGATCCTCTGTGGTATACGCGAAGCGTGGTCACCAGAACCAAGCAGCGTACTCGAACCAGGTATTCCCGGGCGAGATTTCCGCGGTCTCGGCAGTCGTACTTTTGCCATCCACATCGTATCATCTTCCACTTGCAGTGTAGTCCGCTCATCTCGCCGTTCCAGTGTACTCGAGCCACAGGCCGCTGGGCGAGGTCTTTGTGGCCTGGACAATATGACCTTTGCCATCCACATCGTAACATCTTCCACTTGCTGTGTAGTCCGCTCCTCTCGTCGTTTTCTCTCTACGTATCTCTTTAAATCTTTGTCTTGCGGCTCAAGAGTCTTCCATTCGTCCTCGATAGTGGTGCCGTAGCTAGCGTAGAAGGGCTTTTTACAAAAAAGTCTCCACGCATCGCTAGCGTAGTCGCCAACCCCGGTGAGGTGAGAGACTTCCGAAGCATAACCTGCGTCTTTGTAGGATTTCTTTTCGTACTCGTCTGGGCGTGGTGGACTACGCAAGAGTTCGCCCGCCATCTTTATCAACCAATTGGCTCTACGATACAATCCTAAGTGCTTGAAGTATTCGTTTTGGATATGCTTAGAGTCTGCGTGCTGCAGCATGTCCGGTGTAAGGTATTCTTCAAAAAAGTCTTCCAGATACGGTCTGGCTTTGACGGCTCTCGTTTTGTTGAGAAAAATGCAAGTCACCAAAACCCGGTACTAGAATGCATAAGCCATAGTCGTGGTGAGATTCGCCTCACTTACCATGTCTGGAGCATACTCCTCTTCTAATAATGCTTCGTCTTCCATCTTTGATTATCGTCTCAGTATTAGAATCGCGTGGACAGCGAGAAGTTGGCTTTGCTAGAAGAAGACCATAAAAGTGACGGGATGCAGCAAGATCAAGACTTCAAACGATCCATTGACCGAGGGAGTGTCGTGATGACCCCTCATACGAACCGTGGTAGGTGTACCCCAGACAGGCAACGGTGGCGTCGAGTTCGACGCCAACCCCCTCAAGATATATTTCCCCAGCACCACTTTCCAATCCTCCTAGCAACTTGACGTCTTCATATACATCTTTGCCGTAGGGAAAGGCTCAGAGCAGAAATATTCCAGTCAACCAAGCTACGAGAAAGATGAAGAACGGCGGGCTTGTTCTCAAGAGGGTCGCAAGGGCGGCTAAAAAAGCCCATGACAACGGATTGCTGGGTAAGGAGGTGTACGAATTGCTCGTAGGCGCCGGTGTCGAGGACATGCGTTACGACGTGACGACCCTATGGAACGATCCTGTCCTAGTCAGCGCCGAGCCAGCTGTGCCAAAAGCAGAGGAGGATGCCGGAGTCGCTCCAACATCGCCTTCGCGACCTTTCACGGCGACGCCAGTAGCCGAGCCAGCCCAGGCTACCGCAACAAACGGCGAGAAGCTACTCTAGTATTCCCTCGGCAAACGCGTCGCATTTCCTGCTTTCGTCCATGGCCCGGCTTTTGTTGCCCGCGGGAAACGCGTCGACTTTCCCTTCCCCACGACAAGCCGCTCCTCGAATGCAGAAACGAACACCTAGGGTTTGGCGTACAGGCACGTGACCTATGCGCGACGTATCGAAGCCGCCAAGACTCAGACTATATCCGGGAGCCAAAGCGGGTTTGTATGGTAGGGCATATATCACACCTGACATCCTCAAACATTGTCAGTAATTGGAGCGAATCCGCCAATATTGGTAACATCGGTGGTATCCTCCAAGAGTACTATTCAGGAGGCACTACTGTCGTCATGGAGAAAATGAATTGAGACTGCGGCTTGCAGCTCCTCAAGAGTGTCACCGCACGAGCCGCCAGCGACCCAAACACGCCGATTCGAGCAACTTCTCCTGGATTCGCAGAAGTCCCACGCCTCCTCACGGCGCCGGGATGGGAGTGGATGTTCGACGAGGACATCGACCATTACGGCCTCCCCGGCGCCGCAATGCTGTACACTCCAGACTCAACCGAGGCAGGCGCTGCTTTCGCCCGCGATTGCTGGGAAATGTACTGCTCTAGCAACGCTTTCAAAGTAGGCCACCTCATGTACCTACCCGAACTACTCCTGCGTAAAGTCGGTGGGGTGGAGGTGGTGAACAAATGGCTGAAAAGGGTGTACGTCACGGCCAGCATGAGTGAGGTCAAAGAAACCGAAAGCGGATGGGTTCAAAAGACGCTCGGAGGGCTCCTGGGATGCGAGAGGCTCGAGGAGGTGACGATCGCATTGACGAGCAACAATGAACGGGACCGTGGCTTAATCCAGCGAGTGCTCGCAGAGGAGGTCCGGCCGGTGGCGAGCCAGCTCCGTGAGCGAGTGCGAGACGTGTGCATCAGGATCAAACTTGTGGATTCGTGGTGGACAGGCGGTGGGATAGCAGCCTGACAGATCGTATCCGGGCCCTGGGGCGAGTCAGGGGGAGCGCAAGAGCTCGGTCGCGTGCATTACGATCGGGATATGGCAGACAAGAGGAGACGAGCCAAGCAGTTCCAATTCGACTGAGAATGAGCACGTGTAACTTACAAAGGGTCAGCAGCATAACAGGACTCACGCGCTACGAGTCATGTGCTATGAATAAAGTACCAGGTGGCCAGAAGAGAAGTAGTGACTCAGGCTAGAATTTCGGTAAAGTTCCACAGACGTAAGCTATACTGAGAAACTAGACCAACAAGCCGGACCATCACTCGTGCAAAAAGGATCACACCGTACTTCCCAAGAACTTGGCTCTGTAGCAAGACACGTCATAGCCATGATGGTGTTACCAGCAGGGGCTCAGGTCTAGCTTAGTCGTATTTGTACGAGGTAATGCTCTTCGGTCTTCCCCAAGGCGCACTGCGAGATCGACAAGGAAACCAACGTTCGTGGTGCCATGTAGCCAGGTGTTGGTCCCATGGAACACATGCATGGCCACTGACAATCTCCGGAGTGGTGATCCCTCGGGAGTTCCATCGTAAGCCCTGTCCACCCATGGGGCTGCCCGGCACCAACGCTGTCCTTTCTCGTCGGGAACGGACCGCTTTGGCAGAACATTGGTTATAAGATCAAAAGAAGAGTAAAGAGAGACCGAAAGTAAAGGAAATGACCCGAAGCCAGAAGATACCGGAGGCATGTAGAGTGAAGGCGAGGGCCGAAGCTGTCGAGCGGGGTGAAGCCGTAGTATACATGGAAGAACAATAAGCGAGAAACAGCGGTGAGCGAGGGAAATTTCAAAGTTGGCATGATACGCGCAAGAAGAGCAAAGAGACAGAGACAACAACACTCGGAACAATCGAAGCAATCAGAACGAGTGAATCGAACGAAAGTCAGCAAATCGAAGACATACGCATACGGTCATGGAGGCATTAGCAGTACTAAAAGACAAGATCTAGAGACTGCAGGAGGAAAGGGAAGGGCTAGAGAGGGTTACGACGGAACTGCAGCGAAGGATAGAACACTACGAGGTGCAAAAACAGAGCAGATGGCAGGAATGGCCAGTTTTCGAAACGATAAAGCGCGGAAAGGTAGTAGGGCCGGCAGAAGCGAAGGCAGTAAAGATACGAGAGCGGATCAGTGCAATCGAAGGATAGACGCAGACACTAGAAGAGAGAATAGAGAGGGTGCAGGGAAGGACGGAAGAAGACAGGGAGGGAGAAGAGCGAGAGAGCAGAGCGGCTTTCGCAGAAGAATTCGAACGAGGGATAGAGCGAGCAAGCGAACGACTCGAGGAGGAGCAGAGGGTTTTGGAGCGATCGCGAACGGAGTTGGCAGCGATGCGGTTAGAGGGATAAGGAAGAAATGAGATGCCGCTTAGGTTAGGGAGGGAAAGGAAGCGGTGAGCGGTGGATGGGTGGAGGAGGGCGTACAAAGCCATGGCGGAGGCAGGATACAAGAACGAATGCAGGAAGATACGAACAAAGAGCATTGGAAGCCAGTGATAAGACACGAAGCACAGAACAAGGCAAGACGGGAGGAGCAACAGGAACGACAAGGCATGGATACAACGGTAGAGTTGGAAAAGCAAGGTCGAAGATTTGTTGTTAGAAAGACGATGGTCAGAAGGGAAGATCGCAAGGAAAGAATGGATGATCGAGGTCAAACAAGCAAGGTTGGGGGTAATTTCGAAATGGGAGAAAGAACGGTGGGATGGCAGGTCAGAGGTATCCGGGTTGGAAGAGGAGATCCGCGAGTTGCGCAGGAAGTTGTTGGATTTAGACAGGAAGAGGGGTCGCCGATCTGGTGGCCTAGGGAAATGATGTGTTCTACACGGGCGGTACCGGGACAGGCAAGTCCACGGCCCTACGAGCGATCGTAAGAGGAGGATGAGGAGAATGAAGAAGACGTGGTAATGGTTGGCACAGAGAATCCCAAGGTCGTAACGCACGTTGTAGAAGAACACAATGCGGTGGAACAAGACCGAAGTTAGCAAGATATAGAGGAGCAAGATGCAGACAAGGACAAGAGAGAACACGAAACATCTCAGGGAAGAGGCAAGCAGGAAGACGGCCAAGATGAGGTTGAAGAAGATCGGGAGAAAGATAACGAGGATGGTCCAGGAAAGGACAATCCCATGCGAGAGGTATTTGAAGCTATCGAAGACGCATGCCATGATGTCGACAAGGAGCCACTTGCAAGATGGCAATTGCCCGGTCTGGATGATGACTTCAAAGATCTTGTCATGAGGCTGACGAAGCTTGACCCCAGAAAGAAAATGACGGCGCAGGAAGAACTGTCACATAGATGGTTCCGGGACATCTGACCTGCGAACCATGCCAATTTAGCACGTAGGCAAGAGGCGGGAAAGAGTCTGCGCGGGTGAATCATTTCGAATCTCTGTATTGGTTCTTACCATCCGTCTTCTGATCTGGCAATTCGGGTGACGCTTATGAACATGTGATCTCAACAGCAGTATATAGATTACGTGTACCATATCTCCAAAACAAATTGGGTCCACTGCTTCCGCGATCAACCGACTACCATCAAGAAGATAGCTAGTGCATCCAGTATCAATCTAAACCCTCTTCCGCATTCCGGCTTTCTTGCACTCCCAGAGCCAAGTTTCTGGCTGCAAGAGACGAATACACACCGGGAAGATGCCTATGGTTCCTGTAGTACGTGCCGTGATCGATCTCGCATACGGCCCAGCTCTTGCTGACATGCATTTCGCAAAAGTCTCTAGAGCAGAGTAGACAATTGCGTATTTCGCCGGCGCTTACCAATAACCTGTGCCGGTTTGGATTGCCTTTTCGCATTTTCTGGCAGACGAAGCAAGGCAATTCCGGCTCACGGGCTGTCTTTGGTTGAGCAAGTTTTGATGTGGCAGCCAACGTGACACTTGGTTCCCGGCTCACGTTGGTTCCGATGATGTCAGACCCGAGCGATGAACCTCTGGCAGTGGCCTTCATGTTGACCTGTCGATATCAGCTGTGTGCGAAGCACCACCTAGATGTCACTCACCTGTGTCAATGGAGACGGCATGCCATCTCCCTTGGTCTCTTGATCAAATTTCCGCAAGTCGTTATCCTTCCACCTCTCGTACAGGTCTATTGGGAACATCTTCTTCCTTGCACATTGGTCGATGCGCAGCCTGTCTTTCGAGGCGTCGTACCTGATGGAGACATGGCCATGTGGCTTTCCCTTGGCGATGATATTGATGAGTAGCGTCACCAGTCTTCCCAGCTTTTCCTGGTTTTCCTCCTCCCACCTTTTGATATCAGTCGACACATTCTCAACAACAGGAACCCTAAATCTGCCTTTTTCGTGGTACGCACGTACGAGCCTTGGGGTTTGAGATAGCCAAAGCTGCGGCGCTACATCTGCTATTGAGAGAGGCTTGTGATAAACCCGCGTCTTGATCTCGAGTGTGGACTCGAGCGCGACAGGTCGTCCTCCTCGACGGACTGTCAACTTCGAATCAGCAAAGGTAGCGCCATCGAGGCCGGCGGGTTGCGAGATGGACATGGATTCCAGGAGATTAGAAATATCGTCTTCAGCTGGTCGTTGCTTCGAAATTCGAGAGGTTGTTCCAGTGTCCATACAACCATCGGTCTCGTGGCGAATGACAAGGCGGAGGCTTCCAAGGCGATACGAGAGGATTCTGTGGTGTCCCGTACTTGAAGGGATATGACTGGTCGTATAAGCTTTCTCGAACTCGTGGCCGAACCCCCTGAACTCATCCGGTCTAATGAATTCTTGTGTCTTCGTCTCTTCTCGATGCAAAACCGCTGTCCCATTGATTAACTCCATCCGCATGGTGAAGTCTTTCAAGCCGTGCGCATCTGCGCTCGGGTCGACGAACGACAGGAGCTTGCGGACGTTGTTGCGGTCGCTGATGATGTCCACCGAGGAGATGTCGAATAGAGGGTTTTCCATGTATAACGCACGGAAGAGTGGTTCCAGTGGGCTCTCTGGATGGCGAGCGGCATTCTGAGCTATGTAGACAAGACCGCCGTCCTTCTTCAATTGGCGAGAGGAGTTCTGCTCACGCCAAAATGGTGGGAGGCCGGGGACAACGATCGTCGGTGTCTTAGCTTCGATCCAATTGTATGAAGCCAGATGCTTTGGCTCGGTTACTGATACGTTTGAGACAGGGACCAACGTGGAGAGATCTGAGCGAGAGATCCTCATGACAAGAGAGGACGTCATATTCGACCTTGTCGCTGGTGTGCAAGCCTTATGAGAGAGGAGTTGATGATCGGCAGACAAAATACTTGAGAGTGATGTTAACATATGAAGATGAGGCTCGTAAAAGATGGATGGAAAGCGAGCAAGTAAGATATAGTGAGACCATTCTCATCAAACCCCACAAGCGCGCGATGTATCAACCGAGTGAGCTACTCTCCATGTACATGTATGTGGAGTGGCATGTTACCATGCGTCTGGTAAATGTCAACAAATAGCAAGTGCAGCTTTGCCGCTCACAAGAGGAAAAGATCGCTCGTGGACGTTTCAATGCAGGGCGTCGCGTCTGGCTTTCATTCGCCGCCTCAACGCCTGAGCCATTAGCAGAAAGCAAGAAACCCCTGCTCTTCACCCCGCCTCGCAGCGCTTACCGCTAGCCGGACTACAAAAGCTATTCGATAGCTCCTTCACCGGTCGCCCTGCTCTAGTACTCTGCGGGGTTCGGGGCCGCCTGCATGCATGTTGTCTAGGTGGCACGCATTGCGATGCAACACAGGTGGAAATGCATGGCAATGTAATAGAGGTGCACCGACAAACGACAGCTGCGCATCACCCCACCAGAAACGAACTATCGCGTCTATGCTGCGGTAATACCGTCATTTGCGATTACAGCCATCGCTTGTGAAGACTTTCTGGTCGTTTGTGCACGGTGCTCAAAGCAATTATGCTCTCTGTCGTTCTGTGTATGCTCGAACAATTATAACTTGGAAATGTCCGAGGGAAGAGCATATGACCGCCACGTATCCATGACCACGTTGGGGCCTGTTGTTCAAATTCCACCCTCCAAGTGGTGCGGGTAATGATACGCTAAAGTACCGTACGCCATTTTAGCGCAAACCCAAACTGTGATATCAAAGGACTGACGCACCACTGACTCTCACTCACAATCTACGACATATTCAGCGTTGAAGTCTGCTGCCGACACTCTGACTCACTGCAGATCTGTTCAATACTAGACATGTATCTAAGAGCAACTCATAAATCCTCTTCTTCACTTAGAAGCCGGTACGCAAGTTACATATCCCCTTGTTGAGAGCAACAGCATAACGTGAGCAGTATGATGTCGAGGGTGACATAGATCCGGACGTTTGCAGATCTATGTTGTCTTTCTTGATGAGCGTGCGGAAAACTTCTACTGAAGTCGTAGCCCTTGTCGGATGCTGCAAGAACACTCAACGCCGTCGCTTGCCGCTAGTCACAAGCCAGGGTGCAACGCCTTTGGGTAGCGTCACAATACGCTGACAGTATGGTCCGCATGTAACAGTACAGGAAGTATGCTGAAGTAGAATCTGAGCTGTTCGGCACATATCTGAGCTCCCATGCTCTTAGCTGACCGGAAGTTATCTCGGTTCAAACGCGCGCTCACTTGAGGTCCTTCGCCAGCAGTACCCCAATGCCGTTGTGCGGCGGGTCAGTTACAACAGCTTACACATACCCTATGGAAGATGCAGGCATGCGGCTTCGGATGCGAGAGCTGCACATGCGCGTCAAACGCGCACAGTAAGGTCGTGCCGAATTGCGCATTGCAGGAATCTAAGCGGCGGAAGACGGGGAAGCGCCGAGAAATTGACAGAATCACAAACAGAAGCGGGGGAAGAGGGAAAGTACGATTTATGTGACGCCACATGTAGGATATGCAGGCTGTGCATGAAGGCCAGAAGGCTGTACCCGAATGATTGAGCTCATGACTCGGTGATTTAGCGAGGAACCGTTTGGACAGACTTTTTTCCATCATGTAGACGGCCGCCGTATATGAAAATGCTATCAATGCTTGTTTCTCTCTGTTCATTGATCCCTATCGCTAAGGTGTTCTTTGACCATTTAGTATACTGCGCATACACTTATCAAGCCATCCTATCAGTACACTCAACACAGAGATACGTCCAACCTCATACGCCGGCAGACCAGTCAACATGACATCCCTATCTGCTTTACCGCTCACATGCTCGAACTCGGCTGCTGGAGGATGCGTGAACAAAGGGAAATCCGCTTGCGGAAGCTGTCATCTCGTTGTTGTAAGGTTTACCAGTTGATGGGAAATTGTTAAATCGGTTCTGACCATCTCAGTATTGCAGCAAAATGTGTCAACAGGAAGATTGGCCGCTACACAGGGTATCTTGCAAAGGACCTTTGAGCAAGGGCACTTGGCGCCCTGCTTGGGATCTTGAAGGCCGCGTCCCCGGGTGGGCTCTTCCTGCAGCTGCTAAAAATGCATGGAATGTATTTGGCGGCAAGAACTACCTATGGGGCAACGTGCCTGCCATTGACGTCTTGCAGCTAGGTCAAAACGAGGGCGACTCTTACAAAGAGAACCTGGCTTTGTTGTTTGCAGGTTCGTACACGTAACCAACCTACAGATTCAAGAACCGTCAAGTAACGAGAAGAAGCCTCTGGTGATCTGCGGAATGTTGTTCAGACCGTGGGACGCTTACCCAGTTCGTACAAATCCAAAATCGATCTGACCATCAACGACCTGGACTTTGAAGTGGTGGCTCGCAATGCAATAATACTGCTCTTTGTATTGAGCAGACTGGACGAGGTCTACACTGTAGACGGAACCGACGACACCGGCATCGCCGAGGCACTTATCCATCTCTGGTATTCCGCATTTGTGACCGCCGAATTGGAGTCCAGCGTCAGGATGCGAGTGCTCCCTTTCATTGTCGAAGTTTGTGACAAGACCAAAAGCGAAATGCCACACACCATGATCAGCGAAACTTGGTACTTTGCATTTGGACGCACCATGCGGCTCGTTCTTCGCAGAGAACAGTGGGTCCAGTTATCGGAGTACTTCGCAATACCGGGAAATCTTTCGCGAGAAGTGGCTTGTGGCGTCAGAGCCGCAACTGTACTCGCACTAGAGAGAGCTGATTACCGAGACCGATGGTACTACAAGGATTTGATACCTTCAGCCAGGGTTGCGAAACAACGTTTTCGCGATGACGGTCTCCTTCTGCCTTTTGGGAGCCCACGTACCGGGTTTGACGTTCCGAACCCGTATATACTCCCCATCTGAGTTTTCGAACAGTACTGACTCATTCCCAGTACGCTATTCAGGTCCAGCGAGGCTTGGCCCATGGACGACAAGAGTGATCCTATGAACGGGTGGCCTATACTGGAAGTCCTCGGCTCAGACTCTTTTGCCAGAGAAGACCGATACGGGAAACTCTTTGCGTTCTTGCACATCAAATTCTCCCTCTTCTTGCAGCGTCTTTCAAGCCAAGATGTCCACTTTGAATTCCACTGTACGAATGCAACAGAGCTCTCAAAGCTTCTCTCAAGAAATTCATATGATCGAATTGAGGTTAGTATCCCGACCAAGCACTTCCCAACACAAGCCTCTGACTG
>Ga0265797_10011612_pt1 | contig 10994 bp, 9 predicted proteins | sample P2T30metagenome_FD_192433 | JGI IMG/M metagenome (GOLD analysis project Ga0265797, IMG submission 192433) | Plant litter microbial communities from East Loma Ridge, Irvine, California - P2 T30 | ecosystem: Environmental > Terrestrial > Plant litter > Unclassified | place: USA: California... | reverse complement strand
TTTCACCAAAACCAAAGCTTTTATTGGCAATGGTTCTGTTGGGTTCAAATTGTTTAAAACAAATAAATAAAGCGGTTATTAAAGTAGCGAATAGTAAGATGTGTATGCGTTTCATGCCGAATGTTTAATTTTATAAGGAGGGATACTTTTCCTTTAAGTAACTAAGATATTTTTTGAAATTCCCGCCAAATTTTATTTCATATTCCTTTTTAAAAGCATTCTGTTTTGATTTATAGGTTTGGTAACTTATAAAATATGCATTGTTGGGCAAAGGATGTTTTTTCCAGTAACTGTTGGATTTCAACGTATTTTTATTGCTGAGAAGTGTATCTGCATCCGTAAGTATTTTCAGTATCAGATTTCTTTTTAACGTATCCTTCTTTGGTTCCGGAGACATATCGCTTCCAAAAGTTTTATACAAACTATCCAGTTTTCCTACTCCTCTGAGGATATGCTGAGCGTAAGCATCATTGTATCTTTTAGAATATTCATAGGCTTTTAATTCCTTCGAATTGGTCCCGTACTTTTGTGTTAAAAACCGGATTGCCCCTATGTCACCAACGAAACTTGCGAGATTCTCATTTAATTCCAGATCATTTTTAACAAAAAGTGTACCATGCGTTAATTCATGCAGAATAAGATTAGCCAGGCTTCCTTCTTTTCGTTTAAGCATACTTGAAAGGATAGGATCTTTCAGATAACCAAGTGTGGACCATGCAGAAACTTCGCCAATATCAGTATCAAAGCCCTGATCAATTAAAACTTTTTCTTCTCGTACTGCACGGGTTGAGTCAAAATAACCTTTGTAAGGAAAGGTACCAAGGATTGGAAATTTCCAGAGATGCGCTTTAATGCGGTAACGATCGGACGCCGTAATGACCCAGATTAACGGTTTGCCATGCTGGTTGTAAAATGTTGTGTAATTTTTTGAGGGTGTTAATCCCAGCGAATCAACTCCGAATTTTTTAATCTCCGCTATCAGGCGAATTCTGGATTTCAGGGAATCAGGAAATGAGGGATCTTTAAGGACATCATTTACATCCTGAACATTCCATAAAATACCTATCTGGCCTTTGGCCTGCATCCATCCGTAGCTAAGCAGGTCTCTGTATACGATGGCTAATATCAATACAAGCAGCAAAATGGCAAAAAGTATTTTCTTTAACACAATGATTTATTTTTAATACAAAGCATTTAAACGAAAAGGCCGGTCTGTTAAAACCGGCCTCTAAGGAAAACAAAAATATGGTATGTTTTACTATTTACATATAGTTGAGATCATTATTGGGTTTTAGCTTAATAACTTTAATTTTATTTAACAGAAGAATAAATGGGTAAGTCGGATCAAATTCATGCCATCTGAATCCGAAGTTTGCTCTTCCTCCATATTTGTGGTGGTTGTTATGATATGATTCGCCCATCATGAGAAAATCAAAAGGTAAGAGGTTCTTAGCCGTATCATCTACTTTAAAATTGACATATCCGTACCGGTGTGCATACCAGTTGATGATTACACCGTGAACCGGTCCCATCAGAAAATGGACAGGTAGTAAAAGAAATAACCACCAGGCTGTAGCAAACTGCAGGTAAAACAAAACATACATCGTTCCCCAGCCCAATCTTGAAAACCAGGAGTCGCCCAGTTTTTCCATGAAACTCCAGTGCGGAACTCCTTTTTTAAATTTGGGGTCAATGGTATCGGTTCTGTGTACGATTTTGTTGTAGTAGTTCTTTGTTTTCCACATCATGTCCATCAGGCTACTGGAAAAGCTAGGGGAATGCGGATCATTTTCTGTATCGGCATAAGCATGGTGAAGCCTATGCATGACGCCGTAAGCATATGGACTGAGAAATGACGAGCCCTGAAACACCCAGGTTAGGATATAGAATGTCTTTTCCCAGGCGGCATTCATTGTAAACATTTTGTGTGCGGCATAGCGATGCAAAAAGAACGTTTGCATTAGTAATGACAAATACCAGTGAGCAATAAAGAAGATTAATATTTCCATGCGGTACAAAATAGCAATTTATGATATCCGCAAAGTTATTTCGTGTATGTTTTACGCAGGATGACTTTTGTCAGTTTTCCAGATTAATTGGCGCATAGAATGTGTATATGTGGCGTGCTTCAAAAATTAATAGTCGATGAGAGGGCTGTATGAGTATTTAGAAAAAAGTATCCTCTTATAAAGAAAATAAACACCTGTAATGGAACAAAAATAATTTTCAGATGTTAATATATTGATACGATTAATATCATATATTTGTTACTGATGTTATCACTAATACAAAATATTCTTAATAAGAGGCTCCGTGAACAGGAGAATTAATAATTAAGATATCTTTTGGATTCAGTTAAAATAAGGTAGATTTACAAACACAACTACCATCAACAAGCGGTTTTAGGTATCGACAGCCGCAATTTTTTACATAAACTAATTACTTTTTAAAAAAGTATGGCAGCACCAGCAACAACCGATAAGGACAACAAGTTAAAGGCACTTCAAACCACGCTTGAGAAGTTAGATAAGACCTATGGAAAAGGTACAGTAATGCGCCTTAGCGATAGTAAAGTACTTGATATTCCCGTTATTTCAACCGGATCACTGGGTCTTGATCTTGCGCTTGGCGTGGGAGGTGTACCACGGGGAAGGGTAGTAGAAATTTATGGGCCGGAATCATCCGGTAAAACGACATTGTCAATGCATTGCATTGCAGAAGCTCAGAAAAAGGGTGGATTGGCTGCTTTCATTGATGCAGAACATGCTTTTGACCGTGCTTATGCTGAAAAACTGGGTATTGATACCAGTAACCTTCTGATATCACAGCCAGATAATGGTGAGCAGGCACTGGAAATTGCGGAACATCTGATCAGCAGCGGGGCAGTTGATATTATTGTAATCGATTCAGTAGCTGCCCTGGTTCCCCGTGCAGAGCTTGAAGGAGAAATGGGAGACAGCAAAATGGGTCTTCAGGCTCGTTTGATGTCTCAGGCATTGCGTAAGCTTACAGGTGTAATCAATAAAACGGGATGCTGCTGTATCTTCATCAACCAGCTTCGTGAAAAGATCGGGGTGATGTTTGGTAATCCTGAAACAACAACAGGTGGTAATGCTCTGAAGTATTACGCTTCTGTAAGGCTAGACATTCGCCGTGTGGGACAGATTAAAGAGAGCGCAGACAATATACTGGGTAACAGGACACGTGTGAAGGTGGTGAAAAATAAAGTAGCACCTCCTTTTAAAGTAGTTGAATTTGATATCATGTATGGAGAAGGTATCTCCAAAGTAGGTGAGATTATCGACCTTGCCGTAGAACTGGATATCGTTAAGAAAGCCGGTTCATGGTTTAGCTATGAAGGCAACCGTTTGGGGCAGGGACGTGATGCTGTGAAGGCACTTATCAAGGATAATCCTGAACTGATGGATGAACTGGAAGCCAAAGTTCGTGCAAAAGTGAATAATGAACCTGATGCACTGATTGATACAAGTGAGCCAAATATTCCGGATGAAGGTGGAGTTGAATAACATCTTTAGCATATAATAAATGAAAATAGCCGCTGATCAGCGGCTATTTTAGTTACTACCTAAATAATTTTCAACTATCAATTCTCAAATTTCAATATTCAGATGAGCTAAAGATTGGAATTCTTCTTAGCGGTTAAAATACTTTTTGCTGTAATTGCGATGAGTTCTTCAGATAGAGTTTAGCTTTGAAGTCGGCTTCACCATTTCTTTCTTTACGATAATTTTTAAGGCTACCCGGCATTCTTTTAGTTCTCTGAGAACAATACCCATTTTATGAATAAAGTCTTTAATTGATTCGGCTCCCTGCGCTTCTCCATAATTAAAGGATGGCGAATGACAGGAACGAACTAACTGCCCTGCAATATAATTTCCAGCTTTGGTAGCAGGCAACGCCTCAACCACATCAATCATTCTGCAGGTGAAATCAATAAATCTGTCTTCAAGATCGTACTTCCTGCTTTGCATTGGAATCTTTTAAAATAAAAAAGATTTTTTCCATAGTTGAAAGTTGATCATTAAAAGTTGAGTATTGATAATTTAAATGACTCCAAACAGATTTACTCAGAACGGCTTTTGGTCATCATCGTCATCGAAGTCATAATCCTCATCACCTGGTCCTGAAAACATGCTGCTTACAAGATCCTGGAACTTCATTCCCTGATCAAGTGACTGTTTTCCGATCAGAGAGAATTCAGCCATACCATGTAGGGCAAACTCCATCATAAACAATTTTTCTTTTTCACTTCCATAAGCACTAAGCATATCAACAAAATCATCCAGTCCATCGATGGATTTTAACCTTGCAGCATATTCACGATCGGTCATATCACCGATCATTTCCATTTCATTGCCTCCGCCAAACCATTCAATCACCTTGGCATACGGATTGATTTTGCTTTTTTTGGATTTCTCTGGATCCGGGAAAAAATTAAGGAATTGAGTCCTTATGGCTTTTCCAATCAGGTTTTGGGCCACAATTACCGGACCTTCCACTTCTCCTTCATAAACAAGCTCCACTTTTCCGCAAATTGAAGCAACAACCCCATAAAGATCGGAAATTCTTGCATAGGTAGTTTCTTCTGAATTGATCAGCGATCTTCTCTCTGCCGAGCTCAGTAAACTTTCATAGGCAGAAATCGTCAGACGGGCAGAAACACCGCTTTTGCTGTCCACATATTCGCTTTCGCGTGCTTCAAAAGCAATTTGCTCAATAAGTGTTTTGATCAGCTCATTAACAACAATTGATTTTTGTTCTTCCTTAACAACAGCTTCCTGCTCTGTTATTTTTTTACCGGTTTCAAGCGTTTTTGGATAATGTGTTACGATCTGGCTTTCGATACGGTCTTTCAGCGGTGTTACAATACTTCCGCGGTTGGTATAATCTTCCGGGTTCGCGGTAAATACAAACTGGATATCCAATGGCAGGCGTAGCTTAAAGCCACGGATCTGAATGTCGCCTTCCTGTAAAATATTAAACAATGCAACCTGTATACGTGCCTGTAAATCAGGGAGCTCATTGATTACAAAAATACCTCTGTGCGAACGGGGAATCAATCCGTAATGTATTACACGCTCATCCGAATAGGGCAGCTTTAATGTTGCTGCCTTGATCGGATCGACATCACCGATAAGGTCGGCAACTGAAACATCAGGCGTAGCCAGTTTCTCGGTATATCTTTCATCTCTGTGCAGCCATTCGATCTGAGTCAGATCACCATATTCAGACAGTGTATCTTTTGCATTTCTTGATAATGGCAATAAAGGATCATCATGCAATTCCGAATCTTTCACATAAGGAATATACTCATCCAACAGATTTACCATCATACGGGCTATCCGCGTTTTTGCCTGTCCGCGTAATCCCAAAAAGTTGATATTGTGCATCGAAAGTATTGCACGCTCTACATCCGGAATTACCGTTTCTTCATAGCCCCAGATACCTGGAAATACATTTTCTTTAAGCTTTATCTTTTCAATCAGATTATCACGCAGCTCCTGTTTGATAGAACGCGATGTATAACCTGCTTTTTTTAAATCACCGAGGGTGTGAATATTCAACCGCTCTGCATTTGTAAGCTTTGAGTAAGTCATTGATGTTCGGTTGTGTTAACGCGCGTATGCAACTGAACGCATCTCACGGATAACGGTGATTTTAATCTGTCCGGGATACTGCATTTCTTTTTCAATTTTTTGAGAGATATCAAAAGAAAGCATACCCGCCTTTTCATCCGATACGTTATCGGCGTCAATAATTACCCGTAGCTCTCTGCCTGCCTGAATTGCATAACATTTTTCGACACCATCAAAAGATAATGCCATGTTTTCCAGATCACGCAAACGCTGGATGTAGGATTCCATCATTTCTCTTCTCGCACCTGGCCGTGAACCCGAAATGGCATCACAAACCTGAATGATCGGAGATAGCATGCTGGTCATTTCTATTTCATCATGGTGGGCTCCGATTGCATTACATACCTCCGGATTTTCTTTATATTTTTTGGCAAGTTCCATTCCCAGAATTGCATGGGGAAGATCAGATTCTTCCGGCCAAACTTTTCCGATATCATGCAGCAATCCGGCTCTCTTTGCCAGTTTGGTATTGAGCCCAAGCTCTGCCGCCATGGTAGCGCAAAGTTTTGCCACCTCACGTGAATGCTGTAACAGGTTCTGGCCATAAGACGAACGGAAACGCATGCGTCCGATCATTTTCACAAGTTCAGGATGAAGTCCGTGAATTCCCATGTCAATAACGGTACGCTCTCCGATTTCAACGATTTCGTCGTCAATGTTTTTACGCGTTTTTGCTACAACTTCCTCAATACGGGCCGGGTGGATACGACCGTCCTGCACGAGTCTGTGCAATGCAAGCCTTGCTATTTCTCTTCTTACCGGATCAAATCCGGAAATTACAATTGCTTCCGGTGTATCGTCAACAATAATCTCAACCCCTGTTGCAGCTTCTAATGCACGGATATTACGACCTTCACGTCCGATAATTTTACCTTTAATATCGTCATTTTCAATATTAAAAACAGATACACAGTTTTCAATAGCATGCTCTGCGGCAGTACGCTGGATTGTTTCGATAACAATCTTTTTAGCCTCTTTGGTAGCTGTAAGCCTGGCTTCTTCCATAGCACTTTTTACATAGGAACCGGCTCTTGTATCGGCCTCTGCTTTCAGGGCATCTACCAGTTGTTCACGTGCCTGATCGGCGGTAAGATTGGCAATTTTTTCCAGCTGGGCAACCTGTTGCTGTAATGATTTTTCTGCTTCTTCACGCTTTTTGGAAGCGGTTTCAAGCTGCTGTGTAAGGCTGGTTTTGAGGGTTTCGAGCTCGGTTTCTTTTCTTTTGTTCTGTTCAACAGTCTGATTCAGACTTTGCTCGCGTTGTTTGAGTTTTTGTTCGTTGGTCTGAAGAATTACTCTTTTCTTGTTAGCATCTTCTTCAAACTCTGTTTTCAGGCGTAAATACTTTTCTTTTGCTTCAAGAATCCGGTCTTTTTTAATGTTTTCAGCGGAGTTTTCGGCATTACGCAGAATTTCCGCAGCACGGTCCTGAGCTTCTTTTTCTTTTTGGTCAAAAGATTTCTGAAATATGTATTTACCTGCGAATATCCCGATTCCGACCGCAATGATGTCGGATAAGAGGACAATAAAAATGGATGAATCTGGCATTTTCGTAATGGTTACAAATAGTTGGGTTTAACCGACTACCAAGCATTAATGCCGAACGTATCGTCTGCTGTACGATTTTAAGAGAATTATCGGGCAAAAAGCATATCAGATTGTTAAAAGGACACTTTTATATTAAAAATGAAAATCAACTGTCAATTGCATTTGCAACTGCGGCATCCAGTTTTTCTACACGATCCTGAAATGCCTCCACAAGCCCATCCATTTGTTCACGAATCCTTTGTAATGCAACCATACATTCGATGGCTGTAAGGCCCATTGCCTCAATATCGTCATACCCTTTTGCCTTTGATTTATGCTGCTTTACGCGCTCTGAAAAGACCTCATAACCTTCCCGGTAATATTTCTCCTGGTCAGCCGGTACGCTCAGCTTAAAGCCTCTGTCCAGCAGTTTTATAAAGACAGAAACATCAGGATTGGGTAAGTTATTTTTTTTCATAAGGTATCTTCAAGCATTTCTATGCACTTATCGATCTCTTGTATATATCGTTCAACTGAGTCTTTTAGTTCGGCTAATCCGCCTGTTGGTGTCAGTTTACTAGAGACAATTTTAGCGAAACTTTTAGACTTATTAAAGTCTTTTTCTAAAGTACTGTATTTTTTCTTTGTTTCCTTAGCTTCTTCCTTGAGTTTTGTATTAGACAAACGGAGTTCGGCATTTTCACGCTGTAATTCTGAGACTGACCAAGTTAGATTCTCTTTCATATTGATCAAAATTTCCAATTTCTTTTCTAAATCGGCTAATTTATGCTCAATAAGACGTGTACTGCTCCTGTCCATTTGTTACTTATATTTTAATTCCGGGGATCATTATAATGATCAGGTAAGGATGTACTTGAAATTTCACTGGTTATTTACTTTCTGATTATGGCATTCAACTCCTTTTCATAAGTTGCGATGAGCCTCGACATGGTTTTGTCAATTACCTTATCTGTCAGAGTCTGCTGATCGTCCTGAAGGATAAAACTGATTGAGTAAGATTTACGTCCTTCCAGATTAGCTCCTTCATACACATCAAAAACATTCACCGAACGCAGCAGCTGTCGTTCAGTTTTATAAGCGATCTGGCGAAGTTCTTCAAAGGTGATTTTTTTATCTACAACCAGTGAAAGATCTCTTCGTACTTCCGGGAATTTGGAAACTTCTTTGTACTGTACAGCCGAGTCGTATTGACGCAGCAGATATTCCCAATCAAAATCGGCAAAGAACACCGGAGCTTTAACATCAGCCTTTTTGGTTAAAGACGATTTCAATAATCCGAATGTCACAAGAGGCTTTTTATTTAAAGTTAAGGTTAATCCGTATTGAAATACCGAGGCATCCGCATCCTGTTTTTCAATATTCTTTATTTTCATGGCAGTCAGAACCTGGCTAACTATTGCGGCAAGGTCATGAAAAACTACTTCTTTGGATTTTGCTGCCCAGCTTTCATCCTGAATATTTCCGGTCAGGAAAACCGACAGCTTTTCCTTTTCAGTATATTTTCCGTTGATGTGATGATATGTTTTACCAAACTCAAACAGTTTTAAATCACGCTGACGACGGTTTACATTGTGTGCAATCACTTCAAGTCCGGAAAAAATCAAAGTCTGGCGCATTACCGAAAGATCTTCACTCAGATAATTGAGGATCTTTACAACACTGCCTGCACTTTCTTCTCCCGGAAGTGCGCTGTAATCTGGTTTTGTCAGTGAGTTGTTGATCATCTCGTTAAAGCCGTTCGCGGCCAAAAGTTCAGCAATTCTCATTTTTAGTTTTTCCGGGTCGTTCACCGGGAAATCAGACAGAAAGTCTGAGCTCAGAGATTCGGATAGTTCAACCTGACCGAAACCATAAATACGCAGAATTTCTTCAATTACATCGGCCTCACGCTGCACATCAACGCGATAAGGAGGAACTACAGCCGTGAAACCTTTATCATCTTTATCTTCGCTGGCAATATCCAGTCCGGTAAGGATGTCTTCTATTTGCGTTAAGTCAAGCGATTTTCCGATCAGCCGGTTTATATTCCGGTAGCTCATATTGATCCTGAAATCCGGAATCGGTTCGGGATAGATGTCCATAATTTTAGAGGAAATAGCTCCTCCTGCAATATCCTGAATCAACAATGCAGCTCTTTTCAATGCAAAAACAGGCATGTTCGGATCCGTACCGCGTTCAAAGCGGAATGAGGAATCTGTTTTTAAAGAAAAGCGCTGTGCAGTACGCCGTACCCAAACCGGAGAAAAGTATGCCGATTCGAGAAAAATGGATGTGGTCTCATTTGTAACGCCGGATTCCAGTCCGCCAAATACGCCTGCAATGCACATGGGATCCTTAGCATTGCAAATCATCAGGTCCTGGCCTGATAGCTTTCTATCCTGTCCGTCCAGTGTTTTGAAAACGGTATCCGCATCAACTGTTTTAACAATGACTTTATTACCTGTTATTTTATCGGCGTCAAAAGCATGCAGAGGTTGTCCCAGCTCATGACATACATAGTTGGTAACATCTACGATATTATTGACAGACCTTATTCCAATGGTCTGAAGTTTAAGTTTCAGCCATGCCGGAGATTCTCCGACATTTATTCCTGAAATGGTAAGCCCGGTATATCTTGGACAGGCTTCTGTGTTTTCTACGCTGACTTCGATGCTGCGAGATTCATTTTCGATTTGAAATGCATCAACAGAAGGTAAATTTATTTCACGGTTCAATACAGCCCGCAGGTCACGCGCCACACCAAAGTGAGAGGCAGCATCTGCACGGTTAGGTGTAAGACCAATTTCAATGAGGTAGTCGGAGGAAATTCCGAAAAAGTCGGAAGCCGGAGTTCCATTGGCCACATCCGTGTTCAGGACCAGGATACCATCATGCGAAGTGCCGAGGCCAAGCTCATCTTCGGCGCATAGCATACCTTCTGACAAAGCCCCGCGGATCTTTGATTTTTTAAGTACCAAAGCTTCTTCACTGCCAGTGGGATAAAGTACGGCTCCAACTGTGGCTACGACTACCTTTTGTCCAGCAGCAACATTCGCTGCACCGCATACAATGTTCAGTGGAGTACCAAGTCCAGCATCTACGGTTGTAATTTTTAGCCGGTCAGCTTCCGGATGCTTTTCGCAGGTCAGCACTTCGCCGATCACAACACCCTTTAATCCGCCTTTTACGGACTCTATTTCTTCAATATTTTCAACTTCCAGGCCGGTAGCAGTTAACAATTTGCCAACTTCCTCTGGAGATTCGGTGATGTCAATGAATTCTTTAAGCCACTTATAGGAAATGTTCATGGGTATTAAAACTGAAAACCGGACCTACATTTGATATGTAGTTTGTCCAGCTTGTGATGATGATTAAATTATGTTGCTAACTGTTACTGAAGTCCAAAAAGGAAGTTCCTGAAGTTTTTACCAAAGGTCTGCATTCTGTAAAAGTTTACAAAATTAGTAATTTAACTTTGAGAAGCGCTGAAAGGAAAGGCAGACCAGCAACTTTTTGTTGGTACCATCTTATCAATGCACACCCTCCTCCGTCTGTTCTCCTGCCCAAATAGCGATTGGAAGCGTATTTTCTTTGGGAGGTACGGGACATGCATAGGTGGGCTGATAAGCACAATATGGATTATAAGCATTGTTAAAATCCAATATAAGCGTATTATTTTTGATATCTGAAACAGAATAATCCAGATATCTGCCTCCGCCATAGGTTTCCTTTCCGCTGGTTTCGTCCCGGAAAAGTACCGAAATCGTTCCCTCATGTTTGAGCAGAAGCAACTTTTGGTTCTGACCGTTT
>Ga0265797_10011611_pt1 | contig 10994 bp, 6 predicted proteins | sample P2T30metagenome_FD_192433 | JGI IMG/M metagenome (GOLD analysis project Ga0265797, IMG submission 192433) | Plant litter microbial communities from East Loma Ridge, Irvine, California - P2 T30 | ecosystem: Environmental > Terrestrial > Plant litter > Unclassified | place: USA: California... | reverse complement strand
CCGCGTCCCGGTGGTGCGGGGCCTGGTCGGCGCGTCCTGGATGATGACGGGCCCGCTCGTCGCGGGCCACATCGAAGCTAGCCGGAGGCCGCGGGGGGAATCGAATCGCACCCCCGCCCCGGAGGGCCGCGACGGCCGTCCCGCGCGACGCCGATCGCCGTGCCCATGGGGATCCGGGGCGTGTCCAGATCGTTACACCGCATCTCGCGGGACGGGTCCTCCGGGCCGCCCGGGGGTCGGCATCGGCCCGGTCCGGGGGCCGGTCGCCGGTCGCGCGTCGGATCAGTCGCGGGGCTCGCCCGTCAGGGGCCGGACCACCCGGTGCCCGTCGAGGGAGCGGGCGGCCTCGAGGACGTGCGCCGGCGTGATCGCGAGGAGCGCCGGATCCGGGATGGCCGAGAACGTGTCGCCGAGCCGCTGCGACGCGTCCGTGAGCACGATGTGGGGGCCGGTCGCGGGCGGGCCCCACTCCTCGGGCGGGGCGGGGCCGAAGATCACGACCGAGGGGATGCCGTAGGCGCTCGCGAGGTGGGCGGCGCCCGTGTCGGCGGAGATGACGAGGTCGGCCGCGGCGATGATCCCGGCGAACGCGTCGAGGGCGAGCTCGCCCGCGAGCACGGTCGACGTGGGCATGCCGGCGAGGGCCGCGACCTCCAGGGCGCGCTCGCGCTCCTTGTCCGAGCCGGTGAAGACGACCGTGCGGCCCTCCGCGTCGAGGACGCGGGCGACCTCGGCGAAGCGGTCGACCGGCCACTGGCGCGACCCGTAGGCGGCGCCCACGTGGATCACGACCGCGTGCTCCGCGACGGGCGGCTCGGCCGGCACCAGGATGCCGACGTCGTCCGGATCCGCGGGCATGCCGTGCCACGACACGAGCCGCGCCCAGCGGTAGCGCTCGAGGACGTGGTCCTCCCACGCGGGGCCGTCGGCGGCGGGCATGCCGTCGAGCTCGGGAGCCGCGTGGCCGAGCGTCCGGTGCGCGCGCAGCTCGTGGAGCAGGGTGCGGCTCTCGATGCCCGCGCCGTGCAGGTTGATGGCGAGGTCGACCGTGCCGGGCTCGCGCGCGATGGGGTGGTCGAAGCCCTGCTGCGGGAGGTGCTCGTCGACCACGCCGAGCAGGCGCACGACGGGGGCGAGCCACCCGGTCGTGGCGAGGAGGATGCGCGCGTCGGGGTGCGCCCGGCGGATCGCCCGGAGCGCGGGCACGGCCACGAGGATGTCGCCGAGCTTGATGGCACGGAGGACGAGGAGCTCGGCCGGATGCGCCGACCCGTCCGGGGCCTCGGCGCGGGCGTCGTCGGGGAGGGCGGCGGGATCGCCGGGGGTCTGCATGGGTTCCAGCCTGGCAGAGGGGAGGCGCGGCGGTCGGGCGGCCGGTCAGGAGGGGCGGCAGCCCGGAGGAGCGGGCGCCGCGGCGGTCGGTCGGCCGGGTGCGCGCTAGCGGACGGACCGGCGGTCGGGCTCGACCTCCTCGCGATGGAGGAGGTCGCCCATCGCGTCGAGGCGCGTGACGACGCGCTGGGCGGTGTCGACGGTGAGGGTCCCGCGGAGGTGCACGTCCCGCACGTGCGCGAGCTCGATCACGATCTCCTGGTCCCGGCGCGTGGCGCCCGTCATGCGGTACTGGTCGGGCCGCCCCCACACCGGCAGCTGGAGGGGGAAGGCGAGCCGGGCGGCGCGCGGGACCGACGGGAACTCGTGCGCGAGCATCTCCTGCGGCTCGCCGCCGACGATCCGCACCCGGGAGACGCCGTCGGAGGAGTCGACGAGACCCGTGGCGAGGTCGGTGCAGACGTAGGAGCCCACCAGCGGACGCACGACGAGCTCGTGCCGTTCGAGGGTCGTGCCGGTCTGGCCGACGACGCGGCAGCGGTAGGGCGGCCGGCGGCTCTGGTCGACGAGGATCCCGACGGCCTCGACCAGGACGTCGGTGGGCGTCTCCGGGAGCAGGGACGGGGGCGACGGCCGCACGCCCGCCACGTACGCGAAGTCCCGCCCGCGCTGGGTCGGCGCGTCGGGGATCGGGCGGGCGTCGGGGATCGGTTCGGCCATGTCCCCACCCTCCCCGACCCCGCCGGGGAGCGCGACCCCGACCCCGCCCGGATGGTGGACTCGCGCGACCTATTTCCCCATATGCTGAGCCCGCAGCGACGCGAGCGGCCCACCCGGGCCGACCGTCGTACGGCCGACGGAGGCATGCAGGGGCAGACGCGAGGACGCGCTCACGGTCGTCACCGGCCCGACGCCTCCGCGCCCCGGCGTCCTCGCTCCTCGGCTCGCGACCCGCACGACGGGCGCGCGCCCGGGAGCCGGCGACGCGCGGTCCGCCTCGGGCCGCGGTCGTGGCTCCTCGGCACGGCCCTCCGCCGCGCGTCCGCGCAGTGGCGGCTCGTGGTCGCCGTGGTGGCCGTCGCGACGCTCGCGTGCTCGCTCGTGACCGTCCTCGGGCTCCTCGTGACGACCACGGAGGAGGGCGGCGTGCGGCGCACCCTCGACGCCGTGCCCGCGGACCGGACCGTCGTGCGCGTCACCGTCGACACCCCCACCGGCACGGTCGCGGAGGCCCGCACCGCGATCGACCGGGCCCTCCGGGAGCTGCTCGGGGAGGCGGCCGGGGCGACGCCGACGGGATCCGCCGTGAGCGCGGTCGCGGACGTCGACGGGCGGGCGGCGGGATCCGACCGGGTGCTCGCGTACGCCGGCGAGTACGACGACCGGGATGCGCGCGCCGAGCTGGTCGCGGGTTCGTGGGCCGAGGCTCCCGCGGGCGACGGCGTCCTGCCGGCCGCGCTCCCGGAGGCGGCGGCGTCGGCTCTCGGGCTGGGGATCGGATCCACCCTGGAGGTCCCGGCGCGCGGCGACGCCACGGCGACCGTGCGCGTCGTCGGGCTGTACCGGGCGGTGGACCCGGGCGGCACGGCCTGGCTCGACGACCCGTTGCAGGGCCGCGGCGACGACCCGGCGTTCCCCGAGCCGGACGTGTCGTTCGCCGACTACGTGCACGCGGTCGGCCCCCTGATCGTGGCCGACGGCGCGCTCGACGCCGCCGACGTGCGCGTCGCGACGCTCGACCTCCGCACGCAGCCGACGTTCGACCGCGTGACGGTGGCGGGCCTGGATGCGCTCGTGGTGCGGCTCGGCGACGCGGATGCGGGGATCACGCGGACCGCGGGCGACGTGGGGCAGAGCGTCGCGTACTCGTCGGGCGTCGCCGACGCCGTGGCCGCCGCGTCCGCCGCGCTGACCGTGACGCGCGCCACCGTCGCCGTCGCGGGGCTGCTGCTCGCGGTGCTCGCGCTGGCGGCGATCGCGCAGGCGGGACGGCTCCTCGCCGACGCGCGCGACGCCGAGCGGCGGCTCCTGCAGGCACGCGGGGCCTCCCGGCGTCAGGTGATCGCGCTCGCGGGCGTCGAGGCCGGGGTGCTCGGGCTGCTGGTGGCGGGGATCAGCCTGCCGCTCGCCGCGCTCGCCTACCGCGGGCTCGCCGCCCTGCCGGCCATGCGCGCGGCCGGGATGCCGGTCGCGTCGGGGGTGCCGCTCGGATCCGTGCTGACGGCCGTCGCTGTCGCCACCCTGCTGGCCGCCGTGCTCCTCGCGCCGGCGCTCGGCCGCGCCGACCGGGAGGACGCGGCGTCCGGGCGCGCCGGGGTCGCGCGGCTGGCGCGGTCGGGGATCGACCTGGCGCTGCTCGTGCTCGCGGGGCTCGGGATCGCGCAGCTGCTGGCGTACCGGTCGGCGTCCGCGTCGCCCGCGGCCTCCGGCGACGTGCCCGCGGAGCTGGATCCGGTGCTCGTCGCCGCACCCGTCGTGGTGCTCGTGGCGGTGGCGGCGCTCGCGGTGCGGCTCGTGCCGCTCGCCGCGCGCGGGCTGGGTGCGCTGGCGGCGCGCGCCCGCGGATCCGTGCTGCCGCTCGCCGCGTGGGAGCTGGCCCGCCGGGGACGACGGGCGACGGCGGCCGTGCTCCTGCTGAGCCTCGCGCTCGCGGTGTGCACGTTCGGCGTGACGTTCCTCCACACGTGGCGGATCTCGCAGGAGGACCAGGCGGCGGTGGCCGTGGGGCCGGCGGCGCGGGTGGTCGCAGATGCGGAAGCGGCGCTGACGCAGTCGTCGGTGCTCGGGACGGGGGACGTCGAGCCCGCGCTGCGGCGGCCCCTGCGGATCGACGGCGCGCCCGCGGGCGACCCGGCCGAGGGCGGCGTGGGCACGGGTGCGCAGGTGCTCGGGCTGTCCGCCGCCGCACGGACGATGATCGCGGACGGACGCGGCGGCGCGGCGGGAGGGGAGCGGGTCGAGGAGCTGCTGCGGGGGTCGACGCGCACGCGCGACGACGACGGGATCGCCCTTCCCGACGGGTCGCGCGGGCTCGCCGCGACCGTGCGCGTGGCCGACGCGGCGGCGCCGCTCGCGGACGTGCGGGTGCGGATCGCGGCGGTGGTCGAGGACCCGCGCGGGCTGCTCGCGGTCGTGGACCTCGGGGATGCGCCCGCGGACGGCACGGAGACGGAGGTGGCGGGCGCGTTCGCGTTCGCCGGCGCGGACGGTGCGGACGGGACGGCCGGCGACGGTGCGGGCGCGACGGACGCGGCCGGCCTCGACGGCCTCCGGCTGGTCGGGTTCCGGGCCGAGGTGGTCGGCGGACGGGACTCGGACTCGTCGTCGGAGCGGGCGACGGAGGTGCTCGTGGGCGGGATCGCGGCGCGGACGGGCGGCGGGCGCGACCCCGCGGATCCGCTCGCCGACGCGGCCTCCGCACCCCTCGAGGACGCCGCCGTGATCGACGGCGTCGCGGCCTGGGGCGGCGTGAGCGCCGATCCGGCCGCCCGCCCCCCGGCGGTCGAGGCCGCGCCCGCGGGCTGGCAGGTGCGGCTCCCGGTGCTCGTGCCGCCGGACGCGTCGGGCCGCACGACCGTGACGCTGCTCGTCGCCTGGGTGCCGGTGGGCCTGGTGGACGCCGTGATCCCGACCGCCCTCGCGGAGGGCCTGGGCGTGGACCCCGGCATGGCGCTCGACCTCGCCGTCGCGGGCGTGCGGATCCCCGTGACGGCCGTGGGCGACGCGCCGCTCCTGCCCGGGTCCGCGACGCCGGAGGCGCTCGCGGCGGGCGCGTCGGGGCTCGCGGGCGCGTCCGCCGCGACCACCGTCGTGGTCGACGGGCCGACGCTCGCCCGGGTGATGATCCAGCGCGGCACGACGGGTGCGCTGGTGGACGAGTGGTGGGCGGGCTCGGGCGGGCTCGCCGACGGCACGACCAGCGCCGACGACGTCGTCACGCGCGCCGGCCTCGCCCGCGACCTCCAGGAGGCGCCGCTGCGGGTCGCGACGCCGACCGCGCTGCTCCTCGCGATCGCGGCCGCGGGGATCCTCGCGGCCGCCGGCTTCGCGCTGCACGCCGTCGCGGCGCTGCGGGCCCGGCGGGCGGACCTGGCGCACCTCCGGGCGGTCGGCCTGTCCGCATCCGGCGTGGTCGGGCTCGTCGCGGTGGAGGCGCTGGTCCTCACGGCGCTCGGCGCGGTCGCCGGCATCGCGGCCGGGCTGCTGACGGCGCTCGCCGTGGGGCCGCTCGTCGCGGTGTCGCCCGGTGGGACCGCGCCCGTGCCCGGGGTCGAGGTGCACGTCCCGTGGCTCGCGGTCGGGCTGCTGCCCGCGGGGCTCGCGGTCGTGCTGGCGCTCGTGGTGGCCGCGGTCGCGCGGTCGCAGCAGGCGGTGCGGCCCGCGGAGCTGCTGCGCGCCGGAGGCGGGGAGTGAGCGGGCGGCGGGCGGCGGAGTCGCGGGGGCGCTCCGGGCAGGCGGGTCGCGCGGGTCGCGCGGGCGGCGCCGGCGCACCCGTGCGGATCCTCACCGCCGGCGTCCTCCCCCTCGCGCCGCGCCGCCTGATCCGCGACCGCGGCCTCGCCGCGTGCTTGACCCTGCTCGTCGGAGTATCGGCCCTGCTCGCCGCGGGCGCGCCGGCGCTGGTCACGCGGATCCTCGACGACGACATCCGCGAGCGCGTCACCGCCGCCGGCCCTGCCGCGGACGTCGTGCTGCGCGCCCCGCTCGGCCGGGCGCAGGAGGGCGGGTCCGTGGAGCCCGCGGACGTCGTCGCGCTCGCCGACGCGCTCCCCGCGCAGCTGCCGCCGGCGCTCGCCCGGGCCGCCGACGGGATCACGAGCGCCGTCATCACGCCCGGCACCCTCGCGACCGGTCCCCTGCCGGTCGGCATCCAGCCCGACGGATCGGGTGGATCGGCGGGCGTCGGCGGCGGCCCGTCCGCGACGCCGGCCGTGCGCGTCGCCCTGCTCACGCCCTCGCTCGCCGACGACCTGCGCGTGGTGCGCGGCGTCCTGCCCGGCACCGCGATCACCGGCGACGCCGAGCCCGGCCCGCGCATCGGCACCTCGCCCGCCGGCCCCGTCGAGGTGGCCGTCTCGTCCGCGTCGGCGGAGGCGGCGGGGCTCGTGGTCGGATCGGCGCTCACCGTCCCGCAGAGCGGCGCCGACCGGATCGACGGCCGGGCCCCCCTGCTCGGGATCCGCGTGGTCGGCATCGTCGAGGCGGCCCCCGGCGCCTCCTTCCCCGACCTCCCCGGGCTCCTCGACCCCGTCCCCGCGGCCGACAGCGCCCCCGGCGCCACGGCGGGGATCACGGTCGTCGCCACGGCCGACGGCCTCGACCTCGCCCGCACGGCCGACCTCGCGGACGGCGACGGCGTGATCCGCATCCGCCTCGATCCCGCGGCCTTCACCGACGAGGGCGCGCGGGCGGTGGTGCGCGACGTGCAGCGACTGTCCGCGGGCACGGCGCCGGTCGGCGTCGACGGTGCGGTGGTCGGCGGATCCGAGGCACCGCTCCGGGTGAGCTCCGGCCTCGACCGCGTGGTCGCCGCCCACGCGGACGCGGCCCGCGCGGCCGTCGCCCAGATGTCCGTGCTGCTCGCCGGGGCGCTCGGCGTCGCCGCGGTCGTCCTCGTGCTGCTCGCGCGGCTGCTCGTCGGGCGCCGCCGCGAGGACATCGCGCGCGACCGCGCCCGCGGCGCCGGGACGGCGGCCATCGCGCTGACCGCGGGCGTCGAGTCGGTGCTGCTCGCGGCGGTCGGCGGCGCCGCGGGCCTCGGGACCGCGGTCGCGCTCGGCGCGCCGTGGCCGCTCGCGGATCCGGCTCCCGTCGCCCTGCTGCTCGCGGTCGCCGCGCTGGCCGCGCCCGCGGAGGCCGCGGTCATCGCCCGCCGGTCGGGCGACGCGGGCCGTCGCGAGCTCGGACGCGCGGGCCGCGTCGACGCCCGCCGCACCATCGCGATCCGGCGCCTCGTCGCCGAGTCGACCGTCCTCCTGCTGGCGGTCGCCGCCGTCGTGTCCGTCCGCGGTCGCGGTCTCCTCGACTCTAGCGCCGACGGGGTGGATCCGCTGCTCGCCGCCGCGCCCCTCCTCCTCGCGGCCGCCGCCACGCTCGTCGCCGTCCGCGTGATCCCGCCGGCCCTGGCCGCGCTCGCGTCCCTGGCCCGGCGCGGACGGGGCGCGCTCGGCGCGGTCGCCGGCGCCACCGGATCGCCCGCCTCCCCGCTCCCGCTCGGCGCGCTCACCCTCGCGGTCGCGGTCGCGCTCACGGGCGGGCTCCTCGCCGAGACGGTCGCCACCGGCCGGGTCGCGGCGTCGTGGCAGGAGGTCGGGGCGGACGCGCGCATCGACGCGGAGGTCCCCGACGCCGACGTCGCGCTCCTCCGGGAGGCGCCGGGCGTGACGGCCGTGGGATCCGCCCGCGTCACCGACGACGCGCGCCTCACCGACGGACCCGTCCAGGAGTTCGCCACCCTGCTCGCCGTCGACGCGGGATACGCGGACGCGCTCGCGGCGTCGCCCGCGGACGCCGACGCCGTCGACCCGGAGGTCCCCGACCGGATCCGCGCCCTCGCGGACGAGCCCGCGTCGGGCGACCGCCTCCCCGTCCTCGTCGACCGCCGCCTCGCCGACCGGCTCGTGACCGACGACCCCGTGCTCACGTACGGCGACCGGAACGTGCGCGTCCGCGTGGCCGGCGTGATCTCGGACGGCCCGCGCGGCTACCTCGGCGGCCCGTTCGTGATCGTCGACCGGGCCGCCCTCGCGTCCTGGGCGGGCGAGCCGATCGTGGCCGACCAGGTGCTCGTGACCGGCTCGGGAGCCGCCGCCGCGGTCGGCTCCCTCGACGTCGACCCGGACGCGGTCCTCACGCGCGACGCCTGGCAGGAGGAGCGCTCCACGGGCGCCCTCGCGGCCGGCGTCGACCGGATGCTCGCCCTCGCGACGGCCGCCGCCGGGATCCTCGCGGCCCTCGCCCTCCTCGCCACCGCGGTCGCCGGCGCCGGCCGCCGCGCGCGCACGCTCGCGCTCCTCCGCACGCTCGGCCTGCCACGACGCGGCGGCATCGGGCTGGCCCTCGCGGAGCTCGCGCCCGCCGTGCTCGCCGCGCTGCTCGGCGGCGCCGTCGCCGCGGTCGTCACCGTGCTCGCGCTCGGTCCCGCCCTCGGCCTGCGCCTGCTCACGGGCGGCCGCGGGGACCCGCCGCCCGCCATCGCGCCCGCCGTGATCCTGGCGGTCACCGGCGCCGCCCTCCTGCTCCTGGCCCTCGCGATCCTCGCCGAGGCCGCCGCCCACCGCCACGACCGCCTCGCCGCGGTGCTCCGAGAAGGGGATGCAGCATGACCCGACGAACGACGCGCGAGACCGGCGGCGGAGCCGCCGCCGCCCGCGTCCCCCGCCCCGGCGCCGCCGAGTACGGCGCGGGCGCGCTCATCGTCTGCGACAGCCTGGTGCGGATCCACCAGGTCGGCGACATCGAGGTGCAGGCGCTCCAGGGCCTCGACCTGCTCGTCGACGCGGGCGAGATGATCGCCGTGGTCGGCGCCTCCGGCGCCGGCAAGTCGACGCTCCTCCAGATCGTCTCCGGCCTCGACGTGCCCACCGCCGGCCGTGCGCGCGTGGGCCGCTGGGACCTCCTCCGCATGACGCCCGCGGACCGGGTGACGTACCGCCGCGAGGTCGTCGGCTTCGTCTGGCAGCGCACCGCCCGGAACCTCGTCCCCTACCTCTCCGCGGGCGAGAACGTCGGCCTGCCGATGGCGTTCGCGGGCGTGCGGCGCCGGGAGCGCGCCGCGCGCGCCGCCGACCTGCTGGGGATGCTCGGCATCGCCGACCGGGCCGACCGACGCCCCGCGCAGCTGTCCGGCGGCGAGCAGCAGCGGGTCGCCATCGCGGTGGCGCTCGCGAACCACCCGCAGGTGCTCCTCGCGGACGAGCCGACGGGCGAGCTCGACCGGGCGAGCGGATCCGATGTCATGGCCGCGATGCACGCCGCGAACCGGGAGCTCGGCACCACGGTGGTGATCGTCACGCACGACGCCGCCGTCGCGGAGCAGGTGGAGCGCACGGTCGCGATCCGCGACGGCCGCACCGCGAGCGAGGTCGTCCGGCGCCGTGAGGTGGACGCGGCCGGCGCCTCCCGCGTCGTCGCCGAGGAGTACGCGGTGCTGGACCGCGCGGGCCGGCTCCAGCTGCCCGCCTCCTACCGGCGTTCCCTCGACCTCCGCGGCCGCGTGCGGCTGGAGCTGGAGGACGACCACGTCGGCGTCTGGCCGGACGGGCCGGCACCCGCGGGACGAGGGGACGGCGCGCGATGACCGACGGCACCCCCATGGTCCGGGTCGCGGGCGTCTCGCGCTCCCACGGTTCCGGCCCCACCGTCGTGCACGCCCTCCGCGACGTGACGCTCGACGTGCCCCGGGGCCGCCTGGTCACGCTCGTCGGCCGCTCCGGGTCGGGCAAGACGACGCTCCTCACCTGCATCGGCGGGCTCGACCGGCCGACCGCGGGACGCATCGAGGTGGACGGCGTCGACGTCACCGCGCTCGACGAGGCCGGCCGCACGGCGCTCCGCCGCGACCGCGTGGCCTTCGTCTTCCAGACCTTCGGCCTGCTGCCCGCGCTCACGGCCGCCGAGAACGTCGGGCTGCCGCTCCGCCTCCGACGCGCGCCGCACGACGAGCGCGAGGCCCGCGTCGCCGAGCTGCTGGACCTCGTCGGCCTCGCCGCGCACGCGGGCCAGCGCCCGTCGGAGATGTCGGGCGGCCAGCAGCAGCGCGTCGCCGTGGCGCGGGCCCTGGCCAACCGGCCGCGCCTGCTCCTCGCGGACGAGCCGACCGGCCAGCTGGATCAGGAGACGGGCGCCTCGATCATGCGGCTCCTCCTCGACGTGGTGCGGGCCGAGGGCACGACCGCGCTCATCAGCACGCACGACGCCACGCTGCAGGGACTCGCGGACGCGTCGATCCGCCTCACGGACGGGCGGGTGGACCTGGCGGGGGCGTGACCGGCCCGGGTGGCCGGCCGGCCCGGGTGGTCGGCCGGCCCGCCGGGTGCGCTCAGGCCGCCCGCACCCGCCGGATCAGCCGCGTGACCACGAACCACAGGACCAGGAGCGCGATGACGCCGACGGCCGCGTAGGAGATCAGGCCGCTCCACTCCTCCAGCACCGGCCGGATGGCGGGGCCGAACGCGAAGCCGAGGCCGACCCAGATGCCGTTCCAGGCGGCGGATCCGGCGACCGTGTAGAGCGAGAAGCGCCAGAGCGGCATGCGCTCGATGCCCGCCGGGATGGAGATGAAGGAGCGCACGAGCGGCACGCAACGGCCGACGAGCACGGCGGTGCCGCCCCAGCGGAGGAAGAACGCCTCGGCCTTGTCGAAGTCGGCGTGGTCGAGCAGCGGGATCCGGCCGACGAGGCGGCGGGTGCGGTCCCGGCCGAGCGCGGCGCCGATCGCGTACCAGATGAGGGCGCCGACGAGCGCGCCGACGGTTGCGGCGGCCCACGCGCCCCAGGCGCTCATGCGGCCCTCGTAGGCGAGGAAGCCGGCGACCGGGAGGATCGCCTCGGAGGGGATCGGCGGCACGAAGGTCTCGATGAGGACGGCGAGGCCGACCCCCACCTCCCCCAGCACCTCGATGAGCGAGAGGACCCAGCCGACGAAGCCGTCGTATCCCTCG
>Ga0265797_10011610_pt1 | contig 10994 bp, 11 predicted proteins | sample P2T30metagenome_FD_192433 | JGI IMG/M metagenome (GOLD analysis project Ga0265797, IMG submission 192433) | Plant litter microbial communities from East Loma Ridge, Irvine, California - P2 T30 | ecosystem: Environmental > Terrestrial > Plant litter > Unclassified | place: USA: California... | reverse complement strand
ATTTGCCAACCGAAGTACTTTTTATTTTAAAAGCCCTGTTTTGTCCATCAGTTACAATGCGGTTGAAGGCAATGCACTCAACATCATAACGGAATGGCAGAAAAAGTGGGACAAATCGTACAGGTTCAGTATACGTCCGCTGGCCAGATATTCATTTGGCAGAAAGCGTTTATACGGAAACATTGAAACCAATATTGGAAACAATAAATGGAACCTGATGCTGACCGGCGGAGAGATGGCCTCCCAGTTTAACAGGAACAATCCGATCCTGCCTTTTCCGAACAGTCTTGCAGGACGATTTTTTGACCAAAGTCTGATGAAACTGTATCAGCAGCGGTTTATAAAAGCAGAATATTCAATACAAAACATTGCAGACATACTTGGTTTCGATATAGGCCTGGAATATGAAAAACGAAAAGAGCTTTACAACGAACCCAGCTCCCGGCCGATATTTTTCTGGAGTCATTATGATTACACGCCCAACAGGCCATTGAATGATGAGCTTGCAAATACCGGGTTTCCCCAGCACAATGCTTTGCTTTTAGATGTTACTGCCAATATTCGTCCCTGGCGAAGGTATCTGATCAGGAACGGAGAAAAGCGTTATTTACGCAGCAAGGGACCATCATTTGCGGTCAATTACCAAAGCGGTTTGCCCTTTGCAGGTGATGTTGATTATTCAATTTTACAGGGAACAATACGACAGAATGTAAATCTGGGTCCACGCAGCAATCTGGATTACAGCCTTAACGGAGGCGGATTTTTAAGTAAAAAACAGATTTACTTCCAGGACTACCGCCATTTTATGGGGAATGAATTTTTCTTTCAATGGGGCGATCCGCCTTATCAGTTCAGAATGCTGCCTTACTACAAATACAGTACGTCAGAATGGTTTTTTCAGGCGCATGCAGTATGGTCGTTACAGCATTTTCTGCTTACCCGTATTGAGCCCTTGCGTGTAACCGGTTTATCCGAAACCCTGCAAATCCATTATCTTAAAGTCCCCTCGATCAGTAATTATTCCGAGCTGGTCTACGGTATCGACAATATTTACAGAGTAGTACGTGTTGAAGCAGTCGCTCAGTTCCATAACGGAAAGTATCAGCGTATGGGATTCAGGATCGGCACCAACATCAGAATTGGCCGCTAGGCTCCATTGGCTCCTTTCCTGTTTTTCAAATAAAAAAACTCCCTTCTTTTTATAAAATGGCGTAGAAATACGCTAAAAATCAAGTATTTGTCCTGAACATAATTTTTATAGCACAAATTACCTTTGTTATGGAAAAAGCACCAGTGCTATTTCCAGCCGAAAACATCCGTGAGATCCGGATATTAAAACGGTTAAGTCAATTTCTAAACTTGTTTTTTACTTTTAAACAATTTGGTAAAAATGGCAGACAAAGCACAAGACGAAACGCCGGTCTTTAAATTCGGCTGGCTCCCCGACCTACCCGATGCAAGAGACTTCATGTATGCAGCGCCACTGAAAATCATGCAGAAAATCCCGCTCAAAGTGGATTTGCGCTCCGGATGCCCGCCGGTTTATGATCAGGGCGGATTGGGAAGCTGCACGGCAAACGCACTCGGAGCTACTTTTGAATTTGGTAAAACGAAACAGAACAAGCCAACATTTATGCCTTCACGTTTGTTTCTTTATTACAATGAACGTGTGCTGATCAACACAATTAATTCAGACAGCGGTGCCTTTCTTCGTGACGGCATCAAATCTCTGAACAAACAGGGAATCTGTCCGGAAGCAGACTGGACCTACGATGACAGCAGTGATACCGGTGCAAAATTCACCCAAAAACCACCCCAGAACTGCTATACAACTGCCCTCAAAAACCAGATACTTTCTTATCAGCGTCTTCCGGTAAATCTCACCGCAATCAAAGGCTGTCTTGCAGAAGGTTATCCTTTTGTTTTTGGTTTTACGGTGTATACCAGTTTTATGAGCCAGAAAGTAGCCAGCACCGGGATTATGCCCATGCCTAAACTGGCCACCGAACACGTTGTAGGCGGTCATGCCGTAGTGGCAGTTGGTTATGACGATACCAGGCAAGCCGTGCTGGTCAGGAACTCCTGGAACACAACCTGGGGGATTAAAGGTTACTTCTGGATGCCCTACGCTTACATCAGTAACAGCCAGTTTTGCAGTGATTTGTGGACGATCCGTACAGTTGAATAATTAAAAGCAAAATATGCAGGATGACCACCAGATTGTTTTGAAAAAAGGAGCGCATACGACCTTGTCTTTCATCGGTAAAAGTACGGCGGGATATGAATGGACTGTTGAAACAGACGGCGACAATTGCCTTAAAATTGAAAAGCAGGTTCAGGAGCAAAAAATATCCAAGCCGGGCCAAAGCGCCAATGAAAATTTCATCCTTACAGCAATATCTACGGGTATAACAACCCTGCATTTTAGTCTTTCACGCAGCTGGGAGAAAAGTACGGAACCATTAAAACGAACCATTTACCGGGTTAAAGTCGAGTAAAGCAATCACTTTAACCAAACATCCTGACAGGCTTCAAAAAGCCTGAATGGAAAAATTATGTCTTAACAATCAAATAATTATAACAAAAATTTATTATGGAAACCAAAAACAAAGTAAAGCCAGCCGCTCCAATGTCGGCAGAAGAAGTAAAAAACCTCAAATCCATCGAAGCAGAAATGCTGCCGAAGGGATCACCTGAAAATACATTTGATCAACACATCGAAACAGAGGTTATTGATGGCCTGATTTATCCAAAAGGCGGAATGGCCATTGGTGTTAAAGCAGAAAGTACACCCCTACAATCGTCACAGGATGAAATAAGTACAGAAGGCTTTATACCCAAAGGAGCAGGATTCAGAGCTATTCCGAAAGCTGAGACAAAAAAGGATCATAAACCAGCTTTTATTGACCGGAATACCTTTATGGGAAATCTGGCTGGCGGCCCTTTGAAAACGATCTTCGGACCGGACAACCGTGGCGTATTTTATGATACCACTTATCCATGGCGGTGCAGCGGAAAGGTGGAATCAGCTCTGGGATCAGGAAGTGGTGTAATGATAGGTCCCCGTCATTTGCTTACATGCAGCCATATCGTCGACTGGCGCCCAAACAACCAGACTGGCTGGATCAAATTTACGCCTATGTATTACAACGGAAGCGTTCCGCCATTTGGATTTGGTATGGCTGTGAAAGTGTATTACAATTATAAGGTAACGGGACCAACCATCGACGGGACAGAAGCAAAATTTGATTACACAGTCATTGTACTGGATAAACGTTTAGGGGATGCGACCGGCTGGCTCGGATCGAAAACGTATTCCGATTCATGGGATGGGAAAGCTGTTTTCACACATACCGGTTACCCGGGAGATCTGACAGGTTCACAGCGTCCGGTATATCAAAACGGCATTGCACTGGATGGAAATTCCAGCTCGGCACAAAACATCACACATAAGGGAGATATCTGGCCAGGTCAGTCGGGAGGTCCGTTCTTTGCTTATTGGGACAACAAACCGTACACGGTGGCAGTGCAAAGTTATCAAAGTGCAAGCGTGAACGGTGCCAGCGGTGGTGCAGACATGGTAAAACTGATTAAACGTGCATTGGCTGAAAACCCATGATAAGCAAAATAGCTGCTTTTAGTCTTCACAGATTAAAAGCAGCTGTTTTATATAGATCAAAAATTATTTTGTTTCTACTTTTTGAGCTTTAAAACGTGGTACAGTTCTGGGCAGTGAAGGATAAGTGTTATTTTCAGGATTAATATCGGCCATTCTCTGGCTTGGATCAATCACTATCCTTTCAATATCTGAAAGATTTTTATCAATGATAAAACTGTATTCAGGATAAGTCCAGCCCCAGTCAGCCAGTAACGTAGTTTTGGAATACATCTTTTCTGTTTTTTCACCACGCATCATTTCAAGCGGGATGTAAAAATTTTCCTGCGTACCGTCTTTATAACTTACCACCACATCAAGTGGCATAGGCATCTGTCCTACCCTTTCAATTACAACATCCGTTTTTCCTGCATTGGAAACCACTTCTTTAATACTGTAATCAATCGTTTTTGTTGTTCCGACAAAATCTTCCCAGTACCAGTCCAGTTCCAGACCGGATTCTTTCTCCATGATCCGTTTAAGGTCAGTCGGGTTCGGATGCTTAAACTTCCATTCGTTAAAGTAACGTTTCATACCTGTTTCCAGCTTTTCCTTACCAATAATATAGCCAAGCTGGTTCAGGAAAACGGCACCTTTAGAATAACTGGCTACGCTGTAAGCACGGTTTGTATTGAAATGATCGGCGTGGGTTGTTAAAGGTTCTTCCAGGCCGGACTTTACCAAACTGCGGTAACTGGCTGTACTCCCACGCTGCGGATCCAATTTAGTAGGAAACAATTCAGCCATTACCAGATTTTGGGCGTAAGTAGTAAACCCTTCATCCATCCAGCCATATTTAGACTCGTTTGTCCCCAAAATCATCTGAAACCAGCTATGGATCGATTCGTGAACCGTTACACTTACCAGTCCGCCTAAATTCTGACGGCCGACAATTAAAGTGCCCATCGGATATTCCATGCCGCCATCACCACCCTGAATAATCGAATATTGTTTATAAGGATAACGCCCGAATTTCTCATTCATGATTTTGAAAGACCTGACGGCCAAAGGCTCCATCTCTCTCCATGTTTTTGTAAGAGAATCTCCTGTATAAAAGAAATGAAGATCGAGATTGTCGTCTACTTTTACTACGTCGTGCTTATAATCAGGATCGGCTGCCCACATAAAATCATGTACTTCCGGGGCTATAAAATGCCAGGTAAGCTTGTCGCCTACCTTGTGTTTTACTTCTTTTTTACCATAGCCATAACCAATTTTATCAGGGTTCTGCAAATACCCGGTTGCCGCAACAACGAAAGAAGCATCAAGTGTTATTTTGACATCGAAATCACCCCAGATACCATAAAATTCTCTGGCGATGTAAGGATTCGCATGCCAGCCTTCATAATCATACTCACACATTTTAGGATACCACTGCGCCATAGAATAATCAATTCCCTCGCTATTATTCCGTCCTGTACGGCGTATCTGAACCGGTACCTGTGCTTCAAATTCCAGGTCGAATGTGTGCTGGGTGCGCGGTAAAATCTTTTCTGCCAGAGTGACTTCAAGGATTGTTCCTACTACCTGATATTTCAGAGATTTTCCGTTTTGTTTCAGAGAAAGGATTTTTTCATATCCGATTTCAGATGGTGATAATTTTGAAATACGGTCTTTAACCCGTGGATCCGGATCGCTAATCGTCCTGGAACGGACATCCATCTGGCTTCCCGGCTGAAATGCATTCAGGTACAGATGATAAAAGACTTTGGTTAAGGTATCTGGTGAATTATTGGAATAGACCAGCTTTTGTGAACCCTTATACTGATGTGTTTTTACATCAAAATCTACATTCATCTGATATTTGGCGCGCTGCTGCCAGCGGTCTGACTGTGCCAGAGAATCGGTACTATATAACGCGATTACAAAAAAAATTGAAAGCCACTTTTTCATTCTATAAAATTTTTGTTCATTATAACTTTCCATAAAATACCACTAGTCTAACTACAACTGAAAGACTGAAAATCAAGTTTATAATCTGATATGTTCATTTTATCAGCTTTGATGGGCATCATTCTCCCCATCAGTATGAATTTATTTAAGTTAAATAATACTTTTCAGAGTTATTCAACAATAATTACCCACTTTGCTCCTTGGCATACAATTGTTATTATCCTTAACAGATATTTATTAACAACTTATATAACTTTTGTCAATTATGCTTAGATGGACAGTAATATTTCTGATCGTGGCTATCATTGCCGGGGTACTTGGTTTTGGTGGAATTGCTGCCGGTGCAGCAGGAATTGCTAAGATTTTATTCTTCGTTTTCCTTGTTCTATTTGTGTTGAGCCTTATCAGCGGCAGAGTCGGGCGATCCTGACGTTTCGCTGAAATACTATAAAACGAAAAGCGGACATTGATCCGCTTTTCGTTTATAATCTATTCCCATTCAATAGTAGCCGGCGGTTTTGAAGAAATGTCATAAACTACTCTGTTAACACCTTTTACTTTATTGATAATATCATTTGAAACTTCGGCAAGGAAATCATAAGGTAAGTGCGCCCAGTCAGCTGTCATACCATCTACGGAAGTTACGGCCCGCAATGCTACCACACTTTCATAGGTACGCTCATCGCCCATAACACCGACACTTTTCACAGGTAAAAGCATTACACCTGCCTGCCAGACTTCCTTATATAAATTCCATTTTCTTAATCCGCCGATAAAAATAGCATCCACCTGTTGCAGGATATCTACTTTTTCTGGAGTGATTTCACCAAGAATACGGATGGCAAGACCCGGCCCCGGAAAAGGATGACGTTCCAGAATTTTTTCTGAAATTCCCAAAGTACGGCCAACTGCTCTTACTTCATCTTTAAATAAAGTATTCAGCGGTTCAACCACTTTCAATTTCATAAAGTCAGGCAGGCCGCCCACATTATGGTGTGATTTGATGGTTGCAGAAGGTCCTTTAACAGATACGGATTCGATCACATCCGGATAAATCGTACCCTGTCCAAGCCATTTAACATCTTCAATCAGATGCGCTTCCTGGTCAAACACTTCGATAAAAGATTTACCAATCGCTTTGCGTTTGGCTTCCGGTTCAGAAAGCCCGTCAAGCGATTTATAAAAAAGATCTTTGGAGTCAACACCTTTAATGTTCAGCCCCATATCCTGATAAGAATGAAGAACTTCTTCAAACTCATCCTTGCGCAGCAGACCGTTGTCAACGAAAATACAATATAGATTTTTACCAATTGCCTGGTGAACCAGTATTGCAGCAACCGTAGAGTCAACACCGCCGGAAAGAGCCATCACGACTTTGTCGTCGCCCAGCTTCTGGCGCAGGTGACGAACAGATTCTTCAACAAAAGAATCCGAAGTCCAGCTTTGCTTACATCCGCAAATGTTTACTACAAAGTTGTGCATCAGCTTTTTACCTTCTGCTGAATGCGTCACTTCCGGATGAAACTGAATCCCATAAGTAAGCTCATCCTCCACTTTAAATGCCGCAACATGTACCGATTCAGTTGAAGCGATTACGCGTATGTTTTCAGGAGCACGCACAATGGTATCGCCATGCGACATCCAAACCTGTGACGACGGGGAAATTCCGGCAAGCAATGAAGAATCGGTATCATCAATTTTCAGATGTGCCCGGCCATATTCACGGTGCTGCGAAGGTTTTACATCTCCGCCAAATACCTGAGCCATTAACTGCGCGCCATAACAAACGCCCAGAACAGGAACAACTTTACGGAACTTATCAAGATCAACACTTGGTGCGTTTTCATCACGAACCGAGCAGGGGCTTCCTGAAAGGATTACACCTTTGATATTCGGAGTGAGTTCGGGGAAATTATTGTAAGGATGGATTTCACAATAAACATTCAGCTCGCGAATCCGACGCGCAATAAGCTGCGTGTATTGGGAGCCAAAATCTAAAATCAGAATCTGTTCTGTCATGTAAATGCTATCTAAAACGCAAAGGTAGGCAGATTGACTGAAACGAAAAAAATATGTTTAAACAAAACGGGATGCCCGGGTTTGATTCTTTAAGAGCAGAACAAAAGTTATTTATCTGTTTTGGTAATCCGTACCTTTGAGGAAATTTTAATATTAATTGATATGAATCAGGGAACAGTAAAATTCTTCAATGACTCCAAAGGATACGGTTTCATTAAAGACACAGAAACAGGAATTGATTATTTCGTACATATATCAGGCCTGGTAGACGAAGTACGCGAGAGCGACGATGTAACTTTCGATCTTCAGGAAGGGCGGAAAGGACTTAACGCGATTAATGTTAAGCTGGTTTAACTTCAATTGCGGATATAAAAATAACAAATTAAGGCCTCAAATTGAGGCCTTAATTTGTTGCAAAAGAAATCAATTTTTATCTATATTAAATCAAATCGCCTCCAAGATCCGCTCGATAGCAACCTGATAGCCAATCTTTTCCTTCAATTCACCAATTGAAACACGTTCCTGTTCCATTGTATCGCGATGCCGTATCGTAACGGTATTATCTTCCATAGTCTGGTAATCTACCGCAACACAAAACGGCGTTCCGATCAGATCCTGCCGCGTGTAACGTTTCCCGATCGCTGCGCCGTCATCATAAGTTGTACGGAATGACGATTTTAGAGAATTGGCAATTTCCTGCGCCTTTTCAGCCAAACCATCTTTTTTAACCAACGGAAGAACGGCAACTTTGAAAGGTGCAAGCGCCGGATGCAGTTTCAGATAAGTTCGCTGTTTTTCACTTTCGCCCTCTCCTACTGTTTCTACTGTATATGCATTGCAGAAAGTAGCAAGGAAAAGCCTGTCTGCACCAACAGAAGTTTCAACGACATAAGGAATGTAGTTTCCAAAAGGCTTGCCGTTTTCGTCCAGTTCCGAATCAAAGTACTGTTGCTTCTTTTTTGATAATTCCTGGTGGTTCCGAAGGTCAAAATCCGTTCTGGAATGAATACCTTCCATTTCACGGAAACCAAACGGAAATTCGTATTCTATATCCACAGCTGCATTGGCATAATGTGCCAGCTTGTCATGATCGTGAAATTTCAGTTTTTCAGCCGGCAGACCAATTGCTTTGTGAAACTTCATCCGTGTTTCTTTCCACGATTCGTACCAAGCCATTTCAGTGCCGGGGCGGATAAAAAACTGCATTTCCATTTGTTCAAATTCACGCATCCGGAAAATAAACTGACGGGCTACAATCTCATTGCGAAAAGCTTTACCAATCTGCGCAATTCCAAAAGGAACTTTCATCCTGCCGCTTTTCTGGACATTCAGAAAGTTTACAAATATTCCCTGAGCCGTTTCCGGACGCAGATAAATCAAACTCGAATCTTCGGCGACAGAACCTACCTGTGTACTGAACATGAGGTTAAACTGGCGTACCTCTGTCCAGTTGGTTGTTCCTGAAACACCACATTTAATATTTTCAGAAATGATCAGTTCACGAACACCAGCCAAATCTTCCGCACTGAGCAAACGTCCCATTTCCGCAAGCAAAGCCTTTGCTTTTTCCGGCTCGCCATCCTTTTCATATTGTTCTGCTTTTCCTTCCAGAAGCTGATCAGCGCGGTAGCGTTTTTTTGAATCCTTGTTATCGATCATCGGATCATTAAAACCATCCACGTGTCCCGAAGCTTTCCAGGTAAGCGGATGCATAAAAATGGCCGCATCGATACCAACAATATTATCATTCAGCTGCGTCATGGCTTTCCACCATGCCGCTTTCAGATTGTTTTTTAATTCGACACCGTTTTGTCCGTAATCATAAACAGCTTGTAATCCGTCATATATTTCTGAGGAAGGGAATACAAATCCATATTCTTTTGCATGCCCGATAATATCTTGTAAAGATGTTGCAGGTACTTGGCTCATTATGTTGTGGTTATTATGTCTCAAAAAGAAAATCGCAGACGCTTCCGTTTGCGAACCGGCAAAAATAGGGAATTTAGAAGCAATGAATATGAATGTGTATAAATTTTGTAAATTCGTGTGTATAAAAATTGGAGTGCTATGAGAACAAATGTTGAAATAGACGAGGAATTAATTAAAGAAGCAATGGAAATTGGCCAGATAAAAACAAAAAAACAGGCTATTGAATTTGCTTTAAAGGAGTTTATCGCTGCCTCTCACCGAAAAAAACTCATGGAGCTACGCGGCAAAGTGGAATGGGAAGGAAATCTTGACGAATGGAGGAGTGAGCATGTACAAGCTATTTGATACAACAATCTGGATTGATTATTTCAAAGGCACCAACACTCCGGAAACAAATTTTCTTTTTCAATGCCTCGCAAACGGAAAAATATGTATAGCCGGGGTAATTATCCAGGAGGTTTTACAGGGAATCCGTAATGACACACAGTACCTTCAAATCAAAAATCACTTTCATAATTTACCTTTACTTCCGGCCCCAACATTCGAAACTTATGAAGCTGCTGCGCAACTCTACCGCTCTCTCCGTAAAAAGGGCGTAACAATTCGAAAGGCCAACGACTGCCTTATAGCAGCCTACGCTATCCATTTTGATATTGAGCTTTGTCACAACGACAGTGATTTTGATCTGATCACTGAAAATTCAGCACTAAAAATCTGGAAACCAATTTGATATTCCTGCGTCAGAGTTCATGTCCTATTGAACTTCTGACACATGCTACAACGAATTATTATCCGGATTCAGGAATTTTTCAGTATTTCCCGCAAAGAAGCCCGTGGTACATTGGTACTGATGGTCCTTATTTTCGTATTGATCTGGACTCCATTTGTGTTCAGACGCTGGATATTACCTCTTTTTCCGGTTCCATCCACACCGGCCAATGTTCAGAAACTGGACAGCATTGTTGCAGAAATTAATAGAGCGACAGAAAAGGAAGAAACAGAAAACCCTTATACTAAGTCCGGTTACAACAAAAAACCGGAACGCGCAACAAGGCTTTTTAAGTTTGATCCTAATGCGGCTACCATTGACCAATTAACAGAATTGGGTATTGCTCCTTTTCTTGCTAAAAGAATTGATAAGTACCGGAGTAAAGGTGGCCAGTTCCGTAAAAAAGAAGATTTGCTGCATATATATGATTTCCCAACGGACCTGTATAAAAAGCTTGAACCGTACATTAGTCTATCTCTTCCCAAAACAAAAACTTTTGCGAAAACAGACTACAAAAGTACATATCCGGCAAAATCTTCTGATGCTACCTATCGACGGGAAACAAAAACGTATACCAAACCGGCAATTGCTTCATTTGATATCAATACTACGGACACAACCCAGCTGATCAGATTAAAGGGAATCGGGAGCAAACTTTCAATGCGAATTATTAAATTCAGGGATGGGCTGGGCGGATTTCATTCTGCTGCCCAGTTCAGTGAGATCTTC
>Ga0265797_10011609_pt1 | contig 10994 bp, 13 predicted proteins | sample P2T30metagenome_FD_192433 | JGI IMG/M metagenome (GOLD analysis project Ga0265797, IMG submission 192433) | Plant litter microbial communities from East Loma Ridge, Irvine, California - P2 T30 | ecosystem: Environmental > Terrestrial > Plant litter > Unclassified | place: USA: California... | reverse complement strand
ACCGCATTGCGCTTTCCAACAAGCCCCCCCTACAGTGATCACGCGATCTCTTTGATTTGAACATAACGCTACCTGAGGACCCAGTACCACGTTTCCATGTTCCAGGTTCTGCACCCCCCCCCCCCCTCACCCCGACTTTTAGTTTTTCTCCTTACGCGCCCCTATTCTCTCTAGCTCGTATGCGCTTGTAGCGCTAACAACTCCCAGTGCGGGGAAAGTTATAGCGCTGTGTGTGTGCTACAACTAGCCAAGGCTAAGAGCATTATACTTTTATAATGGTACAAGTACGTAACCAACCCCAAGCCCGCGGAGCTGATGACTGTTTGCTTTGCCCATGCATAGGAAGTTGCATGATGAGGTATAAAGAGGGAGTTCTCTTTTTTTTTGGCGCAGCTAAGGCCTCATCCCAACCTTGTCGTAAATTATCGCGGTTGAGAATGATGGGCGTTATCTGGAGTTGCACAGTTCCCGGCTAGCTAGCTGGCAGGTGTAGAAGAAAGAAAAAAAAGGGGGGGTGGGAGGGGGAGTGGTTGGGTTCCTGTGATTGTCGGGTTTGTGTCGAATGCGCATGCATGAATGTGGTAGGTAGTACAGAATATGCTAGGCTAGCATTCAGCTGGCAGGGTATGGAAAAAAGGGTCAGATGGGCATGTAACACTAGCCCTCATGTTACTTTGTATGCGCATGTGTATAAATAACTTCTACAATGTTTGTTTTTTCTTGTTACGACATGCCATGCTTGTACAACGCCTCGGCTTACGTTTGGTAGGGCGTACTGTAGTATGATGGAATGGAGTGGGCACGGTTTTCTGTGTGTGTATGTATGTATGTGTGTCGATTATCGGTGTTTGTCGCATGGACAGGTATTTTACATAGTACGTGTTTCGGACGTTGGTGGTTGCATGTCAGAAAATGGTGTGGTGCTACCTAAGGGAATAGACTATCGGATCTGCGTTTGTGACAGGGGAGGTGGGTTGGTTTGTGTGGTACGTAGAGAGGTGATCGTGCGCTGAGGGTTCTAGGCTTCAGCAAACAGATTTGGCCATACTTCCTGTCAACTTGTTACGCTGGATTATTATGCAAGCAAAGCATATGAGATCGATTGCAGGAGACTTGGGTCGTGTTTAACCTGGTGCAGGCTTCCCAACAGCTAACAGAGATCATGCTTATCATGACAGTCCGAGTCAAGATAGATAAGAAAAAATCAAAAAGATATCCACATAGAAGGAGTCCGTCGATAGAGCCATGAGTACAGACATGTAGCCCATGTCCCAAAAGAGACTAGCCTCTCCGTCATCGCTAGCGGCCCCGCATGCAAGGGTCAGGTCCATGTCCCCTCCAAAGTTTTGAGAACAAACGTCTGCATGCCCTTGACGCCACGAACAAATCACCATGGAGTTCCAAAGAGGAGAGCGCGTAAACCTAAACTTCGATACCGGCGCAGTCGAGAAGCTGGACCAGGAAGAACAACAGCATGCACCTCCCATGCCCGTGTTCCCCTCCTTCGTTGCCGACATTCAAGAGCGCGATTCATCTCCAGCTAACCCTCCAGTTGCGCCCTCACTCAAACCAAATGTAAATGGGTTCCCAGCACACAAGAAACGCGTGCCGAGGGTATCGGCGTTCAAGCAGCAGCGCGCAGCAAAAGAACAGCAAGCTGCTGCTGCCGCGACAACCAAGACACAAGATGCGCCACAACCACAAACGAAGCCACGGAGCGCGTTTGGCGTTGATCGCGACGAGGAAAGGAGAGCAATAGACGAAGAGAATAGGCGAACGATAGCTGCCATGTCCGACGCAGAGATTGAACAAGAACGACAAGATCTTCTGTCAAGTCTCAATCCGGCGTTGCTGCAGAAGCTGCTCTTGCGGTCGAACATTGACGAAGGGAGCAATGAGCGCGACTGGGACTCTGTGCCCCCAGAATCGGTGCCCACAGCAGCTGTACCATCTCCTGCAACTGACCAAGCCAAACTAGAACCGCAGACCAAGACGCCGAGCACGAAGAAAGTTTCCTTTGCAGCTACAGAACTAGAAGACGTAGCCCCACCACCACCATCACAAGAGCCCGCAGCCGTTCCTTCAATACCTACGAACCCTTCAGAAACAGACGCGACCACTACATCGCCATCTGCCCCCCACGAACAGCCCACAGACTCCATCCACTTCCCTCAACCCCCGCAGCCTCCCTCCCTCGATCCTGACGACCCCGCCTTTCTCAAAACGCTACACGAGAAATACTTCCCCACACTCCCATATGACCCCTCGACGCTCTCCTGGATGTCGCCCATCGACCTCTCCGACACAAAATCGCCGTACCACCCCTCACAAACGGCCCTGAACCCCGCCGAGCTCCGTTTCGACTTTTCAGGCAACCTACTTGCACCCAGCGTAGCACGCAGCATACCAACCGACAGGGGCTTACACCACCATGCCGAGGCGCCAGAGGCAGCGGGCTACACGATACCAGAGCTGGCAGTAACGGCCAGGAGCAAAGTGGCGAGTCAGCGATGTATCGCGTACCAGACGCTAGGCCGTATTCTGTACAGACTGGGCAAAGGGCAGTTTGGTGTCGAAAGCCCAAAGCAGAATACTGACGGGCCAGTACGGATTGCCAAGAACCCAGAGGTGGAGGACGACGACGATGAAGACGGAGAGTGGGTCGAGGACGACGTGGGTGCCGCCATGGCAGAAGGACTATGGCAGTGCGTTGAAGAAGGAAGGGTAATAGAAACGTTGACGGAAGAAGCGAACAAGGAGCGTGGCCATCTTTCAGCACGCACATATGCTCAGGAGGCGCTGTGGAATTGGCGGCGGGGAGGTGGAAGGAAGAGACATGCCGTGTAAAGCGCGGCCTTGAAGCCTTGAAGTGGTGTGCACATGAGGAGTGTAGTAATATCGATACTAGGTGCCAATGTGTCATCATAAGTTCTGTCAAAACCAAAAAGCAGGGAACCAGTCCATTATGCTCAGCGTCAACTCCAAAACGAAATACCCCCCTCGCTATGCATTCCTTGCCTCCCTACTCTATCCTATCTTACCCTATGAATACCAATACCAGTACAAGCGACCTGCAAGTCCTCACTCCTCCTCCTGGGTGGAGACACCATATCCATGCATCTCCTCTTCTCCAAAACGCACATTATAGGTGCCATCAGTGACAAGCCAAGCCATGAAATATCAGATTAGCGCCATATTGACTAAGCAAGAAAGGAACAATGGAACGAGTGAGGGAAAAGGGGTAAGCCTGGCTCGAAAACAGCGCTTACTCCTTTTCCACGCCCTCGATGACCGGCACATTTTTCATGTCTATCGGTTCCAAAGCTGGCATCTCGTCATCGGAATCAGCGACAAAGTCCTTCATCTCGACATCCGGCCTCGCTTCCTGGTCACTGCGCTCCGGCTTCCTGTATACGGCTTCGGTGTACTCTTCCGCGAGATCGGCCCTCACATAGACGACGCCAGCGCTGACTTTGGGCCGGATTTTATCCTCCTTGTTTAGCACTTCGCTTTCGTCCACCACCTTCTCCACGCTCTCGTCGTTGTAACTCCGCCACTCATTGCTCTGGAAGTCGTAGATGTAGATCCAATAATGGCCGCCCTTGACGTCGCCACGGTGCGTGAAGATGGCGTGAAGCCGATAAGGGACAGAGTTACAACCGCGGAAGACGTTGTCAATCTCTGATTCTAGGCTGCTAATTTGGGCGTCGATGCCCGAGAGTTCGGTAGCAAGGTCCCTAGCGCTGTTTTGGAGAGTGTCGGATAGTTCAGGAGGTGGCGTTGGGAGAGAGGTTGAAGCTGCCTCATAATCCTGTTTCCCCAACTTTTCTATGATTAGGTTATTGATGTAATCGCTACTAGCCTCGAGACAATCGGGAAGATTCATGTTCCCGAGTCCCGTTTTCTGAAGCTTTGTCTTCTTTGCCTCAAGCTCTCGCAGTTGCTTCTGTTTTGCCCACTGCGTTTTACGGAGTTCTAGCAATTGAGCTTCGCTTAAAGTAGGCGTTTGCGCAAGATATCGGTCGAGATACACGACCTTTTCAAGACCAACGTGGGAACGGTCATAGATGGCCTCGCCCTTTTCGAACTGTAACCGCTTCACGTTGATAATCTGAATGGGTGCGGGGCGCTCGACATAGTCATATCTCGAACCGCCACCGCCCTCTATCTCGCTCAGGCCGAAATCTTCGTCCAGCGTAGCGTAGAGTGAGCGATCGCGCCGACCGGTCGCGACAAGGAAGTGATCTCGGAATTCATGGGCTTTCTCAGTTCCCCCTGGTTTCTCCATCACAGTCGTGACTTCTCCAAAAAACAAGTCCTTGATAGCATCTCCTTGCTCGCCTTCCCTCAAAATACTGTCGCCAGTAATTGCACAACGTATGAGGTCGAATATATTGGCCATGACTTCTGCTGCATCCTGCTGCCGAGCACTCTCTTCAATTCTGCCAATCTTCGTGCTTGATGGTACAACAGGTTTGATGACCGGCTTGGGGTCTGCTCGTGGCGGAACGGGCGGGGGCCGGGTCGGCGGAGCAGGCATACTACCATCATCTAGTTTCGACTGTTTCGTTGGACCATAATCCCGCGTGCTAGCATCGTCATCCATGACTGAATCTGCAGGGGTGGCGGGCTCTATGTCGCCATCCTTCATGACCGAGTCGGTCGAATTGGTTGCATCGACGCTAATAAGGGAGCCCGCAGGCACATCAGCAGGCGTAAATGGTTCAGCAGCAGATGGTAGCATGGGGCCGTAGACTGCTGCCCCATCAATGGTACCTAGATCTGTGCCCGCGATGGCATCCGCTTGCGGCGATTGTACTGATTCCTCAGGATTGTCTGATTTGCAAAGTGCTAGAGAAGCAATATCTATCGCAGGCTGTACAGTGTCGGTAGATGCGGTGATCATACGCTCGAACAAACTCCGTAGTTCGCGGACGACTAGATAAGATTAGCTATCACACGAAGGAGGCTAGGAATGTACTGACACTTCTGCGCTGTTACCACTCTCTCGGCCGTGACAGCGATACGACCGACCTTTTTATCCTTTAGAGCTTCTGGTGAGATGTCTTGCATGTGATTCTCGCAGTCAAGAATGAGTTCCCTCAGTGGTTTGATGGTGAAGAGAAACTGCAGTACACTGTTGAGATAGCATGTGTTGCCGATATTGCGAAGACCCACTGGCCACGTCTCTAGAGGATAGTTGTTACGCCGCACCACTGGCATGCTGGAGTTGGAGGGCTGGTCGCCAAACCTCTCAGATTGATCTCGCTGGATGAGAGCACATGCCCTTTCCATTCTCTCCCGTTCACTTGAACCGATGTCATAGGTGCTGAGCACCGACTCCAAAACGGCCGGATCGAGGGACACGCTTCTGTCAGCTACGTTGAAGGCTGCGTATGCGTCGCCTAGATCCATCTCGGGCTCAGTGATGGTCCCGAACTTGAGGTAGTTGCGTAGTCGTTCGCTACCCCGATGCTCTGCTATGATTCGCAGTGCCTTTTGCGCAGTTTCCAACTCTGCAGGATTATCTTGGGTCTGTGTAAGATGTTAGCGCTTTTGCCATGACAATCAAATCCATTCAGGACCCCAAAGTGCATAGTACCTTTAATGAATACATAGTCTGGACAAAGTCGTCGGCCGCGTCATGCTCGAGCTCGAACCATGCCATGGCCTGCGTGTATGTTTCGATGGAACCAGACGCTTCGGCCCGTATCCTATCACTGTCACGCACGTCGCCTAGAACTCGCAATTGCTTCTTAGCCTCCTCAGCCTGTACAAGACTAATGTCCGATAGTCTCGATCTAAAAGAGCCTATGATGTGATCGTCGCTAATAACACCTGCGTGGGTTGGGTCGATGCCGAAGTACTGGTATGCACGCTCGGCCTCCCGCTTGGTAGTAACGCCCTTTGAGGCAAGCATAGCAACCTGCATGCCAAGTACCTCACTTTTGCGACCAGCTGCGAGATCCTGTAAACATTCAAAATAGTAGCTCTTGTTTTCAATATCCAAGGCACTCTGTCGGGAGAAGGCGAAGAGAATCAGGGCGTCGTCAAAGTCACCAACTGCACCTAGACTGGCGTAGTAGCTGCCCAATGTCAGTATGCAAACTAGTGAAAGGGAGAGGGAGAGAGAAGCGGGGTGGTGCGTACGGATGATCCTCTTCGTGGTTTGTGTTGCGTGTCTCCCGTCCTTGAACCTTGGCATCTGCAGTTGTCAGTCTCCACAGGTGTAACAAGCCGACCAAACATGAACATACAATTTGCGCATGCTAGTGCCTTTTCAAGATAGGGTCTTGACGGGTAAGAATCAAGCGGCTGGTGTCTGCAGTTGACACGTTCACTCTGCGGAATGTCAAGTATGATGGTGTTGAGCTCATAGCGAGCATCCTCGATGATTTCGCGTAGTGTTGACCTCATGGGGGCAGGCTCGTCCGGCCTAGGGAGGTACCAGACCTCCACAAGGGTTCCATCTTCTTCTTGTTCCTGACGCTTTTCGAATCCCAGACGCTTGAGAATCGAGTCACAGTCTCTACCAAAAGTCTTGAGGAACTTTTTGTTCAGTAAGGGTATGCGCGTTTTGCCCTTTGTCGGCTTTAGAGAGTCCTGCAGATATGTGTTGAGATAGTCAGGGCCATCGACTCTACGTGCCATGACCGTGTCGGCTCGGTCGCCAGCAATGTGCTTCGCCGCCTCTAGTCTCCTCCTGAGCTGGGCCTGGTTTGTCAGGGTATCAATGTCCTGGTCGGAGAAGCGAGGCGGCTTCATGCTTATCCGTACCTCGACAGAGCATTCTGGGGCGGAGCAGCGGAAGGTGTAGGTGCGTGGTCGTAGCTGGGCCTCGAGCCTGTCGCTGCCGTTTGAATCGTCCTCGCCATGGTAGAGGAAGTGGTGCAGAGCATATTCCTGATTGCCCTTCCCACATGGCTTTAGGTTGGCAGTGCCAGATTGGTGCTGGACAATCACGTCGACATGCCAGCGACACTTTGGACAGTAAGAGGCAATATGGTATGCAGACTCCGGGCCCAGCTCTCCGTCTGGGGCGAGGCCGACTGATTGCTCTTGCTTGGTGAGCAAGTTGTGTCGACAGTTCCTGTAGGGTACGGCAGGGACGGGGGGTGCCTTTGTGTCGTGTTGCGGCGGCGCACTCGTCAACAAGTTGCGGCCGGCGCGTTCCTCGTGTCGCGGATCGTATGTGAAGAGGTCCTGGAGCAGCCGTGGGGCTGTCTTGCCTGTGGTGCTTGGTTAGCATGCGCCGGGCAAGCATGCGTGTAGGCACACAGTACCGGGGGCCATGGCTGCTGTGCGCCTTGGGGAGCAATAGTGTGCCGCGAATTATACACGCCCGGAGTGGGAATGGTATGGGAGCACAGTACACAGGAAGAGACGGGTGGGGGGACGTCCAGAGGAACGAACGAAAGGGGTGTGATTGAAGTGTCTACACAGTAACCATAGCAGACGACGACGGGCAACAACTGCCTAGCAAGCAAGTAGGGCCACTTTGACTGCTGGATTACAGCAAGCACAGTGCAGGTAGCGGGCACGTGCAGGCCCTCTGGGTCGCAGTGCTGTGCTGTGCCCAGCCGAAAACACCAAACGGCAAATGTAGGAGCGGATACTTGTTGCTGGCACGCAATGTGACAGCCCCAGCCCCAGCCCCAGCCCTTGTCCATGGCGGCGATGATGATGATGCAGCGCCCGCCGCCCGCCCTGAGCGCCAAGCCGCTTGTGCTGATGGGCCTGGCGCCTGTTACCGCACCCCGACTACACCAACGTCCGTCTGGAGAGCTCACGACAAGGCAATCCGACGCCCAATTCCGCCCGTCATGGCCGACCACCCGACCTACCACCCGCGGGATGCTATCCACAGCACTGTCATCACGGGCATTCAGTGCACAGTTTTCGGCTCCCTCATAGCCGGTGTCCAGAACACGCTACGCAAGCAGAATGTCGGAGCCATGGGCGTCCTCACCCACTCGGGGCACATCATCGCCGTCTATGGTCCGTAGCTGCCAGCTTTGTGCGCCCTCGACTTGGATTGAGCTAATTGGCGTGCAGGAAGCGCGGGAGTCGCATATCAATTCACAAAGGACGCGGCCGCCAACTTGCGCCGAAAGGAAGACACCTACAATGAGGCCTTCGGTGGCTTCGCCGCCGGTGCCACCACTGGAATTTTCCGTACGTGCCATTGCTCGGAGGCCCCCCAACATGTCACTTACCAATTACAGGACGAAGCCTTCCCCACATGCTCGGTGCCGGTGCCTTGTTCGCTACCGCCATGGCCACATTTAAATACGTCGGTGGGATTCGAGGTGTCGGAGACATTCGCGACCAGGTTGATGACGACGGCGAGGTTGAGCGTAGGGAAGAGTTGAAGAAGGTGCGCAGACGGCCACTGTCTGAGACTCTTGAACAACTGGGTGAAGGCCGAGGTATGTTGATAATCCACCAATCCACGCAACTGCCACTGACTGTACTAGGAATCTATGGCCCTGGCTGGGAAGAGAGGAGGCGGCAACGATTGTTGGAAAAGTACGGCATCGACGTCAAGGCTGCCCAAGAGGCTGCTTAAACACACACACAAACATTTTCCTACGAGTTCGCAACATGAAATACCCGATCGGAAGTATCTGGGCTCCATTTGTGTAAATATCCCACCAAACAATTCATCAGCGTCCGGAATACCATTCAACCACCATACAAACCTCCTGCGCGGAGCCTTTACACCCATTCTCGAAAGTAGTTGTAGAAAATCTCGGACATCAGAGCGAACTTGAAGCAGCATACCTACTGGGAGATTGTTTATGCATCAGAGTAGGTCTTGATTTAAATGAGTTGAATTGTATACTATCTTTGCTCGTCACCTTTACGGCATCAGACCACCCAACTGTGCATAGATGGCTTTCCCTGAAAAGCCGAGCCGCATGTCATCTCAACAAGGCGCATAGACTACATCTTTGCAAGCTCTCAATCCAGATGACATTCCAAAATAACACGCCCCGGCTATTTCTCACCAAGACGTGCATGCGACGCCATTGGCGAAAACGCGGGGTAGCTTGCATCCCACCAGCGCGATGATGTCGTTGCCTCGGAATACCTTGGTTACCCGTACCTCCGCTGTGAAATAAAATAAATAAATGTACATAGCCATTCGTCCCCAAGACCACGCAACAATTCACGAAATCCCTTCCTTCTCAGCAAGTCCAAGCGCCGCAACACACCTAACCCACACAATCATGCCACCACCACGCTCTTCCCTCCCCGCACCATATCTCCCACACCCCAACGCGTACAATCGCGCGACGCCTCCCTCAGCCTCAAACTTGACGTGAAATACACCTCTCCAACGTGATCCTCCTCCACCAAAAAAAAATGACCACTACGAATTTAAAAGAAGACTTTTACCGCCAATTCCATCAAGATGTCGCGGGTCCGTTGCCCTTTCCAATCCAGATCCCCGCTTCACGATCCCCTGCCCTACCCTACGCTCCTCAACTCTCCTCGACCCATTCGGCAAACAAACACAACTAACTTGACCTCCCTACAGCCCTCAGCACGCAAATCTCGTCTCTCCCCTCGACTCCGCCTGCAAGCGCCACCCGCACCGAAGCAATCGACGCGTGTCTAGCGGGCATAGACCGCCTGTCACACAATGTAAAAGACGCATCGAGCTACCTGCCTGCATATGACCAGCGGACGTATAGCGAGGTATGTATGAATCCATGAAACCGACAAGGGAGCAATGAGACGGAGACGAAGAAAGGCAAGAGAGAGAGAGAAAGGAGACCATGGGCTAACAAAAGAAAACAGTCGATCAAATCGCTATCTGAAAAACTCCAAAACATACGCAATACCTTTTCGCCGCCCAAGAAATTCAGCTTCAAGAATCGGAAAAAGGATACTACAGTGGTACCGGTAACAGCAGCAGAACAACAACAATACCCTACTGCTACTACCCACAACCAAAGTACAACGACAGTTGCCACAGCCGCTACTGCTGCTACTGTACCTCCAGTAGAACCAGAAACATCATCAGCACTCTCCCATAAATCCTCCGCGCGCATCATCCTCCCACCCGACGCACGCACAACGAGCTCACCCACGCTATCTCACCTCACACACTGCGTCGTCAATCTCTCGCCTTGCACGCAAAATGGCACCACGCCGTTTGCCGCCCTATATCTGAGAGATATATCGCACTCGCTCATAATATGCGGCCAGGTCGCAGGCGCAATACACATAACAGACGTCTCCGACAGTGTGATAGTAACGGCGTGCCGACAGTTCCGTATGCATGCTAGTAAGAATGTGCATGTGTATTTACACAGTGCAAGTCGTCCCATCTTCGAAGACTGTGATGGACTAAGCTTTGCGCCTTTACCGGCGATATATGTAAGTTGTCTGGATTTGGACATGTTGACATTGGACTCGAACCAATTTACTAATCCTACCTAGATGACGCCGGACATGGCGCAGTCGGAGAACCAGTGGAACCAGATAGATGACTTCAAGTGGCTCAAGGCCGAACAAAGTCCGCATTTCACCATCCTTCCAGAGCCCGAGCGTGTCGCCGAGGAAGTCTGGAAAAATGTCCTATCCAGTGGTGATGATGTGAGCTTGAACGCTATCCTCAAAGATGTTGGTGTGCGGTGACAACAAGGCTCATCCTGCTCATGAGATGACACTGAAAGTCTGATATAGCTTCTACATAAGTAGACCACAAGAAGATATCACGATGCAACCAATAAATCATTGACGGCCATAGTAAAGGGTGCTGTATATTACATGCTAGTCTGATATCGGCCGTGTTAACTGGTAGTACATGTGATGAAAACCTGCCCAGCTAGAGGACGCTCCATAGAAAGATCATGCAACCACCCATTGCACTAAAACCATTGTCTAAGTATGTGTACAGACCCGAGATGCTCAATGCTAGGCGCGATAGGCAAGGCAAGAATGTCTCATCAAGCTGACCCACTGCAGCAGCAGTGTCTTCG
>Ga0265797_10011608_pt1 | contig 10994 bp, 10 predicted proteins | sample P2T30metagenome_FD_192433 | JGI IMG/M metagenome (GOLD analysis project Ga0265797, IMG submission 192433) | Plant litter microbial communities from East Loma Ridge, Irvine, California - P2 T30 | ecosystem: Environmental > Terrestrial > Plant litter > Unclassified | place: USA: California... | reverse complement strand
AGATTGTCGTATAGGCTCGGCGCTGAAGCATATCCTAAAGTGTGTTTCAGATCAACGATTGCTACTGATGATTTATCCGGACTACTTTTGTCAAAAGATGCAAAGAATCTATCTCTGCACCGTAGGGGATTGCCGTGGAAATAAGCAGCAAGACTGCTGGCGAGACTTGACAATAGACGGCATTCTTGGGCCGTGGGCCGTCGGCGATGCGCTTTCAGTTCAGTCGATATCCGTGACGGTGCATGTTCGTCGGCTGGCCAAGAATTAGATGACGATTCCTAAGGTCATACGGCTCCGCAACCTCCAAGGCCAGTTCCAACCCCCTGACCTTGACACTCCATACATTGATCGGCTTCGCACTAGTGTCGACACGCCTGCCAAGGCTGGAGGTGACGGGTGCCAAGGCCGATTCGGATCAGGGTCATCGGTCGCCAGTCTGCTCCAAGCCTGACTTCTACGCAGTCAACCGTTCCTATCATTTCTTTCATACTGCACGACACCGGAGACGGCACACACCTGCGTATCGAAGCTCAGCTCGCGCAGGGCCCTCAATGTTCTCATCTTCAACTACCATCCCGACCGATCTGGCTAGGGGAGCATGTTGGGACATCTATCAGCACAATGAGATGCTGATAAACAGAAGCCTGGAACAATGCGGCAATGCTTCATGGGTGACTCTCGCCCACCATGCAAGCATGCAAAGTCTCATCTTCGCTTGCCAATCTTTTCAGCAGGTAAGTTGAGATATACGATCCTCGAAGTTGGGCCTAGAGCCGAGACATGTTAACGGCAACTGGAGTCGTACGAGCGCTTCTCGCAAGGTCTGATATTGGAATGGAAGCGTTTAGTCTGTTGTACAAACGAGTCGAATGCGACTCTAGCGGAGATGGAAAGTCACGGTGGCTGGTTGGTACTTGGTTCTGTCTATGATAGCGAGCGGAATTGTGTGGACACGGGACATGCGTTCTTTTGGGCGGCTGGTGACCGATTCAGAGGTACTCTGGGTACTGCAGGCATGCTGTATGCGACATTCAAGGTTCTACCAGGTCGACGCGGAGGACCACGATAGCGATGGAAACATTTTGGCATGAGATACCAATGAGCATTCGCAGTAGCTTTAAAGGTGATGGGGCACGGACTGACCGGAAATATATCATTGGAAATTTCACCAAGCTTATGATTCGTGACCGAGTTGCACATCCAAGGCAATTCAGACCGTTCTTCAACCGCTTCGGACGAGCTTGCAGCAACCATGAAAGGTCGATTTCGTGATTTGCGTGCAAATACGCCCTGGACTCTTGTCGGATGTTTGAGCACATTTGGTGCGACAACAGTACGACTACCGTATGGACTGTCAAGGTGCGTCTCGGATGCAAAATCAATGTGGGCTTGCAATGTCCTACGACTGGAATATATGAGTGTTGTTTTTTGCCCTGCGTCGCGAAGCTATCATTGATCTGCAGCTGCCAGTTGTACGATTCTCGTGATTATGAGACTTGAGCGACAGATGATGTCATTGGAGTTATACTGTTGAAGTCAAAGCAATTATTCATGACTTGTAAAACACTTGTTTGAATAAGTTACTACTTAACCTGCAAGACAGAAACCTCCTAGTCGTAGCATTCTACGAGCCACGAACCGGGAAGACGGTGGCGGAGAGAGAGGCTGCCCTTGCGAGGCAGCTCGAAGGGCTCGCCGAGGCTATACGACTAGCGTTACGCGAGACCGTAGGCGCGAGGTCAGGAGACGTATCCTGCCTCTTAGGAGGGTGGGGTTCGAGAAAGGATGTGACGACAGGACAGTTTTTGGATGGTCCTAAAGAGAAATGGAAGTCGGATATCGAGGTAGTGAAAGCTACTATCCGGTTTCTGGAAAAGACAGGCAGGTTGACCTATCAGCCGAAGGCCGAGTGGACAACCATAGGGATGGATCACTCTCATTCATGAGCGAAGGCAGAGAACCTCTTTTATAAGTAAGGTCACTCTCTAGGGACGGCTCATACGGTCACCGTGAATAGCCTGATTGAATCAAACAAACAAACAAACGATGGCGGGTAGGATAGAACGCAAATAAATGTTGTCTACTATCGTCGAAAGCCGCTTTGAGCAAAGTCTTTCACAAGACATGGCAGGGTCGAGCCCTGTTTAGCATCCGGGCGGAGACGTAGTCCCCTACTTGCCGACTCAGTCATCGACGCCTCACGAAACGCGTTCACAGCGGCAACTGTTATCCGAGCCTCTGCATGCCGGTAACTTGAAGGCCTATCTCGACGGTATTACTTTAGTCGACTTGCAATCCGTCCTCTCACGTCACTTTCTCGAAAACCAGGGCGACCGCTCCATCTTCTCTTACCTTGTCGAACCCGGCGATGGCATATTGCCCCACGAAGCTACTTCCGCGGTCCTCCAAGAATTGGCAAGCAAGACGGAGAACGTCGCCATCCTTGCCACACTCACTTATTGCTTGATAGAGGCTAAAGGCCTGTGGAAGGGTCACCCCGACCTAAGCGTGAACTCCGCCGAAGATCTCATTAAAAAGCTCAATGCCGGCTCCGACGTTGCGAAAGCAAATCTCGTTATCGGGGCGTCCACTCTACGTCAAAGGCAGAGCTACATACGACTGATCGAAGAAGCTTGGAGGCCGAGCTGGTTCGACGACATTCCCCAGTCTATCCGCCCACCAGCTTGGACCCGGCCTGGAGACTTGCCACGCGATGTGCTCGTACAAATCACCGCGAACGCGAAACAGGGAATCCCCATTGCTACCGCTATCACCCGATGGACGGAGCACATAGCACGTCCGACCGACCATGGCAGACGTCGCAGGGAAGGCACCAAGGGGCCGACGGTTCCTCACCTCATTCTATCCGACATTAAACTCCTCAATCTCCTCGTCGAGGATGCCGACCACGGCAGACGTACCAGTGACATGTTCTTTCCCGAAGACGCACCACTCGATTGACTGGAGATCAAACTGGGTACGCGGAAGTCACCAGCCAGGCCGGACTACTCAAAGGCAGGTCAAGCGACATCAGTGAAGAATCGTAAGCGAGGCCTGGCGGACTCTGCGCAGATAATTGGAAGTGGGGACGAGGCTGGTGATGAGAATGAATGGCAATGGCGAGATGGCATGATGGCGAAGCGGGTAAAGAATCAACTGATCATAAGGTCACCAACCTCTCAAGAGCTGGTCTCGGTAGACACTCTTCTATCGCAGTCGCCGGTGGAGACTGTTTCCCAGCATAACGGCTCACTTTCCCAACGTAGTGGTGCGCCCGTCGCTCCATCCGCGTGCGACGGTCCAGGCATTGCTCTGATCTTCGGCAAGTTCGTCGACATGTACCAGGAGCTGAGATCTCTCGACACCGACACTGCTAAACTAACGGCTAGTTGCTGCGATACCTGTCGTAACCTAGTCCTGCGCGCGTTGGCTTCACTGGAAGCAGACCTCGTGCCCTGCGTCCGAGGGCTTGAGCAGGTGGAACAACATACGTTCGATGGTCATGACATTGTCCCGAGCCAGCACCATGGCATCTCCCCCCGAAAACAGGCTCCACCGTCCGGGAGAAAGGCTGGACCTCGACTTCATGTTATTCCTGATTCGTCCGATACCTCTGAGGTAGATTGAACAGAAAATAGAGAGCCGTGTGTGATAACGCCCAGAGATACGACTGCGCTTCGGGCGCAGACGTAGCAGTCAGCCGCAACGGGCTGACACGTAACAACAGAGCACGGGTCATGTGACCTGCAGACTGCTCTGCTGCAGACTGCTCTGTTGCTCTGTTGCTCTGCATGCTCTGCTGCTCTGTGTCCACAGAGCAGAGTGCAGGAACGAATGAGTCTCCTTGGTATATAGAACGGATAGTTTCCTTAGATAGGAGCCTCGTGCTCAACTCATGCATCGAAGTCAGTGATTACAACGAACGGTATTCATTGTGCCAACCACCTTCTTCCCTCGCCTCAGTCAACCCTTGGTTTAACCCGAGCTAAACCCAGCGGCATTCCACCTCCGTTACACCGTGCTGTTTCAACAATGTCTACTCTTGTCATAGAACGTTATCCCACCTTCCTGATGGCCGAGCCGTTTTATTACATCGCTTTCTGTCAAGACACGTCATAGTAGCTTGGACTGTTTTGCTGGAATCTGCTAAAACTCTAGACATCGTCGGCACCATCATGCTCTGCCTGTCAGGCATCAGCCTATTGGTTATGGAAAAATTTATACTTTTAGCTGGTAGAAATGTCTGTGCTATCCCTTCGACCGTCTGGCTTGACTTGAAGTATTACTGCCACTTGTCGGCTTTGGAAGGTACAATGGCGAACCGGCATCGATTGCAACCTACTATACGATTGTTCGTGAACACCTTAAATAATGCCTTAGAGCCATCTATTTCGAGAACTGTCGGACAAAGGACCGGTGAACGTTCCCTAGCGCATTAATGCGAACAACCAATAAGTTCCGGACGTATGAGCAGCGGACTAAAGAATATAATAAGTAAAGATGTATTCAAAATCTAGGTGCGACCTACCCTAGACGCTCAGAAAGTTGAGTTTGGAAACTTCGCTTACACGGCTTTGTAGTACCTTGGTATTTCAGTAGCCGCTTAACCCCAAGCTTCGCCCCAACCCTAAGTGACCCTCTAGCAGCTGCTGTGGCTGTGGCCGTGGCTTGTCACTGCTTCTCGTGGCTTGCGCCGCAGAACTTCATCGAGTCCCAGGGCTTTCGCATATTTATTTTTTCGTTCGTGCAACTTAGCAAAAGGCTCCCTGAGGATTTGAGCATTATGTTAGGTTGTCATGCTGTGTCTCTCAAAAATATTTGGGATCAATCAGACCGTGGGAAGTGTATGCAACAGAGTATGGGATACAATTGATGGGGTACAATCGCAAGTCTCAGAAATACCCGCCGTTGCGTAGCGTTGGTCACTAACAAAAGTATGGGATACAATCATTGTATCCCATCAGGTATTTTGGATAGAGTAGGAGCCTAGGAAAGCTAGGATAATTACAGGTCCAGTACTGGTCGCAATCTCATTTTACAATGTTGTCTCGTGCAGGCTCGCCAATCGCGGCTACTATGGTGTGAAGGACTCGCCTTTCTTCCTAAACATCCTTTGCCAAATCGAAAGCCACTAGCTTTTCCACACGGCTGTGGCGCTGTCAGCCTCGATATCCTAGCCTTCCGCTAGCGGTCGAAGCTCTCCTTCCAATCACAGCGTCCTCGTTAGAACCATGCGACGAACCTCGGATTCATCTAGGGTGGCATGGCCGCTAACCGAACAACCGCTTCACCAGTTGGTCTCTGACCGGAGTAACCCAGCTCCAGCATCGGCAGGCTCATCAGGCGGAATAGTCATCGATCGTTGATTGGCAAGCCAAGCCAATCGCCAATCTTCCCTTCGTGACGGAGCGTCATTGCCAAGCAAGTTTAGAACTAGGTCTGGGGCAACTGGTCCCGCGTGCCTCCGTACCATGAACGCACGTATGCGAACGTGGAAAGACGAGTCAAACGGCCCCTCGTATCACACTTCATTCTATTCTACATTCAGATACCCATTTCTCGCCCCGTTGGAGTCTTGGGACTGGCTTAAAATTCGGCGCACTGACCGTTTCATCCTTGCTTCGCATAGTTACCACATACACGCACACACACAAACAAACACACACACACACACACACACACACTTCGATAACCCAAACGGAACTCACTTAACAGCCAAATGGCATCGGATCCCACCCGTATCACATGCGCAACAGCAAATACACTCCAGCCTGATCTAAATTGGTCTTCGACGCCCATCCACCCATACCACCACGTCTCGATTCGCTAGCATGTCGGGTCCGGCTTCTCTTCAGTGCGTTCAGTACATGGCCTGGTATGGCCATCAGCGAGATGAGCATGCATACTCCTCTAGGACACAGGAGCAGCATTACTTGTCGCAAAACCTTGTACCTCATACTGCGCAATATCAAGTAGGAGACCGATCACAATCGCTGCATGTGCAGAGACAGCAGCCGTACGCTCGAATGGATCGTTATGCTCATACCATAAATCAGTCACGCTATCCGATCGTGGACATGAGATTTCCCCTACATCACTTCCCTTACCATGGACATGGCAGCTACGCGGACAAAGGTTAGATACGACGTGCCCTTGTCGTAAAGGTCCTTCGCTGATGTGGTAACCCAGCTCCATGCGCTCGAAGTGACTCAGAGTTAGTCGCCGTTCCGTCCTTTCCCCGAGGTCCTCCCCGTAAGCCCAAGCAATCAGAGCACGCTCTTTGGGTGGGCAACCTTCCTCCAGCCACGAGTATTGCCGATTTGAAGGATCATTTCTCGAGAGGCGCGACTTCAGAAATACAAAGTATCTTCTTGATAGCAAAGAGCAATTGCGCTTTCATCAACTATCGATCCGAGTCCTCTTGCGTTACGGCAGTAGAGAGATTCAATGGCTCTGGACTCCATGGCATTCGGTTAGTTTGCCGTCCGAAAAGACCGTCTGCAAATACAGGAAATACATCTACGATCGCTGGAAGTCCCAAGCATGCCGTCGACTCCAATTCCGCTCCGAAAAGACCGGATCGTGCCGTTGCCATAGACGAGCTCTCAGATCCGGTCATTGTCGATAGTGCTCTGACAGCACCTGGGACAACAGACACCCTGGTGAAATTGCCAAACCCAGTAGCGGCGAAGGCTCCCAAATTATTTTTCGTTTTGAAAAGCCTTACATGGCAGGATCTCGTAGCAAGCGTACGGGACGGGATTTGGGCAACGCAAGCACACAATGAATCCAGGCTTAATAAAGCCTTTGATGCAGCAGACAATGTCTACCTGATATTCTCGGCCAACAAGTCCGGCGAGTACTTTGGCTACGCGCGTATGGCTTCCTCAATTGTCGACAAAGCAGTGCCAGGTGGATCAGCGGCCAGTCTTCAATCCCCAAATACAAGCGACGGTCCGAGATCTACACCTACACCTGCTACCAAAACCGCTCCTCGCGGACGCATTACTGATGACTCGGCACGTGGAACTATCTTTTGGGAAGCAGAGTTGTCAGATGGCGAAACCGCGTCATGGGGCAATGGTCTGAGACAAGATAATGGCGGGCAGGATCTAGGGCGCCTATTTCAGGTCGAATGGGTCTCAACAGCACGACTTCCGTTCTACCGAACTCGCGGCTTGCGCAACCCATGGAATGCAAATAAGGAAGTGAAGATTGCACGAGACGGAACAGAGTTAGAACCATCAGTTGGTGAACGTCTGGTGCAGATGTTTCACGGCCCTATGTAGATGGGTACTTCGCCGCGTCCAGTGCAGCCATGTGGTAGACTTCTCAATCATTTCGCCGGAAGCCGGATGTGACCTTCTCTGTGGACAACGCCTCCCTTGCGGCCACTCCTACGTCAGCAAGTGCCACTCCGAGGGTCTGGTTACCAATACTTCAAAAGGATCGACCCCGACCCCGTGTTTTCCTGCTGTGGCCAATCACAGTCACTGGATAGTCATCGAAAGCCGCTAATCCTACTCTAGTATCCCCCCGGGAAACGCATCGCATTTCCCGCTTCGCGCACGGCCCGACCTTTGTTGCACGCGGGAAACGCGTCGACTTTCTTTTCCCCACAATGGACCGCGCACCGCGTTGTTGCGCATGGTAAACGCGTCGCATTCTTCACTTCCTGAGCTGAACTGGTCTCTCAAAACCCTACTGACTTTTGACGTTGTCTCAAGTTGGGTATTGCCTCGCTATACGATGGCTGGAACATGCGGAGCACTTATCCAAAGGGCTCGTGCATACGCAAAATGACGCCTTGCGATCCGCAAAAGGCACCACGAAGAGCGAGAAACATACTGGACCACACCAGCGGACATACTTCCGCAGTGTATGTCTAGCTTGGAGCGCCTCACTTGCAGCTCACTGGTCGCGAGTCAGCGCTCCTGCACTCTACGACGTCAAACGACCTCGCGTCGGCGCACTTTACAATCCAGCTCTCACCCGTCCCACAGTCGACAGCCGCATGTCTAGGCACCTGCGTCACCCTCTCATTATGTGGACGCACGACCGAGCCGTTGGCGAGACCGTCGGGTATGCGGCGGACCTGAAATCAGCGCCAGACGAGAAAGAGCAAGCCAGAAATGCGGGCATTAAGACTAAGCCCATACTGTCATTATTCGAAGGGCTGCCGACGGAGATACTGCGCCGAATAGTGGCGAGCGAGGTGCAGACTTCTCATGCCATCGTACGAGATCAAGGCGGATGTCTACGATACGAGTTAAACCCTTCGGTATTACTGACGTCCAAAACGGTGTTTGCCAAGTGTATCAGACCTTGGACATGCAATCGACTGGTCAGGATAACGTATAAAGGCGACGCACGGTACAGACCCACTGCGTTCGTGCCCATTGCTGGAAACGATGCATACAGAATCCTGAATATGTCTGACAAATTAGTGCGCGCTACTTTTACTGCCGACCTGAACGTGTTCAACAAGCTGTCCAGCCAGGAAATTAGATGCGTTGTCCCGACGGAGAATGTTTGCGTTATCACCGTAGACGCAGCCTGTACATGGTTGTCAATTTTGGGCTGTCAACAATTTGCCAAACACGCTTATCATGGAAAACCCCCGGCGTTCAAGCTTGACCTGATCGTGCATGACAGCAGCACGATCCCCAGTCGCAAAGGCGGTGATATCTCTCAGATCTTGACCTTGATGCTTCGGAGCAGTACTGATGCCAAAGTCAATGCGGCGGAAGACAAAGGCAGCGAGATCGCTGAACGACAACAAAGAATCTGGCCAGGACGACCCCATGAGATGGCAATTGGGGGCTCGATCTATAGCGCTTGGATCTCATCTTTGCAGACCCATCACCACGTGCTCGCCGCTCTGCGAAATTACGGAGCCCAACTCGATTACTGCGCGTGCGTCTGCAAACAGCTCATCGGCATCAACCGCCTGGCGCCAAGCTCCGTTGTGGAAAGGCTTTTGCCATCCGAAAAGTCGATCATCGCTCAATACTCATGCGTGGCGCTTCTAAACTGGACGTACGAGTATGATCGCAGCGCTCTGAACGAAGGGCCACTCGCGGAACTTAAAGAAAGTTGGCAACGCCACGAGAACAGTACGTGCGTTGTCGAAGGCTGCCCTTGTCTACTATGGACTGCTTTGAATCTCGGAGTTGGACGGGTAGTTTCTCGCGGTGATGCTGCGAGACACGGAATTCAATTTCTGCCGTGGCTTGAGGTTCATCGATGGACCATCGCACTCCATTGCCGGAGGCGTTTAGTTGAAGGAGACTATAACGGATTAGTGGATGCAAGGGAACAGATGCTCAAAGTGTTGGCGTATTTACAGCCTGAAGAGCTACAAAGAGGCTTTGAGCAAGACGTGGAATCGTTTACCATTGCCGCGTCCATGGGAATCCCAAGTCTGGCAAATCTTCGTGGTGTGGCAATGGTTGACGAAGACGACGAATCTCAGATTGACGCATTATGGGATTGCTTGGATTTGGTAGAGAAACAGGTTGGAAAGTCAGTAGAGTGGCGGATGCAAGGACACTCTATCATATTGGAGGCTGCTACACGCATCCCATCCCACATGGTTGTCGAGGCCGACATTGTTCCAGCACTATCACTGGTCTCCCTCTTTGACTGAAGGCGGTGATACTACACGAATTCCACTGACTGGGTATTGCAACAAGCGATGAATATAACTGGAAGATACACTAAGTAGTATAGATTGACTTGATTTGATATTCCATTATCCTGGTGTAGCTCCCTTGCGGGTCCATGCAGGCTGTTACTATATATGATATCAAGGAGGAAACCCGTGGTGTTCGGCATGAGCCTCTACCCGGGTAAAAACTCCTTCATCTATGATGGGTGGCCATTGCCCTTTCGCCAGTGAGCCTATGACACAGTAAGAAGTCGCTATGCGCCTCAGACAAGATTTAGCGATCACCATCATCCTCCTCCACATACGTTCCCGGCCTCCGTCCCCTTCGCCTGGGTTTCGCATCATCCAGTCCTCGCTAGCGAGAACTGGGTAAGGACACGCTGCAGGAACCACTTCGTCACCGCACTCAAGCCCGCCTCCGTCGATAGTAGCTTCATATAATCCGTCGTCTTCGCTTCTTGCAGCATCTCTGATCGTCCTGCTAAGTGTGTAGGACAGAACAGAATGATGTGCTTTGGAGTCTGTCGTGGCCAGGCGCAGCCGCAGTCTGGCTTTGAGTATCCGGGCACATGCAGTCGACACAGGTAGTCGTTCAGGCCGATGTGCTCGGTCCGCAGTAGCGTTGCGACTGTGCTCTCGGCTCGGCCCTCGTCAAATTCTCCTTCGTCCGTAATCCGCGGGCCCATGTTGCACGCACTGCGACCGAGAGTTTGTTATCGTTTGCCGGCAGATAGTGTACAGTAGCTACCTAGGTCACTACTTTACAATGGCTTCGACAGGGTGTATACGCACCCACCATGATATCTTCCCCACATCTAGGTCTTTGTGCCAGTGACGGCTTTTGCGATGGTTCGGGTTCAGGGCCAGGACCAAACCGATTCCCATATCCTACCTACAGTTCACTCCTTGAGCCAGAGATGTCCTACCCTCGTTCTGAATAAGCAACAAATCAGGCTCTCGTTCTGACCGGCATGCGCTTCCTGTCTTCTCGGGCCATACAAACAGTGTCTCAGTCGCTGTCATTGAATGCCTCGCCTCAGAAGTGACCTTCCTTCGCGATAACTTACCGGGTCTCCCCTCTCATTTAGGCCGACCATGCCTCGCAGCCCTGCTTCAGAATGCCACCCATTGCCATGCGGCAACACTCCCTGCCATTGACCACTAACCAAAATTCTCGTCGTCTCCAGCCTGCTGTGCCTGTCCATCTCTCCCTGCTGTGCCTGTCCATCTCTTCCTGCTATGCCTATCTTTCATCTCCATTCTCTTCCCTGTTTTCTCCTGCTTTGCCCGTGTCCGGCTTCGCTTTCGAATGAACTGTCGTACG
>Ga0265797_10011607_pt1 | contig 10994 bp, 16 predicted proteins | sample P2T30metagenome_FD_192433 | JGI IMG/M metagenome (GOLD analysis project Ga0265797, IMG submission 192433) | Plant litter microbial communities from East Loma Ridge, Irvine, California - P2 T30 | ecosystem: Environmental > Terrestrial > Plant litter > Unclassified | place: USA: California... | reverse complement strand
TAATTTTTGTATTTATATTTGGCCAACAACAGCTTTTTTCACCAAGCGATCACAGCTATGGTGAAATGGTATCATGCATCCTTGCCATGGATGCGGTAGGAGTTCGATTCTCCTTGGTTGTATCTTTTTGTCCTGGTCGCAAGTTGCAGCATCATGCACGTCCTGGCCTGCTTGACCGAGGTTATGCATGTGAAGGTCGTCGACAAGGAGCAGAAGTGCTTGAAAGGTCGAAAGAGGTGACTCTTGTGCCCGCGCGGATATTTGCTTCCGGCGGTGTTGGTCCGCATTTCGTCATTGCCGCTGAGACGACCTCATTTCAGATCATATCTTGCCACAATATAGTGACTCCACATCACACTAGATAGCTACTATCGATAGTTTAGAGACTACCCCATGACGACCATCCGCTGAACATGCGATCTGAATCACTCGTCCTTTGGCTAGCGACACTGGTCGTGAGCTCCGCTAAGCAAGTCGCGTTCCGGGACACACAGGATGTGTACCATTCAGAACAAGGTATGTCGCTGAGTAACGACCGACTAGGCTGATAGTTCTAGCAAGCTTCAGTGAGACTATTGTATCGACTTTATCGAAATCAGATCAACATACAACGTTCATAAGACTACTACAGCGATCGAAATGTATCCCTTTGCTAGCACATATCAATACTTCGACAGTATTTGCCCCGACCGATAAAGCATGGGCAGATTGGGCGGAAACACATCGGCCGGAGAAGGGAGGAGAGCTAGTAAATGGCTGGCTGGCTCATACCGGACTGGAAACATGGTTGAATACGGATATCGACATAGAGACCGAGGCCTTCGATAACCAGAATTGGGCATTACGACAGCATTTACTCTACCACATGCTCAATTACACACTATCGCCTGGAAATTTGATAGCTGGGGCTGGAATCAATCTTACTACAGAGACTACATTACTATTTCCTATGGCTGAAGAACCGGAACATACACCCACTCCCCCACCTGGTCCGCCTTGGTTACCTCGAGGAGGAGATGGGATGTTATCGGGTCACGGACAACGATTGAGGATAGCAAGAGGAGGTAGTGAGGTCGGCGGGGAGACTGGGAGAATAGGAGTGGATTGGAGAGGCAGAGAAGGTGTCACCATTTGGGATGGTAGTGGTTGGCAGGAGGATGGGAATTCTAGCTTTATCGATTCTACGCGCAAAGAGAAGAAGGACAAGGGCGATAAGGAAGAAAGAGAACCCGAGGTCATTGTGAAAGGCATGAGGTGGGTAAAGAACGGTCTCGTGATCGGAGTGGATGGCGTTCTGAAGCCACCGCCCTCTATCGGTGAGTAATGCCTTCCTCTCTTCAGTTCTTTCTGACATTTACAGACGAGATCATGCGAACTCATCCATCGCTTTCATACCTATCCAAACTCTTACCCGAGAACGCTCCGGACCCACTTCCTTCGAATCTATCCACCTCACCTCATTTGACAGTCTTTGCGCCTTCCAATGAAGCCATCAAGAATGCGTTTGACGAAACGGAGATTCGATACCTCGAGAGCGACTACGGTGTAGAAGCGATCGGCAGGATCCTGGCTGGAGGAGTGGTACTTGGTGTCGGAAAGCGAGAGCAGGTCGGATGGCGGGAAGCTTGGAATAAGACCACCCTTGGTCGTGAGCCTTTGCGTCGAAATGATGGAAGGAAGCTGATCTCGTAGATAGCGTCGCTGGTGGGGAACTTCATGTCGAGGTACCGTCGAATGGCAGCTTGGTTGTCAATGGTACCGAAGCTGAGGTTGTTGATATCTTTGCCTCCAATGGTCAGTAATCATACCTCTTCTGTTTCTCGCCGTACTCATCACCAGGTGTCGTCCACATCATGCCAAATCTACTTGTACCCGAGAATTTCAGCTTGCTCAACTCGGCCGAGAAAGTCCTACTATCGCTTAACGCAACACGCTTCGTTAGTCTACTTCGTACAGCAAATCTCTCTGCTACCTACGCCGGCGAGCCCGGTAAAGATGGCAAATCCGAACAACCATGGACGTTCCTAGCGCCCAGTGACGAAATGCTGGACATGTTCGATAGGTGGAGTGGACCGCATGGCTCGCCTCCTCTACCTGTGCACAAGCTCTGGCAAGTCGCCGAGACCGCCACAATAGCCGAGCCGATGAAGGACGCCTCTCCTCTCCAGGCTTTGTTGCAGTATCATATCCTCCCTGGTCGACTGTTGCCCAGTGATATCAAGGATGGAATGCTTGTTGAGACGGAGCAGCGGACCAGCTCTTTGGCTGGTGGAAGACAACGGATGAGGATAGATGTTGCGGATCAATTGGATGGAGGCGTGATCGACAACATTGGAGCGGGTGACATACGCTTTGGGGGAGCTACCGCCATGGGTGCACCAAGTGGGTTATATGTTATCTGAAGCGACTTTCAGCTGACTTCTAGCCAAATTCGGGAAGAGCGCAATATACATCGTGTCCAATCTCATCTCGCCTCCTGATGATATCCTCCAGGTCGCCGTCTCCGACTTGCAGCTCTCGACTTTTGTTGCTGCTGTCTATGCTGCCGAGCTCGACCACGCATTCAAGAAGAGCCCTGGAGTCACATACTTCGTCCCGCGAAATAGAGCTTTCGGATCTTTGGGTCTCGTCATGAACTACCTGCTCCTGGGAGAGGGAAAGGACGAGCTACGGAGACTACTCAAATACCATGCCGTCGATGAGGTCATCTATACTGCCGACGCCGAGGCCGGCAAGCAGGTCTATAAGACACTCGAAGGAGGCGAGATCGTCCTCCGCAAAACAAAAGGCAAAAATTCGACGCTTTCACTACAGTCGCCTACCCATTGGGAGAATCATGATTCAGGCGATGCTGTACCGTCGAATGGTGAATTGCGTCCAGCGCGAGTCACACACTTTGATGAACTCACCTCGACTGGAACGGTCCATACCATCGACTCTGTTGTCATGCCCGCCGATATCAAAATCACGATTGCCAAGCTCATTCGTGGCTCGAAGCAGACGAGAATGGCTGAGTTGATGGAACGAGCTGGGCTCTCGTGGGTGTTGGAAGGACGGGAGCCATCAAGGGATGAGATCCACCACGCGCAGCTTCATGGAGTCGTCAGGTCACCTGACGACGCCGCACCAATGCCCGACCTCGATTCACTAGCTCTACCGAGCTATACCGTCCTATGTCCGACCGACAAAGCATTCTCCCGACTCAATCTCACCCATTACCTTCATAACGAGGAGGATCTCATTGAACTGCTCAAGCTCCACATCATCCCTACCCAGCCATCGACACCCAAGACTGGATCGACGAAAGAGCCAGCATCCCCACCATCCGATGGCCGCCCACTAGCTCTCGAAGATGATCTTATCTATTCCACATTGCTCAGCGACAAGTCAAAATATGGTGAAGTCGCTTTCCGAGCTACTGGCGACAATTCATTCATTGTGGGTATCAGGAACGCTAGAGCCGGAATTGGGCATGCTTCCGCTCGTATAGGAGCGACTGGTCGAGCATCTGTGCGTTGGAAGAGATCGGCTTCGACTTCCTCGCGATCAGTTGCTGGTAGAAGCACAGAGGATGATTCTCGTCAATTATGGCGTGGCGGCATGACGCTTGGTGGTGGTGTGCTAATGATTGATTCCGTGCTGGTGCCCTATGAGCCAAGCTGGTTCTCCCGGTAAGCCTTTCCGTGATTGTGAAGCCCGATGCTGACATTCAGATGGGCTTGGCTGATCTTCACCCTGAGTGGTATCGGAATCGTCGTCTTGATTGCCGTTGTATCAGTGGGCTGGTGGTGGAAAACACGCGATAAGCGGGACAAGTATGAACCGCTAGAAGGCGAGGACGATGATTCATGATAGATGGTCCGTGGAGATGTGTCAGCATTGTCACAGTCCTATTCGTTGTATTGCATGTAAGCAGTTTTGCTATACTCCAGGGCTAGCAGATTGCCAACGGGCTTGTCCAGCTATGAAGTGAAGATCACCAAGGATCTGCTGTATTATTTCAAACGTTATGACCAGATGTAGCTAATCATCTACTGCCACCAGATTGGTCGTGTGTGCATATCCTGGTATCTTATTACCAGCACACTTTCAGCTGTCGCTCCAGCTAGGTAACGCCGGGTATGGGGATATACAATACCATACTAGATACCATTGATACATTACTAGTACCATGGCTCCGAACCACACGAAAAAAACAGAATCCCAGGAGCAAAAGAGGTGTACCCAGGTGTTGGACAAATCGGTACCTACAACTCTTTCCAGAGTAAGAAGAGCACGTCCAGCTGATTGCCAAAAGATGCATTTGAACAGCAGCCCGCCATCACCCAAAATCCAAACCAAGGCTCACCTCTGCCCCAATGATATACCGTATCCCCTAGGTGTGTCGCTGCAAGAAGGCCTCTGAACATACTGGACATTCTAAAGTGTGAATGTAGCTGATATGATCCTAAGTCAGTGAGCGGTCTAAGTTTCAGCGCGGTCAGCGCACTTGCTCCGGTAGATTCCCAACATGGCCACTCGATGGCGCAGTCCGCATGGGCAACGACGATCACCGGAACAACCCAGAAGTCACTCCCGTTCTTCTTTTCCGGAGATGTAACTCTTAAGCGCAGCGCGAGGCAGCGAGCATCATACCTATACAACCATTGCCCAAATTTTGCCGCCCTACGCTACCGACCTCCTGCACACTACACATATTTCAACATCCTATTCTTCACGAGTTTGGTCGTTCAAGAGTCGTCCCGCAGGTCCAGAGTACCCATATGAGTAGCGAAGGTAGCCAAAAAGGTTCGGCTAGTGGAAGAAAAAAAAAGAAAGTACAACCAAGGAGAATCCAACTCCTACCGCGATTTCCCAAAACTGCCACCACTAGCCCCAGCGTCCCACACGCAACACATCACTCTACATGGCCCTCACTACGATTCTGATCACTCCAAGCTACTCCAACTGGCCCAAAGTATCTAGCGGGGCAGTTTGAACGGCCAAAAGGGACATACTAAGGCAGGCAAAAAAGAAATACAACCAAGGAGAATCGAACTCCTACCGCATCCATGGCAAGGATGCATGATACCATTTCACCATAGCTGTTACAACCTGGTGATTGTCTCGTCAAAATACAAAATATAATCTACACAATCAAATCAAAGGAGCAAGTGTGGTCATAGCTGCCGATCACCTCCACTTTGATCGTCCACTGCAACACCTACTTAGTCCACGCTGTCAATCTCTAGATCCCTTACAAGGGCATCGCTATGCACTGCGCCCCTGACTCGCAGCTGCACACCTTTGCCACTTAATTGGAATAACCCAAGCCATCGAAACATGACGTCGACCGCCCCACCCAGCTCGTTTCCATCGACACCCTATACCGCCCGCCATGGTGGTAAATGGCCCTACACCCCCGCCGATTTTGATCGACAGGACCCATCTCCCGACGATGTTTTCTATAAGCCTACTCGTCTCGTCCCTCATATCGACGATCAGGCGATCTCGAAATTGACCCAATATTACGCTCTATCCTTACCTTCCAAAGGCAAGATCCTGGACCTATGTTCGAGCTGGATCAGCCATTATCCCCCGAAAGTCGGTATGGGAGTTGCTAAAGGAGATACGCAAGTAATAGGGATGGGCATGAACAAAGCGGAATTGGAGAATAATTCAATCTTGACTACTCGGGTGGTTAAGGATTTGAATGAGGATCCGACTTTACCTGCCGAAGCAAAAGACTTGAACGCCGCCACATGTGTGGTCTCGATCGATTACTTAACTCGACCTGTCGAGGTCCTCAAGGAGGTTCATGAAAGATTGGTACCCGGAGGAGAAGTTCATTTGGCGATCTCGAACCGATGTTTCCCGACAAAAGCAATCAGGCGATGGCTTCGGATTGATGAGGAGGAACGGTTACGGATGGTAGGGGATTACCTCTGGTTCGCTGGGTTCAGGAAAATCGATATTTTTACCCTCAGTAATGGAGCTGGGAATGGAGGAGGATGGTTTAGTAGATGTCATCCGCTCTGGGTGGTCAGGGGCCGCAAGGAGGAATGAGATCTGTGACATGTCCTTAATCTTCTGGATCTGCATTATAAAATATATATCAAGTATATCACATCTGAACCACACCCTCATTCTGGTCTTTAAGCTGCGAAAACAAATCCTAGTCCCATCAGCTCTTTCCTCAAACAAGAGAGACAAGACTTACATCACCAAGTTCTAGTGCTGACTTTCCTTCTGGATTTCGCATAGCGTATGCCACCATCACCTTCATCTGTTCTCTGGAAATAGGTGTTGTACCAGCTGGTAATGCACTTAATGCTAATCATCAGTCTATATCATGATGAGATAGGGATAGGCGACATACAATCTAATCTGGGTTGTAGGAATTCATGTTCCAATAACCGTGGGATGGTGAGTCGATCGTCTTTACTGTATGCAAGGCAGTGTCGCATGGTGTCGATCGCGGACGGCATTACTGAAACTGCCATTGAAGCCGGATCGACAGTTTGGCCTTGTTGTCCCGTTGCCCCCCTCGGGATGGCTTGCGTTGGATACTCGATCCTATGGTTGGCGTCGGCGATGTAGTTCATTTTGGTGAGTGGACCCCCTGGGATATGGGCAAAGGGAGCACTGCCGTATATCATTTGATACAATATACAGCCCAATGACCAGACATCGCTCGGGTAGGATAACTACGATCAGTCTACTTTCCCCCCGAGTTCCACAGTGCTCACCTTGAGAACATTAAGATTCGTCATCTTGCTGATAGCCTCTGGCGACATGTAATTGACAGTTCCAATTTGTTGATCCCTCTGAATATTGACCGTATCATTCGCAACAGCCTTAGCAATTCCGAAATCAATGATCTTCAGCCTCCCCTTGACCAGGACAAAATTCGCGGGCTTGAGATCGGTGTGGACTACGTTTTCTAGATGAACAGCGTGGACTGCTTGCAGCATCTGACCATAAGCCCCACATCACTCGAATCGGAGGAGACTTACCTGTTGCCAATACAGACCGACAAAGTTGAAGTTGAGAGGTTTACCACGTTGTTCATCTAGTAGCATTGAAAAATCGATCTCTCCACATTCCATGACCTGTTTATCAGTACTGCGTCAAGAAGGAGGTAGGGACATACCATGAGCAAGACCTTTGGACGATTCTGGGGTGAAAACGTGATCTGATGATCGACAAGCTGAATAATGCGATCATGTCCTCTCAACCGCTTGAGTAGTTCGATTTCGTTTGTATAGCTTTGGTACGTTTCGTGATCTGCCCGGTCAAGTGTTACACGTTTCAAGGCCAGTATAGTTCGTTGGGTAGGGCACATGATAGAGTAGACCTTGGAAGAACCGCCTTTACCGAGTAGACTGATTCGGTCGTAGTAGACGCCGTTCACCTTTCTGTCAATATCATTTACATAATCGAGGAATTTACTCACGATGAACCCGCGTTTGTTGTTATCCAGCTGTGGTTGAGCCTGTGGTGGAGCAGGTGCCGTTTGCCTTGTTGGCTCGATAGCTGAAGGTAGAGGCGCAGTCTGCGTAAAAGGTCTGACTTCACTTTGTATCGGTACAGGAGCTGGTGCTGGTCTTTGAAAGACCGCTCGAGGAGGTGTCGTATGGTACTCAGATATGGGTGGCGCCGAGGGAGGATCAGGCGGACGGTGTGTCTCGACGGGCCGGCCTTGAGGGACAGGCCGCTCAGTACGACTTTCATAGCGAGAATGCGTGGGACGAGCTGTCTCCTCTTGCTGACGGGATGGTACTTTTGTTCGATATGGATCTCTGTTGTCGACTGCGGTCGGCGATCCTGATCTGATCCTATTCCGACTAGTCTCCGGTTCGAGATGCTCAATAACCTCAGGAAGGGCAGGTTCTTTGCCGTGTCTCCTGACCATGGGCGGACTGCGGCGGTGTACGAACCGAGGTTCTGGTTCTGGGTCTGGTGATCGAGAGGGACCAGCTTGTGCTTGACTTTGAGCAGGCGGTGTGACTGGGACCACGGCATGATGGCGTGATGGAGAAGCTGATATTCAGCCTTTGTGTCGGACATAAAGGATGACTCACGAGTTCGGTTTGATGATTGCGGTTGTTCATCTTCCACTACCTCTTCTCCCGGCTTGACTCTCCTGGCAGGTCCACCAAATTGAGAGAGATTGACAAATCGTCTGGTGGTTGAGCCCATCGGACCAATTTTCCGATCGGTCATACCAGGAGTAACGAATGTAGATCGAGCAAGTGGTTTTGCTGTATCTCTTTCTTCGTTGACTGATGAAGCTGATGTTGTTTTAGTGAGTTTAGGTCGGATTGTTGCTGTCTGAGTATGCGTAGTGTTTCCAGTAGATGTACTCGTTGACAACTGTAATCAGCACATCTTACTAGGCGGAACGTACCTCTTCCGTGTCCCGCGACTTTTCTTCTCGCGTGGGCCAGTGTCGTGCCAGAGGAGCAGAAACATGCCGTGAGAATGTCCTCGCACTACTGCCCCCATAAGTCCGGCCTAGTGGTCGATCGCCACTCCCACTTCCACTCCCACCGCTTCCGCCTTCTCCACTTCCACTGGACGAAAGTGATGATCTCCCAAGATGTCCGTAAACACTAGGTGGAGTAGGCTCCATTGATGAGTGAGATACGGTTGATGCGTCCGTCAAGGATCCAATACGAGCTGAAGAAGCGGAGGAATGAGTCGAGAATCCAGATCCGGAAACATGGGTTGGAGTCTGTGTATCGGAAGCGTCGGAGTATGTTCGATGTAATACTTTCGGTCTGCCCAGTCCTATACTAGATGAAGGTAGCTTCTCATGATAGCTATTCTCCTTATCGTCCTTCTCCCTACTATGACGTCTGTCGTCTTGTTTGATCTCGGCCTCGGGCTTCACTTGGCTATCACCGGCGTAATGAAAATACAACTGTGGTAGCTCGGGCTCTTCATCTTCTTCATCCTCCCGAATCCCATTGATATTCCACATGGGGTCCGAGCTGACAATCCCACTCAAAGCGGACATTGGTCGAGTACTCGTAGACAGCGTAGGTATATTGACTATTTGAGAGCTTGTCAGTGGATAGACTGGGCGATTTGTCGCACTAGTCATCCCTGTTTCCTCCGGGTTCCGTTGTCTGCGTTGTTGATGTATAATGTAAGTGTACAAGTGATGGTGTAAAGCGAAAACAGAGATGTCTATTAGCTAGTCTGGAAAGAAACTCAGTCGCGTACAGAGTCATAGCGGAATCAAATATCACTCGACTTGTTTACGTCCATTTCTTAGATCACAGTCAAGTAGCAAGCCACCAAATGTAAATCAATTGATGCTATAGCACTTCATCCTCTTCTTTACTTTTACTCTCTACAGAAAACAGGAAACAGTCGACAAATCATCACTGATCTAGATTGACTCGAAGAATGATGATGACTGTCGATGTACTAAAGTCCATACCCCTACTCCTCCCCTCCTACATTTTGGTAAAATTGTTATTGTTTCTGTCATCTATATTTAAATTTGGGTTTCTGGAAATTGGGGATGGGATTGAGAACGGATGAGAAGATCGAGAATGGGCTGGAGGTTGGAGAACAAAAAGGAAGAAAGGCGCGAAAAGGGGTGTATTTCATGTCCACTACTATATGTGAGGATCGGTTGTCGTCGCATGCAATAAATGTCGGGTTGATAGAAGACGAAGGAAGGCGGCTAGAAGATAGAGGAGAGATGGAGGTGGTCGCTTATTGTAATGTCGAGTACAAGAAAAGGTTGTTCGTTGCCGCAATCTGAGAATCAGCACATGTCTACAGGATCGATTGAGGTACTCACAGCTATGGTGTTCTCGTGAGGATGCCAGCTTGCGTGTAGCTACAAGTCAGCCTGTGAACGTCAAAGACGAGGTAAGACTCACAATCTTCTTTGTAAAGTCAATATTGTCCGTTTGCAGACCTTCCTTCTTTCCTGGCACTTTGCCTCGTGCTCCTCCAATCTTCTTTGCCTTGAACGCCGATTTATCCGCTTGCAGTACGATATCATTATCGCCCTGGACATCATAGATCCGGAAGTAGTTGTGGTATGAACCAGTCAGCACCGAACTATCAATCAGCGCGAGCTCCGATGAACGTGACATGGACGTACTCTCCGGTTCCGCTGAATGTACATTCAAACTTGTCAAAGATGCAATCGTTCTCGTACAAGTCACACAACTTCTGACGGAGGTGTTCGTGGATGTTGATCGTCTTGACTGGCTTGTTCTCCATAGCGACATCCCAGATCTTTAAAGTGAGGTAGTCTCGCGATAAGATATATTTGCCGTCTTTGGAGAACTTGACGTCTGAAATGGACGAGATGATTTCGGAAAAGAATGACTTCTGAGCAGGATCCTCTTCTTCCTCGAATACTGATTATTAGCACGGACTACATGGTGGTCATTGCGTAAATGCTTACACTTGGCGTGCTGGTCACATAGTGCCCGCTCTCGCATGTCTGCTAGCTTGATTGTACCTTTCGAGCTAGAGTACATGAACTGATTACACTGAATGGGGTGGAATTCAGCAGCGGTAATGACCTCTGTAAGTTCCTCCATGTTTACTGGCTTGATATCCACAATGTCTGGCTGTCAGCTGCTTCGTGTTGTGTTGAGTGGAAGACTGACTGAAGCTCTGGTCACTAATATTGAGATTCCACAAGTTGATCCTCAAATCATCGGCAGAGATATAAGTCTCTTGATCGGAATTGACCGATATCGAATTGATATGATATGCGTGAGCATTGGCATATACTTTTCTAGGTACAGCAGCGGTGATTGAATCGTGTACCTGCATCCGAGGTAGACGTAAGGGTGGCTGAGATGGACCGGTGGTGGAATGCTGATACCCGTCGGAATGGTTATTTTCGGCAACTACCTTGATCTGCTTGTCGAATACCTTCCACAACTTGATCGTCTTGTCTATAGATTAGTAATGGGCTTGAGGTAAGAAGATGACTTACCATTGGTACTAAGTAGAAAGTGGGCCGAGTTTTG
>Ga0265797_10011606_pt1 | contig 10995 bp, 8 predicted proteins | sample P2T30metagenome_FD_192433 | JGI IMG/M metagenome (GOLD analysis project Ga0265797, IMG submission 192433) | Plant litter microbial communities from East Loma Ridge, Irvine, California - P2 T30 | ecosystem: Environmental > Terrestrial > Plant litter > Unclassified | place: USA: California... | reverse complement strand
AGAATACCACCCGATCAAATCTAACAACTATACCGCAGAGATATCTTCTTCTCTCCGACAGAAGATCAAGATCAAGATCTCCATCTCCATCTCCATCTACATCTCTAATCAGCCTGCTGTCTTCCCACCTCTTCTCCCTCCCTAATGACCACATTTCCCTCTGTACCAGGGTCCTTAGTGCCAGTGTACTCGTCCATACCTCCCAGCTCAGTAGGCTTGGCGTTCAGCGCAGCAGTCTCGTTGACATCAGCGGTTTGCAACTTCGTCTGAGTCTCCTCGGCGCTGGCGGGCAAGGGCTCTGCGGTGCTGAGGGCGGCTTCGAGCGTGCTGTGAATTTCCTGCGACTGCTGCTGCACGGGCGCAGAGATGGACTCCGCGGGCTCGTCGCCTTCGCTGCCAACTTGGGCGAATTTAGTGCTGCTGGACGGAAGCTCTGCGGTAGGTTCTGGCGCGGACGTAGGGGCCGCGGTGCTCTGGGGCTGTGCTTCCTTTTCGCTTGTGGGCTGCTCTTGGACTGGTGCTGGAGCAGCTTCAGTGGCGTTGGCGTTGGCATTTGCGGTAAGAGCTTTTTCTGCTTCTGCTAGGCTGTCATCGTGAGGGTGGGCGGTCTCGGTGCCGGGACCGGGGACGTGCAGAACATCAGAGGCATCGATGTGCCAGACGGTGACCGGGGTTGAGAATGCGAAGGTAAGCGGGTTTGCCCTGAGTGGTTCTGGAGCCTCAGAGGAAGAGGCGGCAGGTTTGCGGCGAGCGGGGCCCTTGGCGCGAGACTTGCGAGCATCCACCAGAGGTGCCTTCGGCTCGTCCACTTCAGGTTCTGCCTCCTTTGGCTTAGGAGGCGGGCCTGTGGGACCGAGCTGAATGCGACTTGCGAGGTCACTCATGAAGCCCGACTTGAGGTTAGCGAACTTGCTTCCCGATGGACGGGCAGGAACGGCAGGCTTGGCCTTGGGAGCAGGTGCTTGTTCCGAACTGGCGGCTTGCGGCTCTTCGGGTTTAGGAGAGCGGACAGGGCGAGCAGGGATGCTAGGTTTGGGCCTTTCAGGAATGCTGGGCGCCTTGGTCTTTGTAGGAGACGTCTCCTTGAGAGCACCAAGGTCAGGCACTTCTCTTTCGCGCGAGTCTTGCATGGTCGCAGGAGCTAGCTCAGGAGTGATGTCCTGAGAAAGCTTGCTGCTCCTTATGGGCCTGCTAGGCATGTGAGGCTTCATGAGCGGCGACATGCCTGTGGTGGCCCTGGCTTCGCCCTCATCCTGGCTGCTGGCGAGAGCAGAAGTAGTCGGCCTCTCGTCCTCAGGGCTCAAAATCTCAGGCTCTTGCGGGCCGCTGACTGTCGTCTCCAGACGCATGCTGTCAGGCGTATCCTCCCAGATGTCGTGGCTAGGGAATCGCTGGACACCAGGTCTGTCAGCTTCGGCATGGGCGCCAGACCTGAAGTGCGGCTTGGCAAATGTCTTGCGATCGCTTAGCATGCTGCCACCAGCCATCCTGCGTGCCTGCTCCTGCTCTGGCGTCTCGAAGACAGCAGCAGGTGGAGGGCTGTCTTTCCTTTCCGTGGCATCTTCGACAGGCTCAGGTGTCTCCACACTGGTGGTAAATTGAAGAGAAGCGGGAGTGTCCTCCCAGATATCCTGACTGGGGAAGTGATGTTGAGCTAGACCCGGACGGCTCTTGAACTTCTTGGTAGGGGTAGTTTTGGGGTCATCATCTTCGGGGAACAAGGGCTCGTATTCTTCGATCTCCTCGAGTGGCGTACCCATTCCAGATCCGGGGCGTTCCTCGTGGGAGATGAAGCGTGAGAGCGGACCGCCGTGAATGCTACCAGGGCGGCTGCTTGGGCGGCTGTCACTTCCACGGCGACCGTAGGCGCCGTCTCCGAGCCAGTCCGAACGCTCAGCTTCAGGGCTGACTGCAGGCTGCAAGAAAGCGCTGCCAGGACGCTTCTCAATCTCGTCTGCAGCAAGAATGGGGGTTCCGTCGTCGTGCTCGTGGCGAATGGTAGAGCCAAGGTCGAGCTTGTTATCCTTCTCTCCGCCTCCAGTGACCTTGCTGCCCATCTTTTGTCGGCGACCATCGACGTGAATAATATTGTCGTCCTCACTGTCAACGACATCGTCGCGTAGTTGAGCAGTCTCGCCAAAGGGGAAGCTGGTCTTGCGCAAAGGCGACTCCATTGGGGCTTGAGCGCCACTTGACGTTCGCTTCTTGGTTTCTCCGAGCAAAGTAGGTGTGGGTTTAGGCGAGTTCATGCGTGAGGTGTATTGCTCGCTGGCTTCCCAGCCTATCTCCTGGGAAGGAGTGCTGACACCGGCGGGAGAGGTACCTATGCAAAATGTCAGTCCTAATTTCACACTTGTTCTGTATCAGCAGCCAAATCATACCCATGCCGATATCTGAGTTGGCGTGAACAAGCTGGTTGAGTTGCGCAGAACTCATTGCTGTAGAAGGCCTGGGAGAAAGACCGCCGTAAACGTTGTAGCCCTCCTTGGCTGCCTCCTGTGGGTGCTTCATGACCCATTCCCTCTCAAACTGGTCACCAGGCTCCTGGCCTGGGTGCCCATGCAGGCCATAGCTACCGGGAGGACCGAATTCATGCCTCGAGCTCCTCTTGCGGTGGTGGTTGCGCGATGAACCGTCGTTGAAGAAGCCAATGCCTCCAGGGAACATCGCAGCAGTCGGGCCAGGGGAGGGCGCTTGCACATCGCCAGCATTCGGGTACATTGGTACCTGGAGACCAATCTCGGGGATGCCGTGTTCATGCTCGTCGTCGTAGACACTGGCGGGCCTGCCGCTTGCAACGTTGGAGCTCGAGCGGTTGAAGCTGGAGTTCTCACGCAGACGGTACGGTTCACGCGAGGAGACCCGGCTAAGAGTGTTGCCGTCCTCGCGACTGGTCACGCGACGAAGGTTGTTGGACGAGTCTGAGGGCGTGACGTGCACGTCATCCTCACGACGGGGTTTTCCTATGCCTGCCGCAGCTGCCTGGGAGGAGTCAGTACGTGTGACGGTGCTGATTCTTTCTTTCGCGGTCGTTACAGGAACGGAAGCCGTGGGCTGCTGCATAGGCACATCGGCGTGTCTGGTCTGTGTTTCCACCTTGTCGTCTCCACCCGAAACGCCATGCGCTTCGGAGGGGAGGGTGTCAAAGCTCGCGTACTCCAAACCCTCTTGTCCAATAGTGGGCATTGAGGAGACACTGGGAGGGCGCGCCGGCAGATCTGAGGCGGACAGGTTGCTGTGGCCGTAAACCTTGCCATTGCTCATAGCGGTAGGAGGCTCATTGAAAGGCGAGCGAGTGACATCGCGACCTGGCGAAGGCTCGAGCTTGCGATTGGGACGGGGAGGGATCTGGGGCAAGTTCTGGTTGACAGCAGTTGCGCCCGTCTGGCGCTGAGGGCGCGGTGGGATGGTTGGTTGTGACATTATGGCGGTACTATGGTGTATGGAGAATTGCGGGGGGTCGGAGTGGTAAGCGCAACTGCTGATGTCTGTTAGGGACTTCGCGGTGCCTGGTGTATGCCCTGGGTGAAGGACGCTGGCGGCGGTGGTGGTGGTGAGGAGTGCGTGGGAGGGTGGATGAGTGGTATGGAGACGGTGAAACAACGGGACGGAAGGATACGCTGCTCTCTACAATGAGCTCTAAGCTAGGCAGACCAGCCTATGAACAGCGAGTCTGCGTGATTCGCCAGCGGCGGTGAATTGTTTGCATACAGCAGCGACGATAAGGTACTCGGCACCCTTGGTGTGTCGTGGCTTACCTACATTTAGAGCTGGATGCTAGGAGCTGCCGATAGCATGCAATTGCGTGTCTGCAGTACAGTAGAAGGGAGGAAGCGAGAGCCGCGAGTCGAGGAGCGGAATAGTAACAATCAATGGTGGTGGGCAGTAGTAAAACTGGCGGGTGCAGGCTGGCAGGCCATAAGCCAGTACATGAGGGCACCTACTGGTCCTTGGTCGTTCCTGACGAAGGGAGCACGCCAGATGACATCGATCGAGCCACTAGCCTTCCACGGATATCATAGGCGGGAATCACGCTAAATCGAACGCCGCTCCACCGCTGCCCACAGATGGACCGCAGATACCCAGGCCATATTACGCGCAACAGTGATAAATGCCGCATGGTATAGATAACCAGGTCTCGTGGAAGCCTCGAAGAAGAAAACTCTGCAAACCCCCCGTCGTGCAGGTAAACACAGTCACCACCATGTCCAAGAACAGCTCACAAGACAACCTTGAAAACACCACTGCCTATCCGCCGCGCCTCTTCTCCCCACAAAGTGCAAGTCTAGAACTCTGCCCTGCTTCCAAGCTTCTCTCTTGCTAGGCAACGTGATGTGTCCGCTGCCGATTTGCCATGACCATGCTTTTGCGTGCGTTATTGGTGGAGCCTTTGCCGCGTGAGCATGTTCGCTACCACTACCCTTCACGCACCGAAGCTCGAGAAGAAAGCCAATACCCGTGAAGAAGCTGGTCTTGAACTCCTCGGAGCTTGACCGCGTGCATCCTGCACACGTCATGTTAGCGAATTGAAGATGTCCTGTCCGGTTTAGGTGTTGTACATGTGGTGGTATGACATTTTGTATAAACTATACATGTGGAGAAAGATACACGTGTGCATGTGTATGTGCTCTCGCTCGCTCTTTCCCTTTTGCCTGATGTACACACCACCATTCACATGTATGTCGCTCACAAACAGTGATGGAAAGCCATGTTACCTCAAGGGTTCGGGTTAGGTTTATAGTCGAACCCAAATTCAGCAACAAAAATGGTCAAAGATGGAAGATCTGCGCCTTACTATCCGTATAAGTGTGTGCATCTCGATGATAGATTCGTCTCATATTTACGCGGGTGGTTTTGGTAGTATGTCTGCTTTCTGAGACCCAGATAGAGACATTCGAGCGGTATGTTCTCGAATTTGAAGCTTGAACACATGCAAAACGTGAGATACGAGCTCACGTACCCGGACAATCGGTGCGCATAAGTTCACGTGCAGTGATCCCACTAACGAGCATATAGGGTAGTATCGACATACATAGTCTTCTAACTATCTAGGACTACCATTGAAGATAACAGCAGACTTTACTGCTATAACAAGTCCAATAGGCTAGTTCTCTCCGACCCCGGGCTTAAGAACTCTGACTCCTGCCATTGAGACACCACAACGAAGCGATCCGGGCTGTACGCAAATCCATATGCACATGGACTGTACACACACCCATTCTTCCATACTTCTACAGTGACCACACTTCCGGTGAGACATGGCATTCGTCCTCGTCCTCATCATTGCACGAAAAGGCACATCGTCTCGGCCAAGCTTGAATACAGTTCTTGCATTTCAAAGTCTTTTCCTTTCATCCCTAATGGGAGGAGGCCCAGAGAGCACAAACGATTCAACACGCCCTCTCTTACTCAAACCCGACGAGCCAGCCAAGTGAAGCTGGACAACTTGCAACAAAAGTAAAAAGGCGTGTTCGAGATTTCCACCAAATGACCAAGCAATTGGTCCACCCCAAGAAAGGCATATACAGTGAATCAGACATCGCCTCAACACTCTCAGTCCCAGCCATTCCAATACATACTATCCCTATCCTGGGGCAAATTCCATGCACCACTATCCTTCCGTCTAGAGCAGCCTCTTCCTCTTCCTCTCGTCCATCGACCTCTCACCCTCATCTTCACCTTCCCTCTCCGCAGTGTCCGCAGGATTGAGCAAGTTGTGCACATTGCTAGCCATGCTGCTCCGGCGTGTCGGCGGGGCGGTATCAATGCCTTTGAATGGGAACCTCGCGCCAGGCAATTGCCATCCAGGTTCGTTGCCGTTCGAGTATCCCCCACCACCGAATCCAGCAGCAAAGCTTGGAGCACCACCACCAGAAGAAGATTCATGCGAGGGCGGAGGGGAAGGCTGACGGGAAGACAGAGCAGAGGCGCGTGGAAGCTCGTATTGTGCCAATGCGTCGCGAATTTGCTGGTTGTCTTGCTGCGGGTGCGGAAGACGGGGAGATGAAGGCCAGGCGGTGGAGTTTGCTCCAGAAGCGTATGGCGAGCTGCCGTGGTTGTAGGATGGGAGTGGAGGTGGAGGGCCGCCTTGCCAGCCTTGGAGACGAATGTCGGCTGAGGTGTGGCGGCGGGGGAGACCGGGAGATTGCATGTTCGATAGAGGATGTTGAGGTTGGGCTTGCGAGGCAGGTGGTGGAGGAGGAGGCGGCGGTGGCGGCGGCGGGTAATTCGGTCTTGTGCTCGACGAAGGAGAGTAGGCTTGACCAGCGTTGCCAATGGATCCATATCGGCGAGGAGATACCTGGAGGTGCGCAGGAACTGCGTTGCGGTAAGAGTTTGGGCGTCCCACAGTCTGTAATGAGGGTCGACGCGAATCGTCGTACGGCCTTTGGTTTGGCGACACCGGCATACTTGGCTCTTGGCCCATGTTACCAGGGAAGAAACTTTGCTTGTTGTACGGCGAGTCCTGGGCATCGTCTAGTGCTCTCAGACCTTCCATATGGCGGGAGATGTCCTGTCGCATGGCGAATACATCGCGATGTACAGGATTGTCCGGGTCCGGTACAAGTGTAAGAATGTGGGTAGAAAGCTCGTTGTTCCATTGATGACACTTGGTCAGACCCTCCAGCAAAGACTGGCATTTCATGGTCATTGCTGTGTATGCCTCCTCAGTCCTGGAGATGCGCGAGTACATGTCCTGCATGTTCCAGTCCATGACGCTCAGTCTAGCCTCGAGAGGATCCGGCATTGGCTCCATTGAGGGACCAGGTTGTGGTGGCGCAGGCATCTTGGGTGCGCTTGAGAAAGAGTCGCGATGGATTAGAGCGTGTCGCGATGCACGACGCTTGATCTCTCGAAGACCAACTAAATCGCCCCGTTTGAAATTACCAGCGCCGTGCTTGAACTCCCATAAAGGTGAGTCTGGAGATCCAGTGTGAAATACATCGCTCACTATGCATGGTCAGATCTTGCACCATCAGGCGGATAAGCTTCAGGAATGCGCTACCTTTGTGAAAGCCATACATGTTGAGCTGTCGTACGAAAGAAGAAATATTTGTATGCTTGAAATATTGTCTGAACGTGTTAGCGAGGACGATAGACACATTTTACATCAGAGATACCTACGCAAGAACTTTTGAGAATTCAGAAGATGGCGACATGACGAAGCTCTCGTTGGTGCTCGACCAGGAAATGAGGTGCTGGATGGTCTGATCCTCCAACATACTGTAGTACGGTCAGCCATTGCGGCATTGCGAGTGATCAAGCGAGACACTGACTTATAAAGTTTGTGGATGAATGCAGTCTGGACAACCTTGGGCTGCTGCGCTGCGGCAGCAGCACCCACGAGCTGACCTGAAGCACCATTTTGTCCATTCTGCCCTTGGTGCTCGGCCTGGTGTTGTTCTGAATGTCTTTCTCCATTGGGACTCGACTGCGGCGGCCCCATCGGCGCGACCTGGGGTTGCGACACATCCATCTTGTCACTAGATCTGTTCGCGGTCGCAGAGGATGATGAGAGGATGGGAAGGGTTCGAGTGGTCGGTGGTCGGAAGCTTCGCGACTCGGTCACGAACGGACTCCTTCTCAATGGCTCAGAGACTGATGCCATGGGCTAAAGCGTCTCTGGGGTTGTGGCGTTCGTCGAAGGAACGCCGCGGAGCTAGTAGGCGGATTGGTACTTGCTATCGTTGTTGATTAATGATGCTTAGAAAAATTGGTGGACGGCGGCAGGCGCTGCATCCAGATGCGGACGAGTCGCGTGAGGAAAGGGCGACTGTGGGTAGTGGTGGTGATGTTGGGCTTTGCGCAAACTCAAGGCACTCCCGATTCGTACGTCTCCATCGCCCGAGCGAAGGATCGATGCGATGAGAGCGCTGACACACTGCTTGCAGTATGGACAGCGTTGAAGTGACCGCCGTTGCGGTACCCAAGGAAGGTTTGCGAGTTCAACGAACGCGATCGTCTCTAAGGGTGCGCTTGCGGGGTTGAGAGCGGGCGAGACAGGGTGTGGTCGGACCGAGACGGGAGGTGGATGGAAGGAAAGGGAGGATGATGATGATGAAGGAAGACGCAATAGCAAATGCTTGGTACGATGGATGGTAGGCAGATAGCACAGTAGAAGGATGGAGGATGGTCTGAGGGCAGAGCAAAACGAGAGGCTGCGCCCTGCCAGAGGGAGACAATGGGAGGTGCTGCTTGCTTGTACGGGGATGGGGATGTCTCGGGAAGAGCGTGGGAAGCAGGGTAGGGCAGGGCCGAAGCAGCAGCAGCAGCAGCAGAAGGCGAGTGGAAGCAGAAGCAGAAGCAGAAGCACGGGATGCAGACTCGAGTGTGCGTGGCTTGCAAGCTTCTTCAGCACGCCGACGGCGCCATCAGGGAGCGAAGAGTGTTAGACTACAGACAGAACTGGAGCCAGCGCCAGGGAGTCTCGCCGTGCTCACACGCCTTCTGCAGCCTGCGCGTGCTCGGAAGCAGCTCCAAAATCACAGGGACCTCCGAGTGAAACGGGCTTGCGTGGGCCGCCTCTCCCTGATTGTCCATGTCAAGAGTGGCCCTGGTGGCTCTCTTTAGTCTATCGTAGTCTCTTAGCCGCCTCAATTGTCGTCGTCTGCTCCTGTGTCGTGCATACTCCCATCTCCGCCCTCAAGCTAGCGCGCGCACCCAAGTCAACCTCTGCCGATCTGCCCGAACTCTGATCTGCGTGAAGACCTCGAGACGGACGGCATCGCGAAGAGCCAGGGACAGGGACCACCACCACTGCCGTCCTACCACTACTGTACGTACTCCTGCCGCCGCAGCCCGGTCGCACTGCTGTCTGCACACTTTGTTATTATTATTATTATTATTACTACTACTGATGTGCAACTCCTGCACTCAGCATCGCCGCCTTGCAGGCCTGAAACTGGCCGCGCCGCCGAGCTGGGAACACACGCGTGTTCCCTTCCCATGGTGCCGGATAGTGGCCGAAACGCCATCGACGCCTTCGTACGCCCACTTCAAAATGGCCCAACTGCCTGTTTGTGGCTGCGGCTTGAGACGGCGTGACATTCCTAAACATCGCCCATCCGCCCACGCTCCTGCTCTTGACTCTGCTGCCTCTGTTCTCGCTTCGAGCCTCGGCCTGCGCTCTGTTGTTGTCGCTTGCTTGCCCTCCTCGGCGTGTCATGGCAAATGAGCTCGTGAGACACGCCGGCACGACGCCCTTCACTGCGAAATACAGCTCCACCACGTAGTCTCCACAGTCACACGACACGCAGCCCACAGCATTTCGAGGTCCGACACGATGGCTCACATCCTGGTGCAGACCTATCTCGACCTCCCACTGGGCGAGCGCGATGCAGCGTAATATATGAAGTGTGTCCGGCATGAAGCAGACTGCTGACCTCCTAGCAGCCTGACCAATTTGATCCGCTCGTTCGGCAGACGCGAACAACGCCTTGTCCAGAGCTTGATGTCCGATACACGTGACCCGTTCTACAACTTGCCCGCCGAGCTTTTGATCTGTATCTTCGATTTTCTCCATCCGTATGATGTCTGGGCCAAACGACTGATCTGCCGCCGCTGGAACACCATTCTGTCGTCCGACAACTTCTCGCGCACAGCTCTCAATCGCTTCGAAACCCATGATCCTTCAGATTCTGCGCTCGCTCTGGGGGATCATACCTCTTCCTCAAACATGCTTGCACTACGCCATACGCTGGCGTTGCGGAACGGTCGGCCGTTCAGCTACGTCAACTATGGCGATAAATTTGCTTTCAAGCCAACATCACACCCAATAGCACATCAGCTTCGACTCAAGTGCAAATATCTTGCATATCTGCGTGGAAAAGCTGAGACTCGTGAGGGTACCACTGTCGTGATACGAGATCTCGTCACTGGGGAAACGACGTCTCTCTGTGGGACTGCGCGCGAAAAGATCATGTTGATCGAATTGTCCACCGATATCATCGCCTTCTTCACTTATGTAGGGACCATGTATGTCGCGTCGCTGCTTGCTCTGCCCGACTCGCTGCACTCCGTCAGGCTTCCTTCATCCTCCGTTCGTGCTACACACGCGGATCGGGGACTATTGGGTTGTCTACTGGGAGGTATGTCTGATATGACCGTGTTCATCCACGATACTGAGACTGGGAAATCGACATCTTTCAGCCACCGTAAGAACGCGTACTGTGACGAAAAAGAGGATGTCCATTGTCATGCAGTACTGGTCAATGCCTATGATATGCTCATAGACATTTTCAGTGTTGTGAGCTCAAGCATCGACTTAACACTGTACGTGAAAGCCGTGCAATACTCACTGGCTGGCGAACTCAAAATGCATGAATGCTTGACCATTGACCACGAGCTCGAGAGCATTCAGCATGCATCCCTCGGCCCAGTCTTGCCCACGGGAGAACAAGGATTGTTCCAGCTAGCTCTCAGCTCTGTCGACAGAAAGAGTCGAACATTGTCTGGAACTATCCTGTTCGATGCAAACTTTGATCCGAATACCGCAACGCTCAAGATGGTCGACCGAGATCTGCGTAACACAGTACTTTGGAAAGACAGACTCTATCGTCCTGAGAAAACGGACGTCCTTATCAACACAGCGCGGCGACGCGCGCCCTACGACGGACCGCGTTCGCTTCGTGCACTAAGCAATGAAGGTGATCTCCGTATGACAGACGAAGTGTATGCACGCAGCGAGATCGAAGACAAGGAGTTCAATTTGCCGAGCAATCCTATTCGCACGAGATGGTGTCCCAGCAGTGTACGCTCATGGCAACGAGGACCAAAGGACGGATATTCCGGATCCATAGTAATGCCGCGTCACCGAGACCAGCCGCCTATGCTTCCAGCACTAGTGCCCGTACCACCGCCCGTACACCATATCGGCCCTTGGCCCAGAGAGCAGACGTGGCCAGCAGAAGCTCTTCACACGGTGCTTGCGATGAACGATACCTTCGTAGTTGGAACGTGTGTCAATACTAGCTATATAGGAGTGGCGTGTCTTGA
>Ga0265797_10011605_pt1 | contig 10995 bp, 18 predicted proteins | sample P2T30metagenome_FD_192433 | JGI IMG/M metagenome (GOLD analysis project Ga0265797, IMG submission 192433) | Plant litter microbial communities from East Loma Ridge, Irvine, California - P2 T30 | ecosystem: Environmental > Terrestrial > Plant litter > Unclassified | place: USA: California... | reverse complement strand
CTTTGTGGAGGGCTTGGGTGAATGCTGCGGTTACTGGGAGATCGGCTGTTGTTTTCGGGAGGGCCATGCTGTATTTGTGATCCTTCTACACGCAAAAGTTTTAGGTTGAGGTTTGATGATCAATATCACTGCAAGGTCGAATGCCGTTTGATGAGTCGAGACTGTGATGTCTAGAGGAACAACCCCAAACCCTTATCGATTCGGCAGTCGACACGAAGTGTTCGTCTGTGCACGTGACATCTTCAGGTTGCTCCTTCCCGTCGACCATCATCGGTACATGTGATCCTCAATCCTACATACTTCTACAGAGCAACTAAGACCTTGAAGGAATGCAAAAGAGTAAAGTATTGGCACTGGCTCGTTCCAAATACGTTATCACCTGTCCGGCCCTACCGAACTATGTGAATCCTTCCGTTGAGGCTGAAGCTTCAAGGTTATGGTAGCCCTCAGATAGTAACAGTCTTCTACACCACTTCAAATACGTACAATCTCTTCAATCGTTCGCCAAATCATCATTCGAACAACTCACAAAGGATGGCTTCCGTTGATGCATCCGTCTCTGCCCGCGACAACGCGCTCGCAAGAGTGAGCGCGGGACATTTGCACCACTGTCTGTGGCTACCAGAAACTCAGGACCACCCTCGTCTGCGAGTGACCTTCGCTACGACGAGCAACTTCGACGACGAAAGACTGCCAGCCATTCTGTTCATTCCACCCATGTTTGGCAGTCGATGGCTGGTGCTCGAGGCGGACAAACTTGCCAGGGATTCTGGCGTCCGAGTGGCAATCCCTGATAGGTATTGCTTTTACAAAAAGGCATCTGTCGCAGTACAACTGTGCGTTGCGTTGTGTTTCTGACATATACTACAGGCCTGGCATGGGAGGCTCTACGCCTGTGTCACTAGACATCAGAATGCAAGTCTGGCTCGAGACAGTACCCGCGCTGCTTCGCAAGATCAACGTCCAGCACGTTAGCATCGTCACGCATAGCGCAGGGGGAATATACACGCTCAACACGCTTGCCAAACTACGCTCTGTCCTCGATCCAAAAGCTCCATATGTGGCTCTGCTAGGTACGCGTGACAAGGCTTTGCCTTTGGGCTATACATAGGCAGCATGTTACTGACATCCTCCCAGCTCCATTCGTCCCAGCTGCTTCCTCGAACGTTGCGCTCGTGAGCATGCTCTCCAAGATCCCATCGCCTGTGATCGATCAGCTATCCAATCTGCAAGGCTTCGTGATGTCCAAAGTTGCGCCCACGCTATCGTTCTCGGGTGGCTTGATCTCTTCGTCTGCTGCGCTCGTCGGTTCGAAACCTGACCCCAATGTCGAGACTAAGGTCGGCTCTGACGAAGATGCCGCCGAGAAGTACGGCGTCGACGTTGAAACGGCAAAGCTGATCAGCTCGAACGCCGTCAAGTTTCATCTTGCAGAAGATACGACTGCTGGCAACGAGGAAGCTAAGCTTTGCTTGATGAAAGGTGGAAGTGCATCTTGGGGCGTTTTGGCTGACTATGAAGCTTGTGTGCGATCTATCGTCGCTGACGAAGAGGGTGCGAGGAGCGACGGCGGTGATGGCCAAGCTGGGAGGCTGAGGGTCGATGCTTTCTTTGCAGCTTCGGATATGTTGGTCGGGAAAGGTGGGCAGGAGTATTTTGAAAAGTGCTGGCGGCCAGAGGGCATGGACGGCAAAGTCGACTTTGAAAGTCAGATTTGCGAGGGTACAGATCATGACTCTGTACTTGTTGACTTTAGGCTGGGTGGGTTGAGGAAAGTCTTTGAAAGGATTGCGGCTAATGGTTCGAGAACTTGATCAAGCCGGGGTTGGTGAGGATGTTACGAGCACTCAGACGATCATATCTGATGTGTCAATCGATACACAAAAGACCATTCTCATTCTTAGACCATCGATAAAATAACAAATCCATCCTCCACTACTCAGATCAGGCCCCTCAATCTCTCTACTCAGACTCCGTGTCACGCTCCCTCGTCTGTGTGCCCACTTTCTCGTCCAGCACCTTTGGCTCATTCGCACCAGGACCGGACACGCTGCCGCCCTTGATGACATCCTCCAGACCAACTTCACGGGCAATCTCGCGCATGCGCTCAGAATCAGCAGCAGCGGCGCCGGAAGAGCCGAAGAGGATGTCCATCTCTTCCAGAGACAGGCCTTTGGTCTCTGGGAAGAAGAAGTAGATGAAAGCAGCACCGCCGAAAGTCAGGAGTCCAAAGAAGATGTACTGCCATATACGTTAGTGTGTTCCTGATGAGCTGTGAATCAGTCATGTAATCGCGTACCGTTCCGTATCTCAGGTGCTCGAGCATGTCTGGCGTGACTTGGCCGATGATGAAGTTGTTCATCCAGTTTGAAGACGCTGTTGGGTGTCAGTTGCAAATTCTTCTGATGGATATGTGATTCTAGACACTTACCGCCCAATGCGATACCATACGGACGTTGCGACAGGGGCCAGATCTCAGCAATAATGATCCAAGCGCATGGTCCCCAGCTGTAGCCAAAGTGGACGACGAACAGCCAGACCATCACCACAGCTGCCCAGCCTGCACCCTTGTGAGTCTCCCATTGGTTCTCATTCTTGGCGAAGATGACTGCGATGATGATGTGACAGGTTGCCATTCCAATTGCGCCGACGATCAGGATAGGTTTGCGGCCGACTTTGTCCACGTAGGCAACGGCTGGCATGGTTGCGAACCACATGACGATACCGACAACACCGCTTGCGAGCAGAGAGGTGGTGTTGCCAGAGAGTCCCAAGCCTTTAAAAATCTGCTTTTGTTAGCTTGGCTTAGTGATTGGGAAAAGAAACATAGTTCGAAGTGTACCTGGGGAGCGTAGTACAAGACGGCATTGATGCCCTAAGATTGGTTCGTCAGCATTCTGGGTTGTGTGGAGATATGTGCACAGGTAAAGCCTCTTACAGTCCACTGCTGAAAGAACATAGTAACAGTAGCCAACGCGACGCGACGCAACATGGCCCTCGACTTGAAGAGCGAAGCAACAGCTACAAATTGCAGCTTGATGGTAGACCAAGCGGAGCCATCGGACAGGTGCGGGAAGTGCTCGGCTGTCGAGCGCTTCTCGAACATTGATTGCGCCTTGATCTCCAAGTACTCAAGCTCAATCAGGTCGTGGTCTTCTGACAGGTTACGCAGGCTAGCGAGAGTCTTGCGGGCCTCAGCTTCGCGGCCGTGGTGGACGAGCCATCTAGGCGAGAAGGGCTATTCAGTTGTAAGCGGATACTCAGGGATCACGGAAAAGGGCAATGTTACCATGAAAATCATGCCGACGAAGAGAATGAGGGCGGGGAAGAGTTGAAGGCACAAGGGGATCAACCACGCGGCGTCAGACTGAGTCTCACCAGTACCTCCGATGTAGTTGGTGCCTGGGTCACAGTGTATCAGTTTTGGCGTGGTATCAAGCAGATGTCATCTCAGACTTACCATAGTCGATCCAGAAGGCGATCATGATACCAGTAGTGATGGCCATTTGCTGCATGCCGACCATAGCTCCACGCACTTCTGGTGGAGCACACTCCGCATTGTACATGGGCACGATCATTGACAGTGAACCGACACCCATGCCTATATTGAATCAGTCTCCACCCTGAGCATCATCGCGTTGGGTGATCGTACCTGTGATGAAGCGACCTCCGAGAATCGAATTGTGACCTGTGCCGGTGATCGCAGTAGTCTGGATGATAACACCGAGTATGAAGATACCGGTGTTGACCAAGATGGCGTATTTACGGGAGATGATTTCGGCCAGGAAACCAGAGTAGATCGTTCCCAGCCATGCGCCGAGCTCGAGGATTGACACCAGCCAACCCATCTTCGACGCATCCTCAGTGTAGCTGCCCATATGTCTTTCAAACGCCTTCATCACCAATACACCGCCGAAAACTCCTTGGTTGTAGCCGTAGAGGAGACTGTGACCAGTCAGTTGAACGTATCACACAACGTGAAGGCTCGTACGGAGGACTTACCCGCCGATGCATGCGAAGCAAGCAATACCGAAGACTTTACCGTTTCTGACGATGGCCATGGGGCCAGCGGCGCCCTGAAGCTCCTGACGGCGCAACAGGGCGGCCTGGTCGAACATCGACGCAGTGCCGGTGGGTGCCATAATGAAAAGCTTGTGCTTGCGTTACTGGTTAGAGATGCGAGGATGCTGTCCCTAGAGGAAGAGCAAAGAGCTGCGTACAGCAAGAAGTGCACAAGACGTGCCTTCGACTGCAGGACAGCCGCACTGTATATAACCCAGGTGTTACATGCTACCAATGTACCTACCCATGTAGAGCACCTCGCACCCCATGGGACATACCACGCCACCATGGGGTAAATGGTAAGGCTCACGCAAGCTATGGCTCGAGGCGTCTGCACGTGTCGAGATAAGCATACGGCTAATGTTAAGCAGTCCAATCGCAAATGCTTGGGCAAATTGGAGGAAGGAATGTAGCGTTGTATCGAGGCGACCTCCTCCTCTGGCTGGTCGAGGTCTGGGTTGTACAGCTTACATTGGTGGCGTCGAACTTCAGCTGCAGGGCCATAGTCCCATTGGTCGTGGACGCGACTAGCGAGGTTTCCGACAGAGATATATTGCTGCTATGCTGTTGTTCAGTAAGGTTGTGGAAATCACAATACCGACGCAGAGGTAGGTTACTCGATTCACAGTTTTGAGGTTCACCGTTTGCTTGTCCGTGCCGTTGGGACTGGATGTGGTAGAGCAGTCGGAGGTCGTTGTATGGTCGGCGTGATGGGCTGTCAATGTGATCGCGGCTACAAGAGTCTTGCATCCATCCTGGCTGCCGGCGCTTGTGGCTCACATAGTCTATCGCTTGAATTTGCTAATGTTTAGTTTACAGCCATAGTATGGTGTCTTGAACTGCCAGGGATATTAACGCTCTTTTGAACATGATGCACTCCCATACGAGTATTCGACGGAGAAACGATACTCTGCTTTGTCTTCGTGGACAAGGCCAGTCTTGCCAGTTCGCGAGGTGCCAGGAACTCGCGCAAGGAGCAAAGTCACGCGGCCATACATTTGACAAATGGGCAACGGGTACCTTTTCGAACTCGTCTCGCTCGTGTAAGCTGATGATCTGCCGTAGCCTGGCAAGCCTGGGTTGCAAACGCATGAGGCTTGGAGCTGCACGCGATGGATTCAGGCTAAAGGAGAAAATACACTTCCGCCTGCCAGCCACTGCGGAGAGATCCACACCTTGTTCGACACCCCGCAACTTGCTGTACAAACCGATCAGCCGCTTTTTGCCTGAATCCATCGAGGATGCACAAGCACGGCGCGTCTTGGCGAAGCCTACAGATCCGTGTCTTGCGTCGTCTTGATCGGTATCCGGCACATCCGTCGTGGGTCATCATCATCAACCACGAGTCGCTCCTATCCCCAACCAGTGCAACGTCGACAAAGTCTCCAGGAACCGATAGGCATACAGAAACGTGGACTGAGCACGCTGAAGACGCGACGTAACTAGGCCATGGGGCCCTCTACAAGACAAGAACAATTGAGTGGAACTGCCGTGGAGAGTTCTGTGGAGAGAGAAACCTTGGAACTTCTCCATCGATCTCCGCATCAACGATGGAGATGGACATGTCTTGCTCCGATCCGACCTCTTTGCCCTGCCACAATGCTCCACGAAGTATGCTGATCTTTCCTTCATTCATCTCAACCTTGTAGCGTATCCGGTTCACTTCCCGGTGGTTCTCTCTTAACTCCATACCAAGAGCCTCATTCCACGAGGCCGGTACCGCTAGCTGGTCCACTTGTACCTTGTACGAGCATCATACAGTTTGTCGATGCATGGTTTGGAGTCGGATTCCGCCTGCGCACCATAGTGGACTGTGGAGCATCTCAGGTTAAATGCTTCGAGTGACGACACGCCTTCGAGAAATATCTCGGCGGTCGTCACAGCTTTTTCGCAACGGTACAAAAGGTAGGAGTGGTTGCACATGTTCGTCTCTTAGACATTCCAACCGACCTAAGCTACAATGTCTGCAGCTCTGGGACTTCAAATTCTTTTGGTGGCCCTCGCCGGCCAGGCATCAGCCCAGTCTGCGGCGGACCGAGCAGCTCGATACTTCCCTGACTGCATCAGTGGACCTCTCAGGAACAACACCATCTGCGACACGACCGCGGACCCTTTGACTAGGGCAACTGCTTTGGTCAAGGCTATGACTTTGGAAGAGAAGTTTGCCAACACCGATCAGAACCAGCCCGGTGCTCCTCGCCTTGGGCTCCCTCCTTACATCTGGTGGAACGAAGCACTTCACGGCATTGCCGAGCAGAACGGTGTGCAATTCGAAGAGGAGGGCGAGTGGAGCCACGCAACATCCTTTCCACAGCCCATCTTGACTGGTGCGGCTTTCGACGATGAACTGGTCCACCAGATCGCAACCGTGATCTCGACCGAGTTCCGCGCGTTTGGAAACAACCTCAAGTCGGGATTGCAGGCATGGACACCCAACATCAACCCCTTCAGGGACCCCAGATGGGGAAGAGGCCAGGAAACTCCTGGCGAGGATCCTTTCCATCTCAGCAGCTACGTCAAGAACTTGATTGATGGTCTGCAGGGTGGTGAGGATTTGGAGATCAAGCGCATGGGTGCGACTTGCAAGCATTTCGCTGGATACGATCTCGAGTCGTGGAACGGCAACCACCGTCACCAGTTCGACGCTCAAATTGGCTCTCGCGACCTTGTGGAGTACTACATGCCTCCATTCCAGCAGTGCGCCAGAGATTCCAACGCCTTCAGCTTCATGTGCACTTACAACGAGCTGAATGGACGCCCGACTTGCGCGGACCCGTGGCTTCTTAACGATGTGCTCCGTGAGCACTGGGACTGGACCGACGAGCAGCAGACTGTTGTCAGCGACTGCGGTGCTATTCAGAACATTTACTACCCTCACCGTTACAACGATACCCGCGAGAAGGTCGTCGCGGAGGCACTCACTGCTGGCACTGACTACGACTGCGGAACTTACTACTCTACCTATCTCCCTGGCGCTTACGATCAAGGCCTCATCCAGGAGTCTGACCTCGACCTGTCCCTCGTTCGCCAGTACGCATCTCTTGTGCGCCTGGGCTACTTCAACGGCCCCAACTCCACCTACCGCGGCCTTGGCTGGGAGAATGTAAACACTGAGGAAGCCCAGCAGCTGGCTCTCCGTGCTGCCGAGGAGGGAATTGTCCTTCTCAAGAACGACGGTCTCCTTCCCATGCAGATCGGCAGCAACATGTCCATCGCTGTTGTTGGAGATTGGGCCAACGCTACCGAGCAGATGCAAGGCAACTACTTCGGTGTCGCACCCTACCTCCACGGTCCCGCGTACGCAGCCAACCAGACTGGTGCCAATGTCACTATTGTCAACCAACCCGGTGGAGGCAAGAACAACCCCACGACGGACAACCTCAAGCCCCTTTGGACCGCTGCCGAAGCGAACGATGTCATCATCTACCTTGGAGGTATCGACAACGATGTCGAGGCTGAGGACAAGGACCGCCACGACATTGCTTGGTCCGGCAACCAGATCGACATCATCGAGCGTCTCGCTGAGTACGGCAAGCCCATGATCGTTGTGCAGATGGGCACCATGTTGGACGACTCTCCTATTGTCAACAACCCGAACATCTCTGCTCTCCTGTGGGCCGGGTATCCAGGCCAGGACGGAGGTGTCGCCATCTTCAACATCATCCAAGGCCTTACCGCACCTGCTGGCAGACTCCCCGTCACCCAATACCCAGCTCGCTACGTCGGCGAAATCCCCATGACCGACATGACTCTCCGCCCCAACTCGACCATCGGCCACCCCGGCCGCACCTACATGTGGTACGAAGGCGAGCCCATCTTCGAGTTCGGCTACGGTCTCCACTACACCAACTTCTCCGTCTCCTTCGACAGCGACAGCAACAGCGCTCCCGCCTCCTACGGCAGCAACTCCACCAACTCCAGCACCGCCGCCTCCTACTCCATCCAAGACCTAACCGGCAACTGCGGCGAGCGCTACCCCGATCTCTGTCCCTTCGAGACCCTCGACGTCACTGTCTCGAACACCGGCAGCGTCGCTTCCGACTACGTCGTCCTGGGCTACCTCACCGGCCAATTCGGCCCTCAGCCCTATCCCAAGAAACAACTGAAAACCTATTCTCGCGTCCACGACGTCGCCGCCGGCTCGTCCGCACGCGCTTCTCTGGAACTCAAGCTCGGCAGTCTTGGCCGTGTTGCCGACAATGGAGATATGACTCTGTTCCCTGGCGACTACGCGCTTGTGATTGACAACGATGCGAAAGCTTCGGTGAACTTCACTCTCACCGGCGAGCCAGTCGTTCTTGACCACTGGCCGCAGCCACCACCCGCCAACGAGAAGACTGAGACTTATTGGGTTGGTGGATATCCTGGTACTGGGGTCAAGAACCAGACTAGCTGGGCTGGTCAGATTCCGCTTTGAGGGATTATGACTATGATGTTTGATGAGCGACATGTATAGATGGAAGGGACTGCTTCGTATTAGAGGCTGTTGGTACATAGGAACTATTAATGTAGTTTGTTCATGACATGAATTTGTAAATGGCCATTCTCGATTTCAATACTTCTGCGATTCGCAAGCAGCAAAGTCATCAGAATTAAGCTGGTGTGACTGCGGCGAATATGAAACGCTACTAAACAGTGCTTCTGTTTGAACATAATGGGAAATCTTACAACCTTGTTCTATCTACTATGGAAAATCCAGGCCTTCCTTACTGCTCACCAAATGCTCTTGCAACAGCAATGGCGACAGTCGAATATGTCATGATTCTATTGTGCCCTGCGTCCAATTGTCAGTAAAAGAAGAAGAGCAACATAAATGAATATTCTCTCACCGCCATGCTCCACGATCTGTACACTGACAGTCGGTTTATCCTCTGCCCGCACGTCCAAGAGCAAGCCCTCTTCGCCAGCGACATAATCACTCGTGGCATCATGTCCGAAGATTTCTGCGCAGATCATTTCTGTTTGGTGGTACGAGATGTCCATGTCGGTCTTTGCGTGGATGATTTGGAGGGTGCCCATTGCTCTCCCATCGCCACGACCATCTCGACCTGTCGAGGATCTCAAGAGATCTGGTTGGGACGCGAAGGCACGATAGTAAGCGGCCAGACGCTTTGCGCTGGGCCATTTGTCTGTCATGCGGCTCGTGAGAGCTGTGCCTATGCTCGGGAATGGTCGGAGTGGGAAGAGGATGGGGATAAGACCGCCGAGGCGGTAGGTCAGTAGCAGCGAGGGCAAAGAGCTGAAAGGCGCTACTAAGATGACGCCGGCGAAGGCAGTGGGCTTGGCGATGTGTTGTTCGTTGTTGAGCAGAGGTGATGATTCATCGTGGCTGTTTGGGATTAAGTCGTTTGATGGGTTGATGAAGTTCAGCGTAACGGCGCTTGAGACTGCTGTACCTAGACTTTGGCCGAGGAGGACGATGTTTTCCGGGGGGATTCTGGCAGTGTGTAGAACCCAGTTGACCAGAGCGGTACCGTCTGCGATCAGACCTGCTTCAGTTGGAGAGCCTGTGGAATGTCCAAAGCCGCGATAATCGATGGTCACTACGTGGGTGTTGGGCTGCAGGGCTAGATTACGGTAGGTGTCTGTTCGCCAGCCCTGAGCGACGTGACCGGCGTTGCCGTGGACTTCTTCGCCGTGGCGTTGTCAGCAATGGTGTCTGGTACAACGAATGGTAAGAAGGCTCACAATTGATCACAACACGGGCGGGTGTTGAGGTTGATGACAGTAGTTCGAACGGCAAGGTCTTTGTGAAGTCTTCAACAGGGCTTTGAGGACGCTCGATTGCACTCAGTGATTCTGCATTGCGGATGTAGGTCTCCACAGGCAGTACATGCCACGCATAGAGCGTCTGACCATCTGGTGTTGTGATCGTAAATGGCGTTACCTGGCCCTTCGCAAAGCCAAAGTGTTCGGCATCATGGACGTCTTGCCAGAAGAGGGTGTTGATCTTATGGGCATAGAGAGCACTACAGATGCTGTGAGCGTGAATCCAGTTGTAGCATGGCCAACAGGGAGCACTACAATCGTTGCAGGGGAGGTGTCAACAGCGCACCAATGATGATGGCGTATACGCCGGCAGCGACAGCGCATGCAGTAGCGGTTTTGCTGAGTACTGAAGAAGCCGAAGGCATTACTGGTTCAATTAGTACCGTTGATCATGGCAGCGGAATTGTACTGATGTTTCCAAGTACGATACACTCCACATACCTCAGAATAGCATCAAAAATCGATTTTGTTGATGCTCTTCACGGCCGCCTGGTTGAACATACACATCACCAGGACCATACGCCAAGGAACTGGGGAAAGTGCACGCGACTCACGCATCTACGCCACCGCATACGTACACAAAACATGAGAGACACCTCAGGTGTAAACGAACATGTGACAGTCCAAGATCACCAACGGCTATCATCAGAATTGTCGGCTTTCACAAAACGATGGAGATTCTCTGTCAACGGCAGACAGGACAAGACAAGCCGCCAATCTTTTATCCCCATTGCTGTGCCTGCCGGCTGCATGCCGACGGAATACCGCTTTGGGACTATCCGAAGCTCGCAGACCTCACTTGTCTGGTCTGGCCCCACGCTTCCCCAAGTCTTTCCCCGCCCTCAGCTTGGACGGTTGTGCTCCTCGATTGCTTCTTCTGGCCGCGGTTCCTGCATTTCTGCCCACGCGACATGTCTCCCGCCCGTTGCACCGCAAAAGCCAGATCTCCAGTCTTAGTATACCATTCGGTTCGGGCTCGCCAAACCGGATGAACCTTTTGAGCCATGCCCAGCTAGCCGCCTTGCCCCTCGCGGCGGCTCTGACTGCCTCTCGGCTTCCAAGTGCAGTACGACAGTAGAGCCACGGCTTGCGCGGATTGGTTTAGAGCTTGCTTTGAGCTTCCCGGCTCGATTGTGAGGTACAAGTATGCGGTATTCCATTTCT
>Ga0265797_10011604_pt1 | contig 10995 bp, 8 predicted proteins | sample P2T30metagenome_FD_192433 | JGI IMG/M metagenome (GOLD analysis project Ga0265797, IMG submission 192433) | Plant litter microbial communities from East Loma Ridge, Irvine, California - P2 T30 | ecosystem: Environmental > Terrestrial > Plant litter > Unclassified | place: USA: California... | reverse complement strand
ATGGTGCAGAGAGCGGCATTAGAAGAGTACGGGAAAAGCCGCACGGGTCGACTGGCGGAAGGAGGAGCATACAGTTTTGCCTTCACACCACTTCAGTTACTTGAAACACCGCAGGAGACGGAGGAGATCGTTACAATTGTTAAGAAATCGGTGGAAGCAGAGAGCAAACCGAGCCTAAAAGCCCAGTATTCCGTCATCCAAAAGGCCGTCGAGAGCCCTAGCGAAGCAACAGCCACCACATTCATGCTTCGTTCACAACGTCACAGGGATCTTGAATCGATGCCTCCAAACACGCCCTCTGTAGTCGATGGCAACTACATAACCGTTGTTGCTATGTTGGCACATCCCTTCTCGCGCGGAAGCTGTCACATCTCCCCTGATCCTTCACTCAAGCCAGAGATCAAGTTCAATTACTTGTCGCATCCACTTGATGTAGAAATCTTTGCCCGCCATCTCCGTCTCATCGAGAGGCTCTTCCAGAAGCCTACCTTCACTGCCATGGCAAAGCCGAACGGAAGGCGGTTGCCTCGAAGTTTCCCTCACCCGGTGGCATCGCTTGAAGATGCGAAGGGGATCCTTCCTATCAACTCAGCAACGAACTATCATCCTTCTAGTACTTGTTCGATGATGAGTGAAGAACTAGGGGGCGTTGTTGACGAACGGCTGAGAGTTTACGGAACGGAGAATGTGAGGGTTTGCGACGCTAGTGTCTTGCCGATCATACCACGAGGGAACATCTTGACAGCTGTCTACGCTTTCGCTGAGAAAGCGGTGGAGATCATATGTGCAGAGGTGAAGTCGAGTTCTTGAACACCACAAGACACTCTGTTACCGCAGTATGTCGCGAATACATACAATTTCGAATACATATTAGCTGTTCTTCTTCTAGGCCCTCTTCTTGATGATATCCGCCGCCTTCTCCGCAATCGCGTACATAGTGGCCTGTAAATGCGTCGCAGGAATCATCGGAATGATACTTGCGTCCACAACACTCAATCCCTTGACTCCATACACCAGCAGTTCATCACTTACACAACCACCAAGCTCCTCAGGCATCATACTGCACCCACCACTGGGATGCGCGAATGTCGGTTGTAGTGAGCCCGAGGCAACACCGCCTTGGATGATCTCCTCATCGGTTTGGTACTGCGGGCCAGGAGCTGTTTCCACCGGCTTGTACTGTGCGAGTTCCTTGGATGCCCAGTGTGCGCGGTTGTATCGCGTAAGGGCCACCATGACATCTGCATCAACAGGGTTCTGGAACGTGTTCCATTGGACGATGGGGTAGGCGGCAGGATGTGTGTTGTTGAGTGTGATGGTGCCTCGTGAGAGGGGCTTGTTGTTCGCGATACCAGAGAAACCCCATGGCTGGATGACAAGCTCGCCCACTGCGGCGTCCGTGCCGGAGAACTGCTTCGCGAGTATGTCGCGCTGCTTCGTAAAGCCAGCTAGGAGCTTCTTGTCTTTTGCGTAGCGTTCGGGAAGGAATTTGGAAGCTACTTGAGATCTTATCTTGGCAACAGTCTTCTTGAACGAGGAATCGAAGTGTTTCAGTGCGATGAAGACGAGACCGTTGGCTTTGCCGACAGAGTATGGGCCGGTGCGCGACTTCAGGTACTGGTCGTAAGCTGTTTGGTTGAAAACTGCATCTGTGCCGAGGGCGTTCATGTTCTCCGGGTTCAGATTTTGGAGATCAAAGTTCATGTAGTTAGCGATGTGGTCTTGGAAGTTTGAACCCACGGCTGGAAGATTCTAGGAAATGTCAGCGCAAGCCTCAGGAATATCACGACCATCCCTACACCTCATACAAGGAAAAGTTTGAACGTGTCTGTAGCCTACATCACATGGAAACCTGCAAATTAGGTGCCATAACGTCGATGTGGGCTCCAGACCTGTCATATTTGTCCGAGGTTGACGTGCTTACCTTCTTAACGGTGACACCGGCAGCTGTCAGAACGTCCTTTGGGCCAATGCCAGAGTACATGAGCAAGTGTGGCGTGAACACGCCACCAGCAGCAAGAATGACTTCTTTCGCGGCAATGGCTTCGACTTGCTTGTTGGTGTCTTTTGGGGTATACTTGACGCCCGTGGCGGTTAAGGCGCCTACTTTGTTCTTCGAGAACGTAATCTCATCGACATGAGTGTTTGTTAACAGCTTCAGGTTCTTCCTCGACACAATGGGATCGTAGTACGCAGTGCGCGAAGTACTACGCATAGCGGTCGCCTTGTTGATTGAGTTTGGTGACCAGTAGTGACCGACAGGCTCTGCGAAGCCCTCCTGTGGATGTGGAATGTCGACATCATCCCACGAGTGATAGATAGTCTTCATATCAGGAAATTGATAGTCTGGTATCGACACCTTCAGCGGGCCATTTCCGTAAGCCTTAGCATCGTAGGTGATACCGAAGGCTTTAGTTGTATTCTCAGAAGGCGCATCGAAGTCGTTGCTCTTCATGAAGTATGGTTTCAAGCCCTTCCAGTCCCATCCTTTGTTTCCGAGCTGGCCCCACGCGTCGTAATCAGCATCGGCACCTCTGTCGAATTGCATTCCATTCACGTACGAACCGCCGCCGACGACGTTACCGACTGTTACTAGGAAAGTTTGATTGCCAAGATTTGGAACGGGCGCGCTGTAGATGTCGTACATAGCAGCGAGGTTCAGACCGCCTGAGTTACCAGGGATGCTAGATAGGGTGCTTTTGCTGAGCGCGCCATTTTCGATGACCAAGACAGTCTCTGTAGATGGTGGTGAGTTTCATTGCCCGATGCGATTATGTACCCAGCGGTGCTTACTCTCAGGGTCTTCGCTTAGTCTGTTCGCAACAACCAAGCCCGTGGTGCCTCCTCCAACGATGACATAGTCGTATGTGGTTTGGGCTGATGCGACTGCCAACACCGCAGCGCCAAAGAACGAAGGAACGATGAATGAATGCATCTTGGACTACGTATGAGATGAACGAGAATTACCACAAAAACAAAGTCGCTTGCTGATCCGTACGGATCACGGCTGGCTGCGAAGCTGAAGGATTGACGGCGTGCAGAAGAAACCATGAAGCCTTCCTAGCAACGATTTAAAGGCTCTCATGACACCGCTGCTAAGAGATCGTCGTGCGTGGTACGGTCTGGACGTGTAAACCCCTGGCTTCCATCGATATTCGGACGCATGCTCATTTGCCGGCCTTACTGTGGGTTTTCATGGATGGCTAAGGACCTGCGCCTTCGAGCAATAGATTGAGGCAAAAGGCCGGGTCAAAACATCGGAGGCAGTACGCCGGAAAAGACCTGATGTGTAATCGAAAAGGCGGCACATTACTAGTCATGAAGATCAATGCCATGAAAACGGGACGTAGTGCCAGCCCCGTGGAAATAACCCTGGAAGGGTACGCGGGGCGCCTGCCAGGCCCGTTCCCACGCGCGACTGGCAACGGAAGCTACGAAATGGTCCGGCTCGTGGAGTCGCGATGTTGCGACTATGTGCTCAATTCATAGTAAGGGCAATATGTATCGTGTTCTCTTCCACAAGAGCCTTCCAAGGTTACTTCGCAGCTGCATCGCCAGAATGCTGCGTGTTCTCCACGTGCCAGTCGGGGAGTTCTCTGCACGCTCAATCGGGTGTAGCGCATCTGACATCCCACCCCCGCGGAGCCAAATTCCGTCCCAGAACTCCAACCGAGCCGCCTCGCCAGGGGCGGGACGCAAGCCCGCGGCAATCTTCTAGGGCACCGCTTGAGTGAGATACTCACGTCCATAAGCTTCTGTGTCAATGAGAGGAATGCACGTCGCCTTCATGCCGACCTGAGCCCACCTGGGTGGGCAGGCTCTGGAGAAGGAGCTCTCCTATTCGAACTACGTTCTGTATGAATACCCCCCATCTTTATAAGCTTCTCGTGGATTACACGCACATTTGTTTAGATCTCACATGTTTTCACTCTCATATGAGCCTCAATCCTTGCCTTACCACAAACCCGGCCTCCGCATCTCTAGTCCACTAACCACGCACTCAACCACCCGTTGGATTACAGTCATGCGCACTCAGCCGAACAAATGGGAGTCATACAGCTGATAGAATCCTTCTTCGACAGCTACGACATCAAGCTCCCGTACCAATGATGGGATTCTATGTCGCGCCCAGCACGCACTTGGTTTATCCAAGAAATGTGCAGACACGAATTGACATGTCGCGAAGCCTTATAATGTCCACGCAGATATTCTGGATTGTAGATTTTCGCGGCCTTCAAATGTCATATGAGATATACAGTCCGTTCTTCAATCACAGCTGTCTGCCACTTGTCGAGCCGGACTCGCCCCTCACCGATCCGCTCGGATACACCCCGCACGTCAGTCTTGACGATCAAGCAGAGCACATAGAGATGCTCTTCGCTATCTCCCCAATTGAACTCTAGCTCAAAGCGCACCAGCTCAATCCTGCATGCCCCGAGGGCATTATGGGTTGAGAGAAGTGGCCGAGTTTGGTGACGTTCCGAGTCATCGCGAGAAAGTAATGCTCCCTCCAGATCTGAGAAACTTGCAACCTGAGTCTTCAGTAGAAGAAGCTTGTCCAAATCACTTGCTGACAGCTGCAATGTATCAAAGCCGGGTGCGTGGCTTTTGTGATCATTTCTTAGCGACGGAATGTCAACCTTGCACAAGCCTTCGGGCCCAACATAACTTGTTCTGCGGCCATAAAACTTCTGGTAACCCTTCTCTTGAGCGTGTGGTCGCCGCCAACCCAGCCAGGACCAGCTAGGATAGTCGAGTCGTCGCTCCAACGCTTCAGTCCCGAAGTCGAGACCTGCCAGCATGCGATTGGTAGGTGTGGCCCAGAAGAACTGCATGTCATCCTGCTCGAGCCACGCGATGACACCTCTGCATGCATTGAGAGCATCGGAATCGTACGTCAGCTCAAGCTGGCAAAAGCATTCCACAAAGGACAGGAAATCGAAGCTTGATCCTCTCACTGGCAACGCTGCTAAAGACATCCGAGTCGAAGCTTGTACGTGGCGGAAACCCTTCCCCTGGTAGTCCAAGTCGATACTCTCGTCGTTCCACCCATTACTACATTGAAAAACCACTCGATTCTCTAAGAAGATCAGACATCGCTTGGAGAATATATGTTCCTGGAACGTCCAGCCACGCTGAGTCCAGCGTGCGTTCTCCAGGTCAGATCCTAGTGGTGGCAAAGGTTCAATAAGAGCCATGCTTCCAAAAGACACTCGATGTTGCGCCATAGGACGCGCTATCGATACACCACTAAGGCCTGTCCACGATGAATCGGCACAGGCGGCTACGATAGTCATGACAGCTGCGTCATAAATCTCCGTCATCTTGTCCAAATGTCGTGGGAGATCTGGCGCATCTTGAATCAAGCAGAGAGCGTCAACCCAGAGGTACTGGATGCCGAATTCGATACAAACTCTGATGGCGTCCTTGATCGTTGTTGGCACTTGATCCCACAGTTTACTCAGTGCGTTGGGCTTTGACATCGTTTCCACGTTCATTTGGTGCAACTGAAGTTGCACCAGATGAGGTGGGCCCCAGACATAGCTCAGTGCAGCGTAGTTCGTTGGCAACTGCTTCACAATCAAGCACATTGCCTTCACGTCGATCAGCCGAAGTGTTCTCCATGTGTATGTCTCGAACTGGCTCCCCCCACAACCGAAGTGGATGCCTAAACGTAGGTGTAGGACGTCAGTATATGTCCCACATGCAATTCGTACAGCGATGTTTCTTACCATGCGGATCCTCGGAACACTCTCGCACCCATGATGATAACTCTGTGAAGTTACAGTATGGCTTCAAATGCCTGCCTCCCCATGTATATGTCGTCCGTGGCTCTCTTCGAGAGGACATCGAACCAGACTCTGGCAACAGAGTGATCCATTTGCGACCAGAACTTGCTTCGGCATAATCGGAGTCAGAGCCAATGTGCGATGATTGGGTGGCATGTCGCTCGGTTATCCGTAGATACACAGCCCCTTCGATCCCTGGTCAACGATTCCTTCTTGAACTGCACAATTAGGCCTTCTTCTGAAGCTGGTGTAATCTCTTCTTTTATCTGACCTCGAACAACAAGTAGAGCGACGAAGAAGCTACACATTGGGCACTTCCTCTCGAGTCTGAGTGTTTCTAGAGAGCGAATATCCCAGAGCTTTGATCTCGAACTGTCTTTAATGATTCCATACTCATGAGCGGGATATCGTCGACCAAGAAACAAGGCAGAAAAGTCCCATTGCGCGCAGAGTTTGCATAGTTCTGCTGACTTCGGTATATTGCTTCTGGCCCTGGAGGTTAGATGCAGAAGCTTGTTCAGCCAGGCAGTAATGGTGCGCATCTTCAGAAGTGTTCGATAAAGGCCCTACCATTTGAGATACCTAATCAGCAGTAGGATAACAAGATATCGGAAGAGTTGCGGAGATGCTTAGGAAGAAGCGAAGGCTGCGCCTGTTTTTGAGTAAGAAGAGGCTGCGTGGCTGGCTGAGTCGAACCGCCACAGGCAGGCACGTTTCAGGCCAGCGAGCTGACCCGGCCACATCGAATTCAGCCAGCATCAACGACTCTTCATCAATAGACAAAACATGCGCATTCCAACCTCGCAAAGCCGGACGAACGGGAATCATGTGTCTTTCAAGATTCCTTCCCGTTTTCCACGGGATCGCAGTTCCTCCGCGAAACAACACCGATGACGTCCCCGTTGATTTCCCCGGGCCCGATTGGTGGAAATGCATCAACACGAACGTTGCAAGCTACCCCAGACCATTTACTCTACCCCAGCGACCATCGGCCCCGAAAAGGAAATTATGGGGTAAAATTCCGATCAATTGTCATCTAGAAGGTGAGCACCGTAGGGATGGATGAGATTAGTTCATGGGTATATAAGTAATAAGCATCCTTCATCTAAACCGGCAGGCGAACTGTCAGCTCGAGATTCGATATCCCATCCAATTCATCTCACAGCAACCCAGCTAAACAGCATCAAGATGCATCTTTCAAACGCTCTCACCTACTTCTCCCTCCTCGCTTCAACATCCGCCCTACCCTCTCCCAAACCCAAACCCGGCGCCCAAAAACCACCCTACTTCCTCCTCGCCGGCGACTCAACAACCGCCATACAATCCGCAGGCGGCGGCGGCTGGGGCACCGGCTTCTTGACGACAACGCTCACCAAAGGCGCTTCAGGCACAAACTACGGCCACAACGGCGCAACAACCGTATCCTTCCGACAAGGCGGCGACTGGGCAACCGTGCTATCCTCCGCTCAAAACGTCTCAAGCAAATACACGCCATATGTCACTATTCAGTTTGGACACAACGACCAGAAGCCCGATAAGAACATCAGCGCCGCGGATCTCACGAACAATTTGATCGCGTATGTAAAAGAAGCGCGGGATGTAGGCGCAACACCCATCCTCGTTACATCCTTGAGCCGACGCAATTACGATGCCGACGGGAAGATCAAACTAAATCTCGCGGATGTGGTGGCTGCGACGAAAGAAGCGGCGAGTAAGAGTGGAGCCGATATCATCGACTTGAATGCAGCGAGTACGGCGTATTTGAATGCGATTGGCGCGGACAAGGCGCATACGTACAATCTCAAGGCGGATGATAACACGCATTTGAATGCGGAGGGGAGTGTTGTGTTTGGGAATTTGGTGGCGATGTTGGTGGATGATGCTGTGAAGAGCGTGAGGAAGTATGTTAAGCCTGTGTCGAGTGTGCAGGTGGCGCTGCAGGAGGGTGTTTATATTTTCCCTGCTGTTTAGAAAGGATTGATATGGCCGTTATTGGTATCTTGGATGTAGCGTAGGAGAAAAGAACAAGGCGAATCGTCTGCGCAATGCTACAAGTAAACGATGGTGTGAAAACACGTCGTTTTGAAAAGCAACTCAGTTGATACGCCCATCACCAGTAATCCCGCTGCCCTTCAGGAGAGTCAAACGTAACCCACGTCTAAAACCTACCGTGCGCATTCCCATGCTCTCCCTCCCAAATCATCCTGCGCGCCTCTGCTGGACTTATTCCTTTCTCCATCGCCATCTGCACCCTATAGTAAACTTCCTGCCCGTTGGTAGTATGATAGCATTGGCAGACGTTCTCCGGGTCGTCTGGGTACAGCACAAGGCCGATATTCCGCATGAGTTGAGGGTGCCACAAGACGCCGATGATGTCTCCGAGCGTTACTCCGTTCCCATTGTGGATTGGAAACCTGGTGTACACAGTTTGGACGCCATGGGGAGAGCACTCTTTAGTCTCCAGAATGACAGTCAAGCGCATGAGTGGAGGCTGGGTGGCGAACATCTCGCGCCATGTTGCGGAGTTCCTGTCGATGTGCGGCTTCTTGCAGTAGTTAAGTAGCTGGTAACTGACGGTCAGGTTGACTGGCTGGTTTGATGCCTCATTGTGTTTTCGTCTTCGATAAGTACGGAACGCTTTGAGTAACGTATGGATTTCTACACGATCCCACGGAGCGACCTCTAGATCCGGAAGCTGGCGTGGGTCGCCGTTTAGGATGACAGCTTTCAATTTCATCTGGTGCGGGAGCCTGTGATCGATGTGTATCTCGGCGTCTGGTCCGAGTACAGCTGGAGATACTGTAGTGTCTTCAGAGTGCTCTAGACATGGGAGATACATACGCTGGCGAATGTCGTTCGCGGCCAAGATGAAGGAGCGCCAGTCTCTGTTGACACAGGAGGCGCAGAACAAATCATAGTACTCAAGACAGGGATCACTGAACATCATCCGCTTCAATTCGTTCGGAAGGTGTGCACTGGTCAGGCTAGACATTGCTACCTAGATAGGATGATGCTGCCGATTGTCGTCAGTGGGAGTATTAATACATGATCACGGATTGCTTCACTGATTGCGGGCAAACTTGGAAACACTGAAGCATAGTACAGCCGGAAAAGATCATCGCTATTGCATGATCTTTCCAGCATCGCTCTTGTCGTTAGCTCTTCCGTGGCTGTTATCCGTGTGATTCGCGCCGAGCTCGTACAACAGGGTGGGCAATACTATGGAAGTGGGAAGCACTGTCTTGAGGACTTATTTATAAGTACACCAGGTGAGCTAGCTGTATGATCATCGTATGCATAATGAGGTTAGTCGGGTTGTTATCACGAAACGCTTTCTCGACTATCGCTTCTCTGAACTCAACGCTAGATCCTCTGTCGTTCTACCCTCGCTTTCCACTCCCCATTCTCCATTTCCATGATGACCCTCATTTTGACGAACTTGGCTGTCCCTGAAACCTGGACGACAAAGTCTTTACTTGGTCTTCCCTCAGAAACGCTGTCTTCCTTCTTGATCACCTTAGCCTCAAACCTCTATCTTTTCCACTCCAAATCTTCCATTCGTCGATGATAATCTTGCTCTACAATCCTGCAATTGTGATAGCATTTGCAGTCTCTACGGAGACAGTCATACGGAGGTACAAGGCCAGCATTGCGTGGTAGCAAGGTCTTCCATACAGCGTCGTAGACATCCCCCAGTGTAATTCCGCGTAGGTTTTGCAGGAATTTATGGGCAGGTACAGGATAGGAATTTATATCGCCGCATAACCATTCGCTCCATTGAATAGTCAAGAACGTAAGTGCAGGCTGAGTGATAAGCATCTTTCGCCATGTCACTGAAAGAGGTTTTGAGTCTGACATTCTGAGACGCTTCAACAGCTGGTAGCTAACGGATAGCTGGGGTTTCTTTCGTTCCCATGTGTAGTGGGGGGTCCAAGAAGTCAATAAATCTTCGAGAAGCGGATGCATCTTTACTGTAGACCACGGCGGAGTCATCACCTCTGTTAGCTGTATGTCGGAGGCTTCCACCTCACCACATTCTACTCGAAGCCTATGCGGAAGCAACCAACTGATTCGTAATACCCCGTCGTTTGGATTGGCAAAAGATGGCAGTACTGCTGGCGTTCCAGTGCTCGAAAGGCGTGGCAAAAACATCCTCTCACGGATGTCGTTTGTTTTCCAGATGATGTCACGCCACTTTTGGTTTACCCAGGAGAATCGGAACAAGTCGTAGTATCCAAGGCATGCATCGGTAAACACCATTACCTTCAGCTCAACCGCAAAGTCTGCAAAATTGGGTCCGCTCATGGTCGTGGTGTTGTGGGTAGCCTTCGGCGGCGCAAGCATTGATATATGAATGCAGACAGCTTTGCCGATTGTGAGCAAACTTGAACGGAATCACAAGATCGCACCATTCGTAGCATGTTCCAGATGCTTCATTTTGGATCTTGCTAAAGATCTTGAGCAATAGTATCTGGGTCTTGTATCAGTGATTTTAGTAACGTTGTGAGCTTCGACGAGGATGACCGCCAGTCTTCACTTCCGTTGCTTAGCATCGCCGTTAGTGGCCTTTGCGGTACTCTTGCCCTCCGACTTCTCCTTCTGCTTCTTCTCCGCCGCCCTCTTCTTTGCACTCTCTTTCTCAAGGACCTCGATGGTCTTCTCACTGCTCTCCCACAGCTTCTTCTGCAGCAGCTCATCATCAATCTCCTTCCTTGTCCATATCTTTCTCCGACATTCCTTGAGGAAGTATGCTCCTTCTCCACGACCCCACTGTGCTTCCATGGCAGCGTAGAGGAAAGTTTGTGCACCCTGGTCGGGGCTCTTCAGTACCAGCCACCACAACGGCCATGTAATGAGATATATTGCCAGGCCCCACAGCGAGCCGAAGGTAAGGTATCGCCGCATACCGGGTGTTCGTGCCCAGCCCGGGTCGACCATGATTACGCGTGCGTTCATGGGTTGCTTGTCGGGGCGGACGTAATTTGAGAGATGCTTCTGGAAAGCTACGGCGAAGGTCATGAGGGCGAGCTTGGAGGTTGCGTATACGGTGGAGGGGGTAAAGTCGAGTTGTCCAGGATCGCTCTTTCCGTCTTTATTTGCTTTTGCGTCGACACCTGGCAGCTTTCCGCCCACGTATGCCGGGCATGTACCGAAGATGATTCGAACGTCTCGATCGGGAGGTTGAGCACGTAGTGCTGGGCTGAGT
>Ga0265797_10011603_pt1 | contig 10996 bp, 13 predicted proteins | sample P2T30metagenome_FD_192433 | JGI IMG/M metagenome (GOLD analysis project Ga0265797, IMG submission 192433) | Plant litter microbial communities from East Loma Ridge, Irvine, California - P2 T30 | ecosystem: Environmental > Terrestrial > Plant litter > Unclassified | place: USA: California... | reverse complement strand
GTCTCGACCAGGCGCGTCAGCTCGGGCTGCTCGGCGGCCGGGTCGATGAACGGGTACTTGTGGTTGTCGAACAGCCGGAACAGGCGGTCGAGCCGCACGTCGATGCTCGACGGCTGGATCAGCGAGGGGTCGTAGGGGTCGAGGCCGATGCGTCCGGCGTCGAGCTCGAGCTTGATGTCGTGGTCGGAGAGCAGCACGCGGTCAGCCTAGGGGGTCGCCGAACTCAGGATCGCGCGCCGGCCGGGTCCTGAGACGTGCACGGGGAAGGACGCGCGGTCCTGAGCCGTGCGGAGTCAGGAGGCGCGTTCCTGAACGAGGGAGGGGCGAGCGGAGACTCAGGAGGCGCGGTCCTGAACGAGGGAGGGGCAGCCCGGGATTCAGGAGGCGCGGTCCTGGACGGAGGAGGATGGAGCCATGCGTGCCGTCACCGTCCCCGTGCCCGGAGGGCCCTCCGCCCTCGTCGTCAGCGAAGTCCCCGAGCCCGTCGCGGGCCCCCACGAGGTCGTCGTCGACGTCGCGGCCGCCGGCGTCAACCGCGCCGACGTCTCGCAGCGCGAGGGCAACTACCCGTCGCCCGCGGGCGCGCCCGCCTGGCCGGGGCTCGAGGTGAGCGGCACGGTCGTGAGCGTGGGCAGCGAGGTGACGGGCACCTCCCTGGGCGACTACGTCCTCGCGCTGCTGCCCGGCGGCGGCTACGCCGACCGCGTCGCCGTCGACGAGGGGCTGCTGCTGCCCTACGTGAAGGGGCTCGACCTGGTCGAGGCGGCCGGGCTGCCCGAGGCCGTGGCGACCGTGTGGTCGAACGTGTTCATGTCGGCGCGGCTGCAGCCGGGCGAGACGCTGCTGGTGCACGGAGGCTCGAGCGGGGTGGGGTCGATCGCGATCCAGCTCGCCACCGCCCTGGGCGCGACCGTCTACGCCACGGCCGGCTCGCCCGAGAAGACGGCGTTCTGCGAGCAGCTCGGCGCCGCCCGCGGCATCGACTACAAGCAGGAGGACTTCGTCGAGGTCGTCCGCGAGCTGACCGGCGGACGCGGCGTCGACGTCGTGCTCGACCTCGTCGGCGGCGACTACCTCGCCCGCGACGTCGAGGCGGTGGCCCCCGGCGGCCGCGTCATGGTGATCGCGACGCAGGGCGGCACGTCCGCCACGATCGACGTGGGGCGCCTGATGGCCAAGCGCGCACGCATCTGGGGCACGACGTTGCGCGCCCGCCCCCTCGAGGAGCGCCGCGCGATCATGGCCGAGGTGCGCGAGCACGTCTGGCCGCTCGTCGCGGCCGGCACGGTCCGCCCCGTGCTCGACAGCGTCTACCCGCTCGAGTTCGCCGCCACCGCGCACGCCCGCATGGAGTCGGGGCAGCACCTCGGCAAGATCGTGCTCGCGGTGCGCTGAGCCGCAGCGGCCGACGCGGGGCCCGCAGGAGGTGCGGTGCAGGAGGTCCCGCACCGCGCCTCCTGCAGGCGGCCCGGTCAGAGGCCGGAGTCGTCCTCGTCGTCGTCGCCGGGCACGTGCACGTCGGCGACGGCCACGTTCACCTCGGCCACGTCCATGCCGACGAGCTGCTCGATCGCCGTCGCCACGGCCTCGCGCACCGCGTCGGCCACCTGGGTCACGGCGACCGGGTACTCGACGACGATCGTGACGTCGGCGGCGACCTGCGTCTCGCCGACCTCGACGCGCACGCCCTGGCCGAGGTCGGTGCTGCCGACGACGTCGCGCAGCGCGCCGAAGGCACGGGCCGCGCCGCCGCCGAGGGCGTGGACGCCGGCGACCTCGCGGGCCGCGATGCCCGCGACCTTCGCGACGACGGCGTCCGCGACGACCGTGCGGCCGGGCGCGAGGTCGTCGTCGAGCAGCCCCGACGGGGTGCCCGTGACGCCGGTGTCGACCGACCCGGCGGAGACGGGGACGGGGCTGGCCGTCGCGACGTCGGCGGGGGTGGGCTGTGCGTTCGCGGTCATGGTCGATCCGTTCTCTCGTCGTCTGGTGTAGTCATGATGGGACGCGTCCCGAGACCAGATCCTCACGGATCGCGTCCCGTCCACACCGAGTCAACAGCCCTCACGGGCCCGCCGCACAGAGGAGGCGCCATGCCGGCCGACCTGTCGGACGCCTCCGACGGCACCCTCGCCACGCGGGCCGCCGAGGGCGACGAGCGCGCGTTCGAGGTGCTGCTGCGACGCCACCTCGGGCTGATGACCGCCTACGCGACGCGGCTGACGGGATCCCGTGCCGACGCCTCCGATGCCGTGCAGGAGGCGTCGATCACCGTCTGGCGAGAGCTTCCGACCCTGCAGGCCCCCGACGCCGTGCGCGGCTGGATGATGACGATCGTCTCGCGCAAGTCGTTCGACCTGATCCGCCGTCGCCGCCCTGCCTCGGACGTCGACGAGCTCGAGGTGCCCTCGAGCGACGGCGCCCACGACGACCCCGAACGCCGGGCGCAGTCCTCCGACGCGATGACCGCGCTGCGCGTCGCCCTGAGCCGGCTGCCCGCCGCCCAGCGGCGCGTCTGGACCATGCGCGAGGTCGGTGGCGAGTCGTACGCTGACATCGCCGAGAAGACCGGCTCGACCGCGACCGCGGTGAGGGGCCAGCTCGCCCGTGCCCGAGAGTCCCTGACCCGAGAGATGGAGGCCTGGCGATGAGCGACCCGACGCACGTCTCGCCTGCCGCGCGCGCGACCGGCCCCGAGGCGACGGCCCCCGCCGTGCCGCCGGTCGACGTCGAGCCCGACGACGCCGGGGTCTCGACCGAGCGGCTGTCGGACTACCTCGACTCGGGACGCGAGCCCTACGACCCCCTCATCGAGGACGACCCGGCCTGCCTCGCGCAGCTGCTCGCCCTGCAGCGGCTGCGCTCGCTGTCGGTCGGGCTGGTCGAGAGCGACGTCGCCGCCTCGCCGGCGCCCGACCCGTCGTGGATCGCCGGCGTGATGGACCGCGTGCGTCGCGAGTCCCGCACCGGCCGCGACATCCCGCTCGCGTCGCCCGACGCCCGCAGCACCCTGCACATCACCGAGGGCGCCGTCCGCTCGCTCGTCCGCGAGGCCGGCGACGCCGTGCCGGGCGCCGTCGTGGTCTCGTGCGGCCTGGCCGGCGACGTGGGCGTGGCCGACGCGCCCGTGCGCGTCGACGTCGCCGTGAGCGTGGTCTACGGCGCCGACGTCAGGCAGGTCGCCGACCGCGTGCGCGCCGCCGTGGCCGCGGCCCTGACCCGGCAGACCGAGCTCGTCGTCGAGGCGCTCGACGTGACCGTGCGCGACGTGCACCTCGGCGCCCGAGACGGAGGACGCTGATGGACCCCTCGACGACCGACGGGCTGCCCGGCGACGCCGCGCCCGAGACCGACCTCCTCGCGCACGAGCTCGGGGCGCTCGCCGCGGGCACGGACGGCGTGACCCGCGTGCAGGCCCGGCCCGGCGCGGTCGAGATCGCCCGCCAGGCGATCGACGGCATCGCGTCGGCCGTCGCGACGGTGACCGGGCGCGGGGAGGCGGCCGTCGCCGTGCCCGCCGGTCCGGACGGGCGTCCGCAGCCCCTCGTCACCCTCGTCGTCACCGACGACGAGACCCGTGTCGTGCTCGACCTGGCCGTGGACGAGACCGCCTCGGCGCCGGCGGTGGCCCGCGCGGTCTCGGCGCGCCTCCTCGATCACCTCGCCGCCCGGGGGCTGCCCGAGCCGACGATCGACGTGCGCGTGGTCGGCGTCTCGTCCTAGGGCCGCCCGCCTGACGGACGGCGCCCCGGGCGTCGTCGGGCGCTGTCGTGCGCCCGGAAACAGACAGAACGTTGCGTACCCAGTTCTTCGTGTGACATATTGCCGTCATGCCACGTTCACTGCTCTCCTCAGACCCCCGCCGCGTCGCGGTCGTGGCCGTCGGCGCGCTGTGCGCCGCGGTCGTGCTGCCGACGGCGGCCCTCGCCCTCGCGGCGCCCGCCTCCGGCTCCCTCTCGGCCGAGCTCGAGCTCTCGACCTCGAGCACCTGGTACGGCGGCGGCCAGTTCGTCGTCCGCAACGGCACGGACGCGCCCCGCGACTGGACGCTCTCGTTCACCGTCCCGCACGGCACGTTCACGAACGACGCCTCGTGGGCCACCGACGCCGAGGTGCACGGCGACCACGTCGTCGTGACGCCGAAGTCGCCTCTCGCCCCAGGGGCGACCGCGCACGTCGCGTTCGGCATCCAGGGCGACGGCACGGCCGGCCTCGCACCCGAGGCGTGCGACGTCGACGGCGCCGCGGTCACGGGCTGTGCCCCCGGCTCCGGTGACGGCGGCGGCGACCCTGCCCCGGGCGAGGACGTCGAGAAGCCGTCGACGGTCACCGACCTCACCACGGACTTCTCGCACGACGACCGGGTCCACGTCATGTGGGCGCACGCCGTCGACGACGTCGGCGTCGACCGCTACGAGCTCGAACGCGACGGCGAGCACCTGATGTACGTCGAGGGCTCCCGGCGCATGCTCGACGTCCCCGGCCACGAGCCCGGGGCCACCTACGAGTACCGGGTCCGCGCCCTGGACGCCGCCGGCAACGAGGGCGACTGGTCGGCCGCCAGCTCCGTCACCCTGCCGGGTGCGCCGGTCGACGACACCTCGGCGCCGACGGCGCCGGGCGGGCTGCGCGTCGCCGACGTCACCGCCTCCACGGCGAGCGTCTCGTGGGACGCGTCCCGCGACGACGTCGGGGTCGCCGGCTACACGGCCGTCCTCGAGGGCGACGGCACGCGGGTCGAGCGTCGGACGGACGGCACGTCGACCACCTTCACGGGCCTGCGACCGGGCCGCGGGTACACGGTCAGCGTCGTGGCCCGGGACGCCGCGGGCAACGAGTCCGACGCCGCCGTCGTCGACGTGACGACCGCCGACGAGGCGCCCGCCCTGCCCGGCGCGGGCACGCCTGCCGACGTCGCCGCCGCGGCCGACTCCTATCAGGACGGCACGCTCACGATGCACCGCATCCGGCTGAGCTGGACGCCCCGCGACGGCGCGTTCCGGCGCTACGAGATCCTGCTCGACGGCGAGCGCGTCCAGACCCTGCTCGTCGGCGACCAGGAGTCGGCCGCCGTGCAGCAGGGCCGCCAGACCCGGTACCTCGCGCTCGGCCCGGGCACTCCGGCCGCGGGCCACACCGTCCAGGTGCGCGCGCAGCTGCCCGACGGCAGCTGGTCGGAGCCCACCGCACCCGTCACCGTCCGCTGACCCGCACGACCCCCCGAGAGAGACCACCCATGAAGACCACGAAACGCACGCAGCTCGCCGCCGCGGCCGGTGTCGCCGCCCTCGTCGTCGTCGGCCTCGCGACCCCCGCGTCGGCCCACGGCACCTCCGACTTCCCGAAGAGCCGGGCGCTCGCCTGCAAGGAGCTCGGGGTCGCCGACTGGCCCACCGGGCAGACCGGCTACGAGGGCTGCGACACCGCGTTCGCCGTCAGCGGCGAGCACCCGTTCAGCAACTGGAACCAGATCGTCGTCGGCGACACCCGCCAGGGCGCCGCCGAGCCGCAGTACCGCTCGCTCATCGACGACGGCGCGCTCTGCGCCGCGGGCAACCCCGCCGACGCAGGCCTCGACGCCGTGGGCGCGTTCCCGACGACCGCGCTCCGTGCCGGCTCCGAGACCACCCTCCGGTTCCGCGCGACGGCCGTGCACAACCCCTACACGTTCACGCACTGGGTCACGAAGGACGGCTGGGACGACTCGCAGCCCCTGACCTGGGACGCCCTCGAGCCGACGCCGTTCCTCGTCGCCGACTCGGTCGAGCCGGCGACGACCAGCGGCCGGGGCGGCGAGTTCGAGCTGCCGGTCGCCCTGCCCGAGGGCAAGACCGGCCACCACGTCGTCTACACGGTCTGGCAGGGCAACATCAAGGCCGACGGATCCGTGCAGTCGAACGAGGCGTTCTTCTCCTGCTCGGACGTCGACTTCTCGTAGGGGCGGCGGGGCCCGGGCTCGGGCCCCGTCCCGGGCCGGCTCGGCGTCGTTCGGGCCGGCCCGGTCCGGCTCGGCCTGTCAGCGGGTCATGCGGTCGAGCGACCACTCCGCCGAGGCGAAGGGGCCGCCCTGAGGGCCGGCCGGGGCGGAGGGGTCGGCCGGGGCCGTGCCGTCCGGCTCGGGCAGCGACGCGGCCCCGGCGACGGCGGAGGCGTCGTCCTGCGGCGAGAACCCGAGCGCCTCGCCCGCGGCGAGGTCCCACCAGCCGTCGCGGTTCGCCGAGACGGCGTAGAACACGGCGACGTGGACGTCGGTGGTCATCGCGGCGACGAACGCCCGGACGGCGTCCGCGCGGCTGAGCCAGGTGTGCAGCTGCCGGGTGTCCTCCGGGGCGTCGCCGTAGCTGCCGATGCGGATCGCGATCGTGCTGAGGCCGAACTTGTCGGAGTAGAGGCGGCACAGAGCCTCGCCCGCGACCTTCGAGACGCCGTAGAAGCCGTCGGGCCGCGGCGGCATGTCGACGTCCACGGGCGTCTCGGTGTCGTACGAGCCGGTGAGGCGGTTGCTGCTCGCGAAGACGACGCGTCCGACGCCCGCACGCCGGGCTGCCTCGAGCACGTGGTACGTGCCCACGACGTTCACGGTCGCCAGGTCGTGGAAGTCGGCCTCGTCGCTGATGCCGCCGAGGTGCACGACCCCGTCGCAGCCGGCGAAGAGCGCCGTGAGGGCCTCGAGGTCGGCCACGTCGACGACCTCGCGCTGCTCGGCGGTCGCGACCCCGGTCGCGGTCGCGGTCGCGTCGACGTCTGGGTCGGCCCCGGCCCCGGCGCCTGACCCGACCGGCGGGACCTCGACGACGTCGGTCGACACGAGCACGACGCCGAGGTCGTGCAGCGCCGCCCGGAGGTGCACGCCGATCTGCCCCGCGGCCCCGGTGACGACCCACCGCGCTCCTCTGAGCCGATCGGAGGCGGACACGGCTGCGGACTCGGCGACGTCGCTCATCCCCCCACCGTAGAGCCCGCCCCGGGCCCCGATGCTCCTGACCCCGAGTGAGCCCCGGCGCCCCGGCGCCCCCGCGCCTCCGGCGGTCTCCCTGCTCGCTCGCGCCGCACCTCCTGCGGTCTTCCTGCTCGCTCGCGCCGCGCCTCCGGCGGTCTTCCTGCTCGCTCGCGCCGCGCCTCCGGCGGTCTCTGCGTTCGCCGTCGCCGGCCTCCCGTCGCAAATGCCGACAACGTGGCGACTTCGGGCCCTGCAACCACCGGAAATCCCGGGATTGCGGGACGGCTGGTCGGCATTTGCCACCGCGGGTCTGCCGCGCCCACGACCGCGACCGTGTTCGTGCCGCGCGAACCGCAAACGCCGACAACGGGGCGGTCTTGGGCCCGGCAACCACCGGAAATCCGGGTATCGCGGGATGACTGGTCGGCATTTGCGGCCGCAGGTCCGCGGCGACCGGTATCGCGATCGTGCCCCTGCCGCACATGCCGACAACGACGCGACCTCGGGCCCTGCAACCACCGGGAATCCCCGTATTGCGGGTCCGCTGGTCGGCATCTGCAGAGCGTCACGCGCACTCCGTGTGCACGGGCCCGCACCGCACTCACCCCGGGCAGCAGTCGAGCCCGGCACCCCTGGGGGGAGCCGGGCTCGGACTGGGCGGGCACACGGGCTGCGAGAGCCCGGTGCCCCGGTGGATCAGTGCTGGTCGCCGTCCTTGGCGCGCTCGGTGGCGAGGCGGTCCTCGCTCATCGACTTGTCCTTCTGGCCCTGCGCGGTGAGCTCGGCGTCGTCGGTCTTCTTGCCGACGGCCTCCTCGACGTGTCCGGCTGCCTTCTGCACTGCGTCCTTGGCCTTGTCTCCGATGGACATGCGGTTCCTCCTCCTGCTGAGTCCCGGGATGTCCCGGCTGTGCCGTGGACGGTAGCCCCGCCCGACCGGGTGCGACCGCCGTCCGGCAGACACACAGGGAAGACACAACGACCCAGGAGGCGGTCGGCCCGTCGCCGGCAGACGGCCCGGTCGAGTCGTGTGGTCGGCACCGGTCTCGGGGAACGGCCCCGGAGACCGATGATGACCACTCGACTCCTCCGGCGGCGGCCGCCTAGGCCCCGCGTCCCGCCGGCATCTGCGTCTTGCGCGGGTCGGTCTCGGCCAGTCCCGAGAAGACCGACTCGATCTTCGCGAGCACGTCGGCCTCGAGCACCACGCCCGACGCCGCCGCGTTCGACACGACCTGCTCGGGCCGGGAGGCGCCGATGATCGCCGAGGCGACGTTCTCGTTCGACAGCACCCACGCCAGCGAGAGCTGCGCCTGCGTGAGGCCGAGGTCGTCCGCGATCGGCCGCAGCTGGGCGACGGCGTCGAGCACGTCGTCGCGCAGCCAGCGCTCGATCATCGAGGCGCCGCCCTTCTGGTCGGTGGCGCGACTGCCCGCGGGCAGCTCGGCCCCCTTCGTGTACTTGCCGGTCAGCACTCCCTGGGCGACGGGGGACCAGACGATCTGCGAGATGCCCAGCTCCTTCGAGGTCGGGACCACCTCCTCCTCGATGACCCGCCAGAGCAGCGAGTACTCGGGCTGGTTCGAGACCAGCTGGACGCCGAGGTCGCGGGCGAGCGCATGGGCGTCGCGAAGCTGCTCGGCGTTCCACTCGGAGACCCCGACGTAGAGCACCTTGCCCTGGCGGACGAGGTCGGCGAACGCCTGCATCGTCTCCTCGAGGGGGGTCTCGACGTCGTAGCGGTGCGCCTGGTAGAGGTCGACGTAGTCGGTCTGCAGCCGCCTCAGCGAGCCGTTGATCGACTCGGTGATGTGCTTGCGGCTGAGGCCGGTGTCGTTGTGGCCCTTGGGGCCGGTCGGGCCGTAGACCTTGGTGGCGATCTCGAGCGACTCGCGGCGCTCGCCCTTCAGGGCCTCGCCGAGGACGGTCTCGGCCTGGGTGTTCGCGTAGACGTCGGCCGTGTCGAAGGTCGAGATGCCGACGTCGAGGGCGGCGCGCACGCAGGCGGTCGCCGTGTCGTTCTCGACCTGCGAGCCGTGCGTGAGCCAGTTGCCGAACGTGAGCTCGGAGACCTTGAGGCCCGAGTTGCCGAGGTACCTGAATTCCATGGGTGCGCTCCTGTCGAGGCGCGCAGCGGCGCGCGCCGCACCCGACGGTACGCCCCGCCGACGCCAGCCCGGCCCCGGCCCGGCGCCAGCCCGGCCCCGGCCCCGGGACGGCGAGAGGCCCCGATCCGACCCCCGCGGGTGCGGGGACGTCGGATCGGGGCCTCTCGGAGAGTACGGGGGAGCCGGGTCAGGCCTTGTCGGCGTCCGAGTCCTTGTCGTCGTCGACGAGGCCGGGCTTCGACCCGTCGGCGAGCTCCTCCGTGTGCTGGGCCTGCTCGTCGGTGATGTCCGTGGAGCCGTCGGGGGCGGTGTCCGGTGTGGTGTCGTCGTGATCGCTCATGCGAGCGACGATACGCCGCCCGGCGGCGGGCAGCCCGGCAGGCCCGGCTCGGCGGGCTCGCCCCGGCTCGCCCCGGCTGCGCACGAAGGAGGCGCGGTGCCGGACGCGTCCCCTCCCCCTGGTCTTCCGAATTTGAGAGCGATCTGCGCGGGCACGTCCCGGCGGGCCAGTAGTGAGCGCCCCCGGGCGAAGGATCGCTCTCGTCTTCACGCTCGGATCCGGATCCGGATCCGGATCCGGATCCGGACTCGGCGCCGAAGCGAGGAAGCGCCGCGAGCGCCGCGACTGACGGTCGACCACCGTCCTTGACGCGCGGGCCGGGGTCGTGGTCAGCTGCCCCCATGCGCGAGACGGCGAGCGTCGGCACGAGGGCGGGCACGGCACGTGCCCGGGCCCGGGCCCGGGCTCGGGCGCTCGCCGGTGCGTTCTCGCTCCTGCTCGTGGCGACGGCGGCCGGCTGCAGCTCCGTCGGCGGGGGAGGCGCGGCCGCCTCGTGCGCCGTGAAGGAGATCGTGCTCGGCGACTCCGACCTCCGACCCGGCGGGCACGTGCAGCTCAGCGTCGACTGGATGACCGCTCGCTGCGAGGACACCGGGGGCACGAACCAGGCCGCCGAGGACGTCGACGTCACCCTCACGTCGACCGCCGGCGCGCAGCAGTACCTGCTCGGCACGGTCGAGGCCGCGAGCGGCTCCCGCTTCACCGTCGAGGGCACCTTCGACCTGCCCGACGACCTGGCCCCAGGAGGCGCCGTCCTCGTCGTCCGGTCGGGCACCGGCGAGCAGACGGGCGCCGAGCTGCCCATCGAGGTCGCGGCGGGCTGACCGGCTCACGGCAGGCCGACCGGCTCACGGCAGGATGGTGCTCGTGCCCAGCTCGCCCACGCCTTCCCCCACGACCACGACCACGGAGCGCCTGACGCTCACCCGCCCCACGCACCGGGACCTGCCCGAGCTCCACGACCTGCACTCCGACCCCGAGACGTGGCGGCACCTCCCGTCCGCGCGCCACACCACGCTCGCGCAGACGCAGGAGCTCGTCGAGGGCTACCTCGCCGGGTGGGAGGCGAACGGCCTGGACGTCTGGGTGCTCCGTGACACGGCCACCGGCGCGCTGGTCGGCATGGGCGGTCCGAGCCTGCGCGGCGGGCTCGCCTGGAACCTCTACTACCGGCTGACGCCGTCGGCGTGGGGGCACGGCTACGCCCAGGAGCTCGTGGCGGCCACGCGCGCCGCCCTCTCGGAGACGGGACGCGACCTGCCCCTGGTGGCGCGCCTCCTCGAGCACAACGAGGGGTCGCGTCGCACGGCCGAGCGTGCCGGCCTCGAGGTCGTCTGGCGCGGCCACGACGCCGGCAACCCCGACCCGGACGCGGTGCGGCTCGTCTTCGCCGACCGCCCGCTGAGCGAGGCGGCGCTGCGGGTGTTCAGCAGCTAGGCCGCGGCACAGGCCTGCCCGACGCGCACGCTCGCCGGGCAGGCCCGCCCGCCCGCCCGGCCGGCGCGCTCGCCGCGCAGCCGCGCCCGCCCGTCAGGACAGGCCGAGGCAGGACGCCAGGACCGCCTGCTGCACCGGCAGCAGACCCGCCTTGCCCCCGTGGCCGACGAAC
>Ga0265797_10011601_pt1 | contig 10997 bp, 5 predicted proteins | sample P2T30metagenome_FD_192433 | JGI IMG/M metagenome (GOLD analysis project Ga0265797, IMG submission 192433) | Plant litter microbial communities from East Loma Ridge, Irvine, California - P2 T30 | ecosystem: Environmental > Terrestrial > Plant litter > Unclassified | place: USA: California... | reverse complement strand
CAAGGCCATCTGCTCCTCGATGTCGTCCTCGCGCGTGGCTTCCTCGGCGTCGCCGGTCAGGTGGTGCTCGAGATCGGCCTCGCGCATGCGCAGGGCGTTCAAACCGTCATCCTCGGCGGTTTCGTCAACGGCAAAATCGGGCACGATGCCGCGTGCCTGGATCGAGCGCCCGGCCGGGGTGTAGTAGCGCGCGGTGGTCAGCTTCACCGCGGCATCGGTGCCGATCGGGCGGATGGTCTGCACCGAGCCCTTGCCGAAGGTCTGGGTGCCGACGATGCTGGCGCGCTTGTGGTCCTGCAGCGCGCCGGCCACGATTTCGGAGGCCGAGGCCGAGCCGGTATTCACCAGCACCACCAGCGGCAGGGTCTTGAAGAGGTTCGGCACGCCGGCGAGCGGATCGCGCCCGCTGCGCAGCATGTAGTACTCGGGCCGGCCATAGAAGCGCTGGCGCATCTCGGCCAGCTGGCCATTCGTCGACACGACTTCCACGCCCTCGGGCAGGAAGGCGGCGGCGACGCCGATTGCACCCTGCAGCAGGCCGCCCGGGTCGTTGCGCAAGTCGAGCACCAGGCCCTTCAGGTGCGGCTCCTTGCGCGCCAGCTCGGCCAGCTTGGCGGCCATGTCGTCGACGGTCGGCTCCTGGAATTGCGCGATGCGCATCCAGGCATAGCCCGGCTCGACGATCTTCGCCTTGACGCTTTTCTGCACGATTTCGCGGCGCTCGACGGTCAGCACCAGCGGCTGCGGCGCGCTGGCGCGGGCGATGGTCAGCGTGACGCGGGTGCCGGGCGTGCCGCGCATGCGCTTGACCGCTTCGTCCAGGCCGAGGCCACGCACGTCGGCGCCGTCGATGCGGGTGATCAGGTCGCCGGCCTGGATGCCGGCGCGTTCGGCCGGCGAGTCTTCCATCGGCGCGACGATTTCCACGTAGCCCTCGTCGCTCTGGCCGATCTCGATGCCCAGGCCGACGAAGCGGCCCTCGGTGCCTTCGCGCAGTTCGCGGTAGGCGGCCGGGTCGAGGTAGCCGGAATGCGGATCGAGCGAGCCGACCATGCCGTTGATGGCTTCGGTGAGCAGCTTGTCGCCCTTGACCGGCTCGACGTAGTCGGACTGGATGATGTCGACCACCCTGGAAAGCTGGCGCAGGCCGTCGAGCGGCATGCTCGGCTCGACCGGCTTGTAGGCCAGCGCGGAAAACTGCATCGTGACCGCGACGCCGGCAACGACGCCGACAGCCAGCAAGCCGGTGTTTTTCAGAGTGGAACGCATAAGTAAATAGTGGCGGCGTGATAAAGGCAACGCACGGCTGCCTGGCACGCATGAGATAGCGTAAGTCCAGTATAAACCCGATTCGCCTGCTTCCGCAGGGCGCAAGCGATCCGTGATGGCTTTGTCAAGGCGATTGTAAAGCCGTCTTTGCGTCCGGTAAGCAATTGTAAGAGTCACCGATGCGGCCCGGCCGCAGACCCTATAGTGAATTGCAGTTTTTCTCTCTCCACACCCCAACAGTGGATTTTGCCCATGGCCCCCTCCGTGGGCTTTTTTTTGCCCGGAACCTCTATGACACTGACTCACTTTGCACGCGCCGCCGCCCTGGCGCTGATCCTGCACGCCGGCGCTGCCACGGCCTCGCCCTTGATGGACCTGCGCGCCGACGACCTGCTGGCCATGGCGCCGGAGCTGCGCAAGGCGCTCACGCTGAACGCCAACCAGCAGTTGCTGTGGCAGCAAAGCGAACAGCGCACCCGCGCCCTGCTGCGCGAACGGCAAGGGCGGCGCGAACGCCTGCAGGCCCAGGCCGCGGCGCTGGCGAACAATCCGGGCGCCGAATTGCGCACGCTGGGCACGGCGGCCGACGCCGAAGCGCAGGCGAGCGCACAGGAAGACCAGGCCCTGCGCGAGCAATGGCTGCTGCTGAACGACGCCCTTGACGACCGCCAGCGCGCCGTGGTGCTGCGCTTCCTGGCCGACCAGCTGGAACGGGTGCGCGACGCCGCGCCGCCGCGCGGGGAGGGCGGCGGTGCGCGCGAAGGCGGCGGCCACGGCGGACCCGGCGGGCCCGGAGGACGTGGCCGTCCCGGCGGCGCGGGCGGCATGGGCAGCAACCAGGGCGGCGCGTCCATCGGTTTCTGAGGCCGTGTATCGAAACGTAACAAAGACACCAGCAGCCACATTCCCGGCCCGGACCGCTGCTAGAATGTTTTGGTGATAAGAGCCTACTGAGATAGGCTCTAAAGTGCCATGTCCGGGAGGGGAGCATGGCGGCAATCGAAGGACGGAGAGCGTAGGGACTGCGGCACTGACAATATAAGTACCGAACTATCGGTACTGGACAAGCAGACAATAACAACATGAGCAAACGCGATATCCGGCTCGACACCTTGCGCGGAATCCTGCTGGCCTTCATGACGCTGAACCACCTTGGCGTGATGGCGACCCGCCAGCCTTTCGGCTTCGTCTCGGCGGCCGAAGGCTTCATCCTGCTGTCCGCCTACACCTATGCGATCACCTCGCAGATCGCGCACGTCTCCTTCCTGGCCATGCTGCGCACCTCCGGCAAGCGCGCCTTCAAGATCTACAAGTACCACATCCTCTCGTTTCTCCTGCTGCTGGCTGTGGTGCTGGCGCTGCCGGCCTACGACCGTTATTTCGGCCATTCCTTCGTCGACGACCGCTCGGTCATGAAGACCGTGGCCGGCGCCCTGCTGCTGGTGCACCAGCCGACCTACTTCGACATCCTGCCGATGTACATCGTCTTCGCCCTGCTCACGCCGGTGCTGCTGTACGCGCTGGACAAGGGGCAGGGCGCCTGGGTCCTGCTGGGCAGCGTGGCGCTGTGGGTGGCCGGCCAGCTGTTCGACCCGGTGCCGGCCGTGGCCGAGGCCTCGGGCATCAGCGGCAGCGACGGCTTCTTCAATCTGTTCGGCTGGCAGCTGCTGTGGGTGACCGGTCTGTACCTGGGCTACGCGCACAAGCACCAGGGCCGCACCGACCTGGCGCCGAGCCGCGCCTCGGTACTGATCGCCGCCGCCATCGTCGTGTTCTGCATCCTGGCGCGCCATGGCATCGTCGTGCTGCCGGCCGGGATCCAGTTCTACTTCGACAAGTCGGACCTCGGCTTCTTCCGCTTCGCGAACGTCATCGCCCAGCTGGTGCTGCTGCTGGCCCTGCTGCGCCTGGTCGACCGCCACGCCGGCCTGCCCTGGTTCCGCTTCATCGGCACCTATTCGCTGCAGGTGTTTACCTGGCACGTGCTGGTCGTGTACCTGGCCGAGCCGCTGACCATGCATGTGGCCGAACACTATGGCTTCCTGGCCAACATCGGCTTCGACATGCTGGTCGTCGCCAGCCTGACCCTGCCCGCCCTGCTGTACCGGGAAGTGCTGAAGCGCCGCGCCAGGGCAGGCCGGCAAGCCCTTCCTGCGGCCCTGGCCCAGCCCGGGCCACCTTCGTGACACCCTTTTTCCTGTACCGTGTTGTGTCTCCCGGCTTCGCGCCGTTCTTTTTGTAGATTGAGGATCATCTTGAAACGTACCCTTCTGAGCACCCTGACCCTGTCCGTGCTGGCCGCGTTTGCCCACGCCGGCGACGCCACTCCGACCAGCGCCCAGGCATCCGCGCCGATCTCCGGGATCGACACCCAGTTCATCGACAACTCGGTGCGTCCGCAGGACGACTTCTTCACCCACCTGAACGGCAAGTGGCTCAAATCCACCGAGATCCCGGCCGACAAGGCCAGCTGGGGCACCTTCATGCAGCTGCGCGACGACGCCCAGGCCCACCTGCGCGAGATCATCGAAGCGGCCCAGAAAGAACAGGGCAAGAAGGCCGGTACCGACACCCAGAAGATCGGCGATCTGTACGCCAGCTTCATGGACGAAGCGAAACTCGAAACCCTGGGCGTGAAGCCGCTGTCGGGCGAGCTGCAGCGCATCCGCGGCCTGAAGGATAAAAAAGCCGTGCCGGAACTGGTGGCCCACCTGTCGAAGATCGGCGTGGCGACCCCGTACGGCATCCGCGTCGGCCAGGATGCGCGCGCCTCCACCAAGTACGCCACCTACATCGGCCAGAGCGGCCTGGGCATGCCGGACCGCGACTACTACCTGAAGCTCGACGACAAGCGCATGGCGGACACCCGCGCCAAGTACGAAGCGCACGTGGCGCAGATCCTGACCCTGGCCGGCGAGAAGAACGCCGCAGCCCAGGCCAAAGCCATCGTCGCCTTCGAGACCGAACTGGCGCAGGTGCAGTGGACCAAGGTCGAGAACCGCGACCCGGTCAAGCGCTACAACAAGATGAGCCTGGCCGAGCTGGGCAAGCTGACCCCGGGCTACGACTGGAACGCGGCCCTGAAGGCGTCCGGCATCGGCAACAAGATCGACTACATCATCGTCGCCCAGCCGAGCTACCTGACCGGCTTCAACGCGGTGCTGGCCAAGACCGACCTGGCGACCCTGAAGTCCTACTTCGAATGGCAACTGCTGCGCGAATACGCGCCTTACCTGTCGAAGGATTTTGTCGACGCCAACTTCGCCTTCTATGGCACCGTGCTGACCGGCGTCACCGAAAACCGTCCGCGCTGGAAGTCGGGCGTGTCGCTGGTCGAAGGCGCGCTGGGCGAATCCGCCGGCAAGCTGTACGTGGAAAAATACTTCCCGGCCGAGCGCAAGGCGCGCATGGAAGAACTGGTGAAGAACGTCACCGCCGCCTACAAGGAAAGCATCGATCACCTCGACTGGATGACCCCGGCCACCAAGGTCGAAGCCCAGGCCAAGCTGGCGAAATTCGTGCCGAAGGTCGGCTACCCGAACAAGTGGCGCGACTACTCGAAGCTGAGCATCCGCTCCGATGACCTGGTCGGCAACGTCAAGCGCGCCTCGGAATTCGGCTACAACCGCAACATCACCAAGCTGGGCCAGCCGATCGACCGCGAAGAGTGGGGCATGACGCCGCAGACGGTGAACGCCTACTACAGCAGCTCGATGAACGAGATCGTGTTCCCGGCCGCGATCCTGCAGCCGCCGTTCTTCGACATGCGCGCCGACGATGCCGTCAACTACGGCGCCATCGGCGCCGTGATCGGCCACGAGATCGGCCACGGCTTCGACGACAAGGGCAGCCAGTCCGACGGCGAAGGCAATTTGCGCAACTGGTGGACCAAGGAAGACCTGGACGCCTTTAAAAAGCGCACCGACATGCTGGTCAAGCAGTACAACAGCTACAGCCCGCTGCCTGGCTATAACGTCAACGGCGAACTGACGCTGGGCGAGAACATCGGCGACAACTCGGGCCTGGCGATTGCCTACAAAGCCTACAAGATCTCGCTGAAGGGCAAACCAGCGCCTGTCATCGACGGCCTCACCGGCGACCAGCGCTTCTTCATGGGCTTCGGCCAGGTGTGGCGCTCGAAGATGCGCGAAGCCCAGCAGATCGTGCAAGTGAAGACCGACCCGCACTCGCCGGGCCAGTTCCGCGCCAACGGTACCGTGATGAACCACCCGGCCTTCTACGAAGCCTTCGGCGTGAAGGAAGGCGACAAAATGTACCTGGCGCCGAAAGATCGCGTCTCGATCTGGTAAAGTCACCGGTCTGATTGTGCGTACGGCCTGTACCTACGGGACGTATGCATATCTGACGGAAAACGGCCGGCGCTCACAAGGTGCCGGCCGATATCATTCAAAACAGTGGAGAGACACATGAAAAAGCACATGCTGAGCGCACTGACGCTGGCAATGATTGCCGGTTTCGCACAAGCTGAAACCGGCGCCGCCGCAGCCGCAGCGACGTCGAAAACCGCGAAAGCCCCGGTCCTGTCGGCCGGCATCGCCACCGAATACATCGAATCGAGCGTGCGTCCGCAGGACGACTTCTTCGAGTACCTGAACGGCAAGTGGCTGAAGAACGTCGAGATCCCGGCCGACAAGTCGAGCTGGGGCTCGTTCATGGAACTGCGCGAGAACACCCTGCCGCAGATCCGCGGCATCATCGAGAAAGCCTCCGCCGGCAACCCGGCCGCCGGTACCGATGCCCAGCGCATCGGCGACTTCTGGGCCAGCTTCATGGACGAAGCGCGCCTGGAACAGCTGGGCGTGAGCCCTTTGAGCGCCGAACTGGGCAAGATCGCCGCCATCAAGGACAAGGCCGAGCTGCCGGCCGTGCTGGCGCGCCTGGGCAAGATCGGCGTCAACGTGCCGTTCGACTTCGGCATCCACCAGGACAACAAGGATTCGACCAAGTACGTGGCCGACATCTACCAGGGCGGCCTGGGCATGCCTGACCGCGACTACTACCTGAAGACGGACGATGCGAAACTGGCCGACGTGAAGGCCAAGTACCTGACCCACATCGAGAAGACCCTGGCGCTGGCCGGCGACAAGAACGCCGCCGCGAATGCGAAAGCCATCGTCGACTTCGAGACCGAGCTGGCCAAGGTGCAGTGGACCAAGGTCGAGCTGCGCGACCCGATCAAGGCCTACAACAAGGTCAACCTGACCGACATGGCGAAGATCGCCCCGAACTACGACTGGGCCACCTGGCTCAAGACCACGGGCATCGAAGGCAAGACCGATTACGTGATCGTCAGCCAGCCGACCTACCTGAAGGGCTTCGCCGAGCTGTCGAACAAGACCTCGCTCGACACCTGGAAGGCTTACCTGGCGATGCACCTGGTCGACAGCTACAGCAGCTACCTGTCGAAAGCTTTTGTTGACCAGCGCTTCGACTTCTACGGCAAGACCCTGTCGGGCGTGACCCAGATCGAACCGCGCTGGAAGCGTGGCGTCGGCGTGGTCGAGCGTGCCCAGGGCGAAGCCGTCGGCAAGCTGTACGTGGCCGAGCACTTCCCGGCCGAGCGCAAGGCGCGCATGGAAACCCTGGTGAAAAACCTGCTGGTGGCCTACAAGCAGAGCATCGACAAGATCGACTGGATGAGCCCTGCCACCAAGAAGGAAGCGCAGGCCAAGCTGGCCAAGTTCACCCCGAAGATCGGCTACCCGAACAAGTGGAAGGACTACTCGGCGCTGGTCGTCAAGCGTGACGATTTGGTCGGCAACGTGATGCGTTCGCGCGTGGTCGAAGGCGACCGTGAGCTCAACAAATTGGGCAAGCCGATCGACCGCGAAGAGTGGGGCATGACGCCGCAGACCATCAACGCGTACTACAACCCGGAGATGAACGAAATCGTGTTCCCGGCCGCGATCCTGCAGCCGCCGTTCTTCGACGCGAATGCGGATGACGCGGTCAACTACGGCGGCATCGGCGCCGTGATCGGCCACGAGATCAGCCACGGCTTCGACGACCAGGGCGCCCAGTACGACGGCGACGGCAACCTGCGCGACTGGTGGAGCCCGTCGGACCACAAGAACTTCAAGGCCAAGACCAAGATGCTGGTCGAGCAGTACAACGCCTTCGAGCCGCTGCCTGGCTACCACGTGAACGGCGAACTGACCCTGGGCGAGAACATCGCCGACAACTCGGGCCTGGCGATCGCGGCGAAAGCCTACCAGATCTCGCTGAACGGTAAAAAAGCGCCGGTCATCAACGGCCTGACCGGCGAGCAGCGCCTGTACATGGGCTGGGCGCAAGTGTGGCGTTCGAAGATGCGCGAACCGGCGCAGATCGCCCAGGTGAAGACCGACCCGCACTCGCCGGGCCAGTACCGCGCCAACGGCACCCTGAAGAACCAGCCGGGCTTCTACGAAGCCTTCAAGGTGAAGCAGGGCGACAAGATGTACCTGGCGCCGAAAGACCGCGTGATTATCTGGTAATGCGCATCTGGTAACCCGCATCCTGTGATACCAGCAAAGCCGCCCCGCGCAAGCCGGGCGGCTTTTTCATTTCTGCACCGCATCATTTCGTCGTGGCGAAGAAACAGACAGTCACACGATTGAAAACACTTTCCGGCTCAGCCCGCTATTGAGTTATTATTTTTTCAATAACATAACGGGGATGCTGCGATGCAGTATGAAGACGAAGTACGCAAGCGCATATCGATGCTGCGCTTCCTGATGATTTTCGGTGTCGTGCTCCTGCACACCCCGCCTTTCGTGCCGATCAAGGAGGTCGGCGGCGGCACTTTCGACCTGATCAAGTCCTTCTTCCAGAACGCCGCCTTCCGCACCACGGTGCCGGTGCTGACCTGCATCTCCGGCTACCTGCTGTTCCGCTCGATGCTCGACCTGAAACCGGGCAAGCTGGCGCTGAAAAAATTCTGCACCATCGTCGTGCCCTTCCTGTTCTTCAATTTGCTGCTGCTGGGCGCCGCCGATTTGCTGGAAAACGGCCTGCACATGAACCTGGGCGAAGAGATGGTGCCGGACGATGCGCGCGGCTGGGCGAATGCGGCCTTCGGCCTCACCGATTCGCCGATCAACTATCCGCTCAACTTCCTGCGCGACCTGATCATGCTGATGCTGGTGGCGCCGCTGTTCGGCTGGATGCTGCGCCACTGCCCCTGGCTGGGCCTGGGCGCGGTGCTGCTGGTCTTCCTGAACAACCTCGACGGCCGCTTCCTGCTGCGCGATGTGATGGCGCCGGTGTTCTACCTCGGCGGCCTGGCCGCGGTGCGGCGCTGGAATTTGTGCGCGCTGGACCGCTACGCGCTGCCCTGCCTGGCGCTGTTCGTGGGGCTGTGCGTGGCGGTGGTGGCCTTCCGCGTGGCGAATACCAACTACCTGCGCATGGCCGGCCCCTTCCTGATCTGGCCAGCGGCAGCCCTGCTGAGCAGCACCGCCATCGGCACCTGGCTGGCGCGCATGAGCAAGTACAGCTTCTTCGTGTTTGTCGCCCATGCGCCGGTGCTGATGGCCACCTGGATCGTCTACCGGCCGCTGGCGAAGGCGGTGCCGTACCCGGTGTACTGGCTGCTGGCGCCGGTGCTCACCACGGCCGTGCTGGTCGTGGCCTACCGGCTGGCGATGCGCGTTGCGCCGAACGCCTTCAGCGCCGTGATCGCCACGGCGCCGCCGCGCCGGCCCGGTACGGACGCTGCACCGCTGGCGGCGCCGGGCCTGGCCAAGGCCGAGTGACAGGATAGAGGGACGAAAAAAAGCCCCGGCGCCTTGCGGCAGCCGGGGCTTTTGCTTTACTGCGAGACGGCGATCAGCGCGGCACGATTGCGAACTGCGGGCTGGTGCCGTAGTTCGGCTTCACAGTACGGGCCATGAACCTGGTCCAGGCGGCTGCCGCGTTCGGCAAGCCTGCATCGGCGGCGTAGGCCAGGGCCGGTTGCATGTTCGACGGGTAGCCGGTCACGCTCGAGGAGTAGCCGGTCATCTCGCCCACTTTCAGGCCAAGGAAGGTCGCCATCGCCGAGCTGCCGCAGGCCAGGGTACGGAAGCCTTCCGACTGGCTGGCCAGTACGGACGGCGCCATGCCGGTGAAGAACGGACCGGTTTCCGATTCGCGGATGACCATCGAGTACAGCGAGGCGTCGATCCAGCACATCGCCGGGTCGGTCATGCGCAGGACTGGCGCCTTGCCTTTCCAGCTCATCAGGGTCTTGGCGCTGTTGAAGCCGAGTTCCGCTGCGTGGCCGACGGCCTGGGTGAAGAAGTCGTCCTGCCACGGTGCGATGCCGCGCTTGCTGTTGTAGATCACCGCGCTACCCATGTCCAGCACGCCGAAGAAGTTGGCGCCGGCATTGCGGGTATAGGTCGTGTTGTACCACTCCATGTTGCTTTCCAGGATACGGGCGAAGTGTTCCTTCAGGCGGTCGCTGTCCGGCGTGATGTAGGCCGCTTCGGCCAGCGTGCGGATGCTCCATGCCTGGCCGCGCACCTGGTCGCGGTGCAGCAGGCCCTTGATGTTCGAACGGTAGCCCGGGTTCGACTGGAACACGTTGTACATGCCCCAGAACTGCAGCTCTTCCAAGTAGTAATAGTCGCCGGTCACCAGGTAAGGCAGGTAGGCGAAGCCAGGCTGGTGCGAGGCATCATGGCTGTTCGGCGTGGTGCAGCTGGCTTTCGGGCAGACCGGGAAGGCTTCGTACTGCTTGGTCGCCGGGTTCTTGGTGTCGGTCGAGCGGCCCAGGATGGTCATGTACGGGAAGTCGACCAGGCTCACCGGACGGTCCGTGTTCTTGTCGCGGTAGTGCGACGACCAGCTGCCGGCCAGGTCGGCCGTGCCCAGGGTGACGGTCTTGGCGCGCGGGTCCATGCTCAGCAGGTAGGTCGCGGCCCAGCCCGGCATGATGCCGAGGTCGTTACGTCCGCCGGTGCTCGGCATGTAGGAGTTGGCCAGGCCCACGCCCATCGGCTCGATGGCCTTGCCGGTCCACTTGGTCATCAGGCTCTTCAGGCTCGCTTCCGGCGTGACCACGGTCTGGTCGTAGTTCGGCACGGCGCGGCTGGCGATCAGGTAGGCGGTGTTGTGGCGCACGTACACTTGCGATGCCTCGCCCCACCAGAACAGCTTGCGCCAGCGGCTGTGGTGCAGGTGCGTCATGGCCGGTGCGTTATAGACTTCCTGGCCGCGCACGACGACTTTCGCGTCGTAGGTGATGTTGCTCGGATTCGCCTCGTAGGCCCAGTTGTTTTCCAGGGTGACGTCGACGCGCGCTTTCTTGATGCTGTCGTACCAGCGGATCGCGAAGCGTGCGGTAAGGTGCGGATGTTCCACGCCGGCCGCGCTGGTGAGCGGCGCCGAGACCTGCCATTCGTTGGCGATGGCGCCCGACAGCCAGGTGTTGTATTTCCAGCCGCTCTTGATCAGGTCGTCGGCCGAAGCCTTATACTCGACGCCGTTGATGGTGGCATGCACCGAGGCGCTGAAACCGTTCGACAGCAGGGTCTTTGGCGACGGTGCGGCCTGCGTGATCGGTGCATTCGTCTTCAGCAGCGTCATGGTGCGCGCTTCGCTGGCGGCCAGGCCGGGCAGGATGGCCGAGATAACCGCATGGCGCACCGAACCGTCCGGGTGGCTGGCCTTGACGTCGAGCTGCAGCGGCACCATGGTGCCGTTATCGAGACGGCCGACCAGCATTTCGTTGCGCAGCAGGT
>Ga0265797_10011600_pt1 | contig 10998 bp, 6 predicted proteins | sample P2T30metagenome_FD_192433 | JGI IMG/M metagenome (GOLD analysis project Ga0265797, IMG submission 192433) | Plant litter microbial communities from East Loma Ridge, Irvine, California - P2 T30 | ecosystem: Environmental > Terrestrial > Plant litter > Unclassified | place: USA: California... | reverse complement strand
ACATGGGCCAACCTCACTGGAATGTTGTGAGAACACTTCCCAATCTAGATCTTCGTCCGAGCACACGGCAACTTCATGATCTTGCCGGATATCAGGCGTGACCATAGTGTTGATCGAATCAATCTTCGGATGAAAACGTGCAAGGAATTGATGCAAAGAACGCAACCGGCACCGTATCGAGGCGCACGTCTGAAGGCATATAGTAACGTTAGTGCAGAGACAAGGCGCAGCACATCATGCTGCTCGTGGGTGGGGCTGTGCGGTGCTCCACTTTCTGCTAACACAATGCTGATGTGATCACAAGAGCCGGGGAATACTGTACCTTCGCAGAATTGTTTACGAAAGAAGATAACCTGATGCCGGACAAAGAACGTATGGCTTAACGCCGTGTTCGATGTGAGTGCATTAAGATCTCTTACTCAAGACAAAGGTGACGAGCCGAAGAAGAGTCCCGGCCAGCAGAACGCTATTGACGCCGAGGGCTGGAGCGCTACGTCGCCCCTAGCCCTCAGGTTCTGACTTAGCTTGGAGGCAGTCTTGCGATCGCGAAAACGCATAGCTAGCGGCCCGCGACAGCGTGAGTTTCTTGTCACATGGATGCACGTTAGTGCTGAGCTACAGATCCAAGTCAGCCCACTTTGCACCCTTGCAACCTCCATTTACATAGCATGCATTGGGGCAGGGAATGGGCTGTTATGTAGGCTAGATGCTAAAGGACATCATAGACTGTGTTACAGAGTAGTCGCACCTGTCTATGACCTTTTATGAAGATTGTTTTGAAGAGGTGCAGAAGATTCATCGTTGTCTCATGGAAATTCAATAGCGGCGCGCATATCCTTCTCGCACCAGATTCTTCCAGTCACACGTGTCCGTAATTAAGTGAGGCTCGGGTCCCTTCGACGACCCGAAGTGTAGCGCGATGTGATGTTCAGACATCGTCAAGCGACATGATCGAGATTAATTGTTCTGGAGCAAGTAACGTGATTGGTCAGATCTCAAAGTTTGAACCGTCCGTCACCGACCGCTTCAAGAAAATAAGTTTCGCTGACTGCAATTTGGCTATACCCAGCGTGTCCAACCATCTTCTCTCCCGTCATGATCGTGAGGACTCTGTGTTGCTCGGACTCATCGTCCATCCGAGATCTCATTTCAGATGAAAAGTCACCATAGACCATCTCTTGATCCGGTCGGAAGGTGTAGCTACCGTTCGTGAGCTCGATGGTGAGATATCTTCTGAGGCGTTTACGATCGACCATCAGCGAGCGCGCAGCCGCAAGTGTTTGTTGAAGCAACCTAGACTGGTCTTGAGGCGTATCACGTTGTGGCACGTGACAGAACGTCGAAAATCGAATGAGACACGAACCAGACCATGAAGTCTTGCCATGTGCAAAAAGACCTGCGCATATCGACGGAAGTGAGATATCGATCTCTCGTAAATTTGGCAAGGCGCTCAAATTCTCACACAAGTGTCGTGCGATTGCACTTTTGGCTTTGTAACTGGCCTCAGTAGAGAGCATGACTGGCTTACGAACCGCTGAGCTTGGATCCATGGCATCCAAGACCACCTTTAGTCTTGACGAGCCTGCTCTCCGGAGCTTTGTCTTGGATCCGGAATCATCTGGTAGAGTCCCTGGCAAAGACAAGTCATATGCGTCGCGATCCATTGGAGATCCGGAGCCTTCCCCTACCGACGACGCTTGATCACCGCTCCAATCAAGTGGGTTTCCAGAGACGTCATCCTGTTTCCTGTGACAGTGATTTTGCGACCGACATATCGCATGAGGTGCAGGCCGATATTCTAAAAAGCGCACATGATTCCTTGATGCATTGACAAGCGCAAGCGCTCCAAATGTAGAGATCGTCGAGCTCCCAGTGACTTGGATGCTTTCTAGGTTGTTCGCACTTTTCGAGATCGCGAGAAGATCGCCATCCGTGATCGCCATTTGTTCAGCGTCACCAGATAGCTTGAGGCAATGAAGTCCTTTGAAGTTGACACGGGAGTCGTCCAATGGATTTGTTACGACGCTACGTCGGAGGGAGTGTTTATCATCAACGTTGAGACGTGTGCTACGGATGTCGAGTGAGCGAAGTGCTTTCCCCATTGACGTCGCAGTTTTCAGCATTTTGATCCAATCCTCCGTTGTGCCACGCCGGAGTACGGTCCAGGGTATGGTGAGTGATTCCAAGTTCGGACAGCTCTGTGCGACGGAGATGATCCACTGATCAGTTGATGCTGCATGGAAACCGTCAAACCAAAGCCGTCGTACGTGTTGTGAGATGACAGGATAATCACGCAAAAGGGCATGCGTCTTCCTCAAGCTATCCTGTGGGTCGCGTTTCACTGTCGTACCTCGAGGGTTCTCGATGAGCTCATACAATGGATATCTCGAGCGGCAGGGTGTAAGATCGGCCCAGCGATCATAGCCTGGGGAGCATTGTTCGCGAATTTCCCTAAAGGTTTTGCTCATAACCAAATTTCCCCACTGCTGACACACGCGTCGTATTGCCCAAGCGGCGTCCAAAGTCAGAAGCTCGTCACGAAGCGGGCTGCGGACGTATCTGGTGAGCTTAGGTGAGTGTGGCTCAGCAAAGAAATGCGAACTTTCCGAGAGGCCATAAGTGAAGTGGACGCCGTCTTTCTTGTTGGTAGATATCACTCGGGTGAGAATGTTGCTTAGTATCTCAGTTGGAAGATCTGAAATGTTCGTTTCTTGGTGAAGCATCATGTGGGCTGCGTGATTGGTCAATGTTCCATTATTTGCGGAGTGGTGAACGGAACAGATCTTCTAGCATGCAGGTTCAAATCCAGGAGGCTCAGGCGTGAAGCGATACTGCCGGTGATGGACAACACAAAACGTTGAATACAACAAACAGAACTTTGGCTTGCTTCAACTACTCCCTCCAAGGCAATCATTTCGGCCGAAGTCAGGACGTACGCGGCTTCCGTGGAATAGAGCAAAATCGGTAAGCACATAGATGAACACTATACACTGCATGCATACGTTACGGTACGGTACTTTGCGCAACTGGCTTCGCTTTCGCACCCATGTGAATTTGCAGCGGAGCCAAAGGACAACGTGGCTGCATTTTCCAACCGACCAACGTAAGCGACAACTATCGTCGGACATAGTATGTACGATTATGCCGATATTGAAACCCGCTCTACTGTTCAACACGGCATGTGGTGGAAGCTTGCTGAAGCCAATCCAATATGATGGTCACGTTTTCCGACTTGCTAACATAGGCGATCTTGTCAGTAGGAGACGTTTTGTACGTCGGAGCCGATAGACTAGATTGCAATATCGGCTTCCCTGCAACCTACTGTAATGCAATAACTTATACTGTACTGTACATAACTTCACGCCACGGGTCTGTTCCCAAACCCACAAGCACAATTCTCGGCCTAAGACGTGGAAACAAGATGGAGACGAGGGATCTTGTTGATCTTCGGAGGGTTTGGAGAAAGCACACATAGCTTGGCTCGGGTGCATTTTCCGAAGTGTGGAAAGATCAAGCCGGTTAAAGTACTGCAGTTTGCAATGTCGGCTTCATCTTTGCACTGTTGTGTAAGTTATGTCTTCAAAAGCCAATAGGAGAATACAGTTGCATTTCCTGGCCGACCAACACAAGCGATACTGACCATGGGAGACACTTTGTGAAGTGAAGCCATTCCTGCAAAGTACTGTACTGTAATCTGATTTGCTGTACTGTATGCAAAGCACTGTACACACCGCTGCTCCGCCGAAGGCACGCGAGTAAAAACTAATCTATCGATCTCGGCCGAAGCTGGATATGCGTCCAATGGAGCTAAGCTACAGTAGATTGCGATGTCGGCTTCACTGCACAAAGTCTGTCCCACGGTCAACATCGCTTTTGCCGGTCGTCCGGGAAATGCAACCGTATTCTCCGATCGGCCCCAGAAAAAATACACAATCGTGCGAAGGTAAAGCCAATTCTGCAACGTACTTTACAGTAGTGCTAAAACTCGGCCTCCTCAACATTGCATCGTTTCCATTGCGCCTTCAGCGCGTAATAGCTGCATTCCTGCATCACACTTTTGATATTCATCTCAGTTTCAGGAAGCTACTAGTATGAGGAAGAGTCTATTTTCAACTTATCCCAGTGCAGCAAAGATATAGTGCTTTGCATCAAACAGGTTGCAGTACAGCACGTCACCGGTGATCGCCGACTTACCTCCTGCGCTTCACGATGTCGCTTGAGTCCCGTCGGCCGAAAGTAGGCTGAGACTGCCATACCAAAGAAACCCGCTCATCTTCGGACGTTAACATGCGGAGCATTGCCCATGCAAGCTATAGTCATCTACGAATCCGGTGTCCTAAGATAGGTATTAATTCAAGGCACGTGTATAGCGGGCCACATCCAGGCGTGGGATAACAACACAAAATCTTGACATTCGGAACACCGGTTTCGTATATTACTATATATACGTCCGCACAAACTGACACCCTCTCCGTCGAGTCTTGCAAACCAGAAAGAAGCGGTCCAACATGGTCAAGCTACGTGAACAGGAGATGATTGACGAGATGGGTGAGTAACAGACTTTCCACCACAGACAAGCGCTTACGTTGCACCAAAGTGGAGGCCGCTGTCATTCTATATAATATGTCAACAATGGACTCGAAAACAGCCAAAACGATTCCGGATGCGATCTTGAGAAAACCAAAAGAGCGCAGCCACAAAGGAGCACGTAGAGGTGGTATCATGCGACCAGGTCACAAGAAAATGAGAATCCCTCCGATCCACATTCTTCATCGACAGAAGCCACGATTGCCACTACCTACCATAGCTAAATCGGCTTTTCCTGAGGACTTTGGGATTCGACGCTGTAACCGAGATTCTGTGTTAATCTGACCCGCATGTTGAGCATGCCGTTGGTAAGTTTGTTTGGAGAAGTCGGAATTGTGAGTTACAAGATCTGTTGGGTAAAAGAGGGAGAACTGACAGGAGGACGGCTAGGTTTGGCGAATATAAGTTGTTGGATCCCGCGTATAATCACACATGTTGACGGCGGAAGGGACATGTCTCAACTCCGGGCCTGTTTCCAATACTAGAATTATTTTTCTGACGTGTGCCCCTCTGACAATAGACATACACCGTGGCGGGACACGGCTGCATAGCTTCGAGTAACGTTATGACTACAAATCCCGCATGCCTGAAGCGTAACCCATATCTTGCCCTGCGTAGTTTTCTCATGTGTTACCACAGGGTGAACCTGTTCTCGCTTGAGAACAGATTGTTGATGTACATCTCTGGAAATGGACTTTGGACGGACAGTTGACGGTGGTCGACGTGTCAACAATATCTAACGTAACGTGCATCCCTATGACAAGAGACTGACCCTGTGCCGGGACATGACAAAACTACGTAGGACAGGATATGGAGTACGCTTCAGGTATGTGAAGCTCGTAGTCGTACTTGTAGCAACGCAGGCGTGTCCCGCCACGGCGTGCGTCTCTTGTCAAAGGGACGTACGTTACATCCTTCTGACAAGGAACACGCGGTGTGGCGGAACACACTTAAGTAGCTTCGAGTACGATTACGAATCTCACATACCTGAGGCGTAGTTCATGTCGTGCTCTGCGTAGTTTTGTAGTGTTCCGCGACAGCGTGAGTTCCTTGTCACATGGATGCACGTTAACGTACGTCCTTCTGAAGAGGAACGCGCGGTGCGACGGAGCACACCTAAGTAGCTTCGAGTACGATTCCGAATCCCACCTACCTGAGGCGTAAGTTAGTATGTGTCCTGCTCTGCGTGATTTTGTCGTGTTCCGCGACACGGTGAGTTCCTTGTCACATGGATGCACGTTACTCAACGGATTGATGTCAGGATCGCAAGCGACGGGTGTGTGTTCTATGCGCAGCTGCGTATCGCGAGGACAAAGTTCATCAGACAGTATTGTAGTCACAACGTGGGTCACAGTGCGACAAGTTGTGATCAACATCGACAACATTCCAACTCCTGGAGAGATGAGATCAGACGCCGAGGCGGAAACATGAGGAAACTTAGGCGAGCATGCAGGGGGGCCGACGCGCGTGCTAGACGCTACCGTAGACCACGCGTAGGTAAGGAGAAAAGTGGGCGGAGTGAACGGCCATCTACGATGGCAGTGGAAAGCCTGTTGGACGAGTCGCCCGAATCCGTGTATACCATTCTGGAAGGACTCCTACAGGAAACACAGGAAACACAGGTCGAAACGATTGTACAAAACTTGAGAACCCTGCACGAAATATCGACAGCACAGAAAGGCGTGTGCGAGCTGGCCAAAGCGAAACGACACCACGCGAACGAACTCTCGAGAGCGATTTGGAACTTTGCGGAAGAGACTGATCTGTTGAAACTGGTGGAGCACAGTTGCAACGACGCCCACCCCCGTTTGCCCGAGCAAAAGACTGAAATATGGCGAGGGAGGCAAGATAACGCGCGATGCCTTAGGAAAATCAGGAGGTGTCCTTCTTGGAAGGACTTTCCAGAGATAATCCCAGAGGAATACAAGAGATGGGGACAAAGGAAGGAGTTCGGGACCAACTTACTGGGGAAATTCGGCCAGTTAGCCGAGAGTGTCGACTTTGCCCAGGCCCTCGATTACTTCAAAGTACACAGTGTCGATAAGGAAGGCAAGGCATGCCGCATCAGCGATTCGACACTGTCGGGTGCAATCGCATACTACGCCGCCGCCCGAAGCAGTGTCCCTCGTGACTCAGCTGGCGTTCGTCGCTTGGAAGAGCCCGATTGCAGTCGTAGAACGCCTCGAGTCGAGCGCAGTAAGAGGCGATTTCACAACCACGGCACGGCGAGCAGAGACTCGCGAACAGAATTCGTGGACCCTCCTGGTATCGGCAAGCACTCCAAACGAAGACGCGTTTTGCTGCCGCGCAGTAGGCAGGCGGTGAGTCAGGGCGTATGCCTCATTTCTGTACAAGTTTGCCAAGCGCTAACAGGTGGTTCCAGTCACTAGAATCCTCTGGAACGGACGGGGGAGGGACGATGTCGGCAATAAGCGACAACCTAGAGACCGCATCAGCAACACACGAGCACGGTGGTCGAGACGATAACGGCGAAGAAGATGACCCCAGTGCCGATACGGACCTTTCATCAAGGACCACAAGGCGCGGATCGAACCCACGCTCCCCTGAAATTGGGCGTGGATTCTCTGAGGCACCTGGCCCCTTGCTCTTCGGCGATGAGTCTTCTGACGGAGCGGATGTCCAAATTTGGAGTGATTCCGCCAGTTCAGAACGGCAAGAATCGACAGTCACGACGCCTATCGCTACTGTGGGATGCCCGGACGATCAGCTCCTCCGCAGCTACTTTTCTGAGAGCCGCGAAGATGAATCATATGCGACCATCTTTGAACCGACATGGGACGCGGATGTTGTCGTGAAGAAGGCTCATCAGCTTTTGGAGTCAAAAGTTCTCGAGTTCAAGAAAGCGTTGAAGGAATGTCGCGACTTGCACACCAAAGTACAGGATGAAGAGAAGCAAATTGCAGAGCTCCAAAGCGAGCTATCAGAACTAAGACCGAAGTTGATCGAGGATCGAGAGAGGAGGTCCAGGTTCATATCATCAAACCAGGACCTATCCATTTCATGGATCATCAATGCGATATCGCCCTTCGAAGAGATGGAACTCGAAAAGAAAATCACAGACAAAGAGACTAAGCTAGTGGACCTGCAAAAGGCGGTCCTCGAATCGGCCACAACTCACGAGGACAAGGCAAGTGCATTGGCGGCGATGCTTGCGAAGTGCAACGAGGTTGAACTTCGAGAAGTCGCGTCCATGACTGTAAACTTTGTTAGCCTAATTTCGACCTGCCAAAGAGAGGTCGGTGACCAGCTCCGGGCTGCTGAGATGAATTTTGTGGTATGAGTGGGGCAGTGTTGAACTGCACAATGATTTATGAAGGACCGTCATCGCACACGCTTAATGTTGGTTGACCACATTCTTGGAGCGTCGTGTTGCTTAAAGATGGCGCACAACCAGAGCTGTTGTTCGTCGAAGAGAAGACGCACTGTACTTGCTTACAGGCACAATGTCGTGCGCTACTGTAAATCTCAAAACTTGTAGATCGAATGGATGCCACTTCAGAAAGGTATATGGTCTGGCCTAGCCCATGGGTCCGCAATACCTGCCTTGCAATGAATCGTCTCTCGTCCGTATCTCCAGTGTCTCCACCACCAGCCGGCTGTTTGGCAATCACTAGTGACGTTATCGGCATGCAACTTCGCATGTTTACATTGCTCATTCAACGTGTGTTCCTCTGAAAAGAGACGCACACCGTAGCGGGACACGCCTGCTTACCTGCAAGTCCGATTACGAGCTTCACGTACCTGAAACGTAGCTCATCTCATACTCTGCGTAGTTTTGTCGTATCCCGCAACAGGATGAGTCTCTTATCGATGGGATGCGCGTTATGCGGTGTTCTTTCAACGCCAAGGCGCGTTGATACCCACCAGTCTATAATTAAGCCACCCTGTCGTAGTAGATGTACGCCATCCATGTTCAATGTTGACAAAGCTCCGCGCTTGAACAGAGGAAAGTGCTTGTAGAGCTTTTACCTTTGCGACAGCAGGGCAACATTCAGCACTTCCGGCACACTACAGCTGGCATCCCACTTCCGTCATCACCTCTTTGGGTTTTGGCTGGCAATACTTTTGCGATCGTGACCGTGGTCTTAGTATGAACTGTATGGAAGATGTGGTTGTCTTGGAATTTGCCTAGAGGTCATCGTAGTGCAGGCTGAGGTACGATAAGGCGCTCTCCTGATGGACGTCTGGAGACAAGTTGACAGTACACGGGTTAGATGCTTCGCAATGGCGCGCAATGCACATTGATTGTAGAACTGTAGGGAGCAAGAAAGTCAATGGGCAAGTCAAGAGCATATCGCGTGCCATCCCCACCTGGTCTCGAACATGGAAGACTACGGATTCCAGAAATACAACATAAGCCTTCACGTCTCTGAACGCAAACTTTGAGACACAATTGGCTATTCGAACGTGTGGGCGTGTCAACGGAAAAGGACATCACTTCCTCCTCCTCCACACTGGTCAAATACCCACTGTCCGGTGGCACTCAGGCATATTGAAAGCTTACACACAATCATCTGATCAATCAAATCCATTGTAGGCTTGGAATGACCGCATCCGTCCTTCCAGGTTCTCTCGCGATACCAAACAACGGCGGCAGGATGATTAAATGCAATTAGCTACATGAAGGTCATCAATGGGGGAAAGTCTACGACATCTCAAAGCAACAAAGCGCATGCGCTACGCTGCCACTTTGGAGATCATCGCTTTGCTCCACCAGTCCCCATTTTATTCTAAGTACCAATCTCGCAGACTCCGACATGGCCATATCGCTTCCTGGTTGATCTTCTGGCGGATGTTATCTGCAGGAGCAGACCGCGTGGAACTCTATATCGGCGAGGACGTCATTTTCCAGAACGACAAGGACGGTCATCACTTGATGGAGAGAGGAGGCATTGGGGGGCGACACATATCAAAACAGCTGGTGCAACGAACGCAGTGACTTCTTTTGAATGATTACTTGGATCTAGGTCCGCAACCAGGGCAGATATTAGATTGGATGATGGCTTTAACCCGAACAACTGGACAGGCGTGTTATGATTTCCCTTTGCAAAGAAACATTGATGGACGTTTCCATCCAGTCTTTCGCAGTCGTTGGGTCGAACTTTGTCTCTCCTGTCGTTGGGTCGGGAGCGTTGCTTGACTAGACGAAGGCTTAGCTGGACGATGCCGACGCGTGGTTACTCTTCTTTCCTGAATCATCGGCAGTGGGTGGCATATGCGCCGAGCTGAGTATCTTTTTGGCCATGTAGTTGGGTAATGTTGAATCTCGGCAATCGCCTGGTGTTCGTTAACTCACGACTCGTATGGAAAAGGGAGCTGATACCTTGAAGGAGGTCTTACCACATTTCTCGCTCAATCGGTACTCGAAGGCGACCACATTAGGAGGACATCGCTTATGCGTTTCCTGATATTTGATGCCTGTAGATCGTGACTTGTCAGCATTGACAATGACATGCGCTGGTGATTCGAGGTGAACTCACACCATGCTCTCACGGTGAACCGCAGATGTCTACATGCATACTCGACTTGGGTGTAATCGCACATCGTCTACCTCTTCCTCTCTGCGGGCACCCGAAGTATGGGAAAGAGTGATTATCGGACGATTGGAATGGATGGCCAAGTGGACGCATGTATACTCAGTGTAAGACTCGGGCTAGGTTCCGATACCAGCCTGCAAGACCCGGTGCGTCCAAGGGCGTGCATGAGCGTGGTCGGCTAGTTGACGACGTTCAGTAGTGTACTATGCTGATTTTCACGACCAGAGACGCACCAATCTCAATTGAGATCGAGAACCTCGTCTCCGCGGTGCTGCTTTTATTCTTCTTTTTTGATCGACCGTGTAGGTTCGTGGGTGGGCGGCCGCGCCGTTTTTGAGAACTCTTCCGGGGACAAGTTGTGCTAGGACGCAAGTGTCAGGCACCGTGCATCATCTAGCAGCGCTGTTATAGGATGTCCAACTCAATCTGGATACCCAGGTGGGAGGGCTCAGCGTCGGAAATCGATGCTTTTACAGGTTAACAGTCTTGGTCGAGAGGCGCGGCAATGGAAACGATTTCGATTGTAGATGTTGCGGACAACGTCAGATGGGTAGCGATGCGAGGGTTGAGCAAATAGTGGTTGTGAGTTGTCACTCGACGATCGATACCAGTGACGGAGTTCTGGTTCATATCATGCCAAGAGACGTGAGGGGTGTGGGTGATGTAACATGAGATGATACACGACCACAAGTGGATGGGTAGGTAGGCAGACCGAACAGTAGGTAGGGACGATAGATGATGGAGGTCGCGTCAGAGATTGAGATCGAGACGGAGACTGGGACCTAATCGGGCTACCTTGGACTGGCCTGGACTTGAGGTCGATTTTCTGACTGTGAGGAGGAGATCTAAGCGA
>Ga0265797_10011599_pt1 | contig 10999 bp, 9 predicted proteins | sample P2T30metagenome_FD_192433 | JGI IMG/M metagenome (GOLD analysis project Ga0265797, IMG submission 192433) | Plant litter microbial communities from East Loma Ridge, Irvine, California - P2 T30 | ecosystem: Environmental > Terrestrial > Plant litter > Unclassified | place: USA: California... | reverse complement strand
AAGATTTTAGTTTATCAGAATAAAACTTGGTGATTTTGTTTAAGTACTGACTTTAAGTCCATTAATAAAAATGAAAAACACTCTAAAAATCAATATTTCAAAGAAATGTTATGGTGGCATTAACTCTCATTGAAACTTAGCTGAATTTATCCTTAAGGATTATTAACAAAGGAATAATGCTTAATTAAACTTTGATGTCACGTATAATTTTAGATTTGTCGCAGAACGAAATCAAGCAGAGTGCCTGAGAGTAAATTTTTCTTCATAAACTATTTTAAATTTAAGAAGTCTGCTATTTATAGCAGACTTTTTTCGTACGGGAATTATTTATTGAAATAGATGATCAGAACTACAATTTGCTACGAAGTCACAAATCATTACTTAGTTGTGATAACAAACCTCTCTTTGAAGGCCCTGAACTTGTCAGTTACACCGACCAACCATTCCGTTAAAGCGTCCAACTCCTCCGTTGATGAAATCAACCATTCCGTTGAAACAGCCAATCACTCCGTTGAGGCGGTCAACCACTCCGTTGAGGCGTTCAACCACTCCGTGGAAGTAATCAAGTGTATTTTTCTTATTATCAGTACTTTAAGGCTATGACTGAAAACTGTTCTAAAGTGAAATAATGATAGATGAGTTTCATTATCCAGACTTTCGGAGTGGATGTTGAATGGATTCAGCTAATCTGCGACCACTTATTCTTCCCCTTATATTGCTTGATGTAATATTGTTTCATCATTTGATTGTCAGGACGTGTCAAAAGTGCATCATGTTCCAATATCTTTTCCACAGCCAGTTTTGAAGCTTTGATGATGGCAGAATCCTCTATCAGACTCAATTTTTTAAAATCCACAACACCGCTTTGCTGAGTCCCGAGAATGTCGCCCGGTCCACGCAATTCCATATCCACTTCCGATATTTTGAAACCGTCAGTCGTCGCCACCATTGTTTTGATTCTGGTCCGGCTTTCTTTGCTGAGTTTGTCGCCCGTCATCAGGATGCAATAACTTTGTTCGGCGCCTCTACCAACGCGTCCACGCAACTGATGAAGCTGTGACAATCCGAATCTTTCCGAACTTTCAATCACCGTTACAGACGCGTTCGGAACGTTTACGCCAACTTCGATTACTGTTGTCGCTACCATAATTTGTGCTTGCCCTGAGGCAAAATATTGCATATTCGCATCTTTCTCCACAGGCTTCATCCGGCCGTGAACCATCGTCACATTGTAGCTTTTGAAGAAATTCATTACGCTTTCCAAACCTTCCATCAGATTTTTGTAATCCAGAGTTTCCGATTCCTCGATGAGTGGATAAACGAAATAGATTTGCCTGCCTTTTTCAATCTCTTCTCTACAGAAATTATAAACCGAAAGTCGGTCTTTTTCTCGACGATGAGCGGTAATAATTGGTTTTCTCCCAACCGGCATTTCATCAATCACAGAAACATCTAAATCGGAATAAAAACTCATCGCCAAAGTTCGAGGAATCGGCGTTGCAGTCATTACCAAAATGTGTGGTGGAATATTGTTTTTTGCCCAGAGTTTTGCCCTTTGTGCCACACCAAATCTGTGTTGTTCATCGATAATCGCCAAACCTAGATTCTGGAATTTCACTTTGTCTTCCAAAAGTGCGTGCGTTCCAATCAGGATAGAAAGTTGCCCGTTTTCCAATTCTTCGTGGATGATTTTCCTTTCTGCCGTTTTGGAAGAGCCGGTCAAAAGTCGGACGTTGATAGTTGTATTTTGAAGTAATTCTTTGATTGAATTAAAATGTTGCTGCGCCAAGATTTCCGTGGGAGCCATCAGGCAGGATTGAAAACCGTTGTCCATCGCAATCAGCATTGCCAAAAGTGCAACCATCGTTTTCCCCGAGCCAACATCACCTTGAAGCAAACGGTTCATTTGGGTCGAACGTTTCATATCGATTCTGATTTCTTTCAGAACGCGTTTTTGAGCGTTCGTCAGTTCAAACGGAAGATTGTTCTCATAAAAACTGGTAAAATATTCACCGACAATTGGAAACGGATTTCCGAAGGATTTTGTTTTCTGATGAAGTTTCTTCAAACCATACCCGAGCTGGAAAAAGAAAGCTTCCTCAAACTTCAATCGCCTGTTGGCTTCATCGAATTGTCTTAAATCTTTTGGAAAATGGATGAAATAAAAGGAATTAAGTCTTCCAGTTAACTTCATCGATTTCATCAAATAATCCGGCAGATTTTCCTGAATTAAGTTAGGTAAATCTTTCAGAAGATTGAAAATAACGGTCTGAAATAATTTATTCGTAATGCCTCGTTTGGTCAATTTTTCGCTTCCTGGATATACCGGGAGAAGCGTTCCCTGCAAAGCTTTTTTCTCATCAACCTCAATTTCAGGATGAGGCATCGAGAAGTTTCCATTAAAGAAATTGACCTTTCCAAAAATGAAAATCTCCTGATTCAAAGGAATCGCATCTTTCATCCAATTCGTATATCGGAACCAGACCAAATCCATCGTTCCGGTGTCGTCGCGGAATTTCGCAGACAGTCGTTTTCCTTTTTCATAAACCACTTCCTGGATGTCCGTAATCTTTCCTTTTAATTGAATATCAGTTTCAGAATCTTTGGCGATATTTCCAATTTTGTGGATTTTACTTTTGTCGATGTATCGGATTGGGTAAAAAGTGAGCAAATCTTCCACAGTCGAAATTCCCAACACGTTTCTGATGAGTTTTGCGCGTTCGATGCCGATGCCTTTGAGAAATTCTATGGAAGTTTCTAATGTCAAGAAAGGAAAATTTGTTCCGACGAATTTCGGTAAATTTTATGAAATTACCGCAGGACAAATGGAAGTATGACCTCAATACTTAATTATCAAAGAAATAAGTATTGTCTCGATCTTAGTTTGGATTTTCGCCTTCTGCGATTGGACTTGGATTTAAAATAAACCGTTTCTTGGCTGCATTATATTTAACCATTAAATAACCACCAACGCGAACGTAACTATTGAAAATGATGAAATCGTTGGTTTTGTCAGCCGAAACATTGTCAAAAATAATAGTCATTAAATTTCCGGTTGGCGTTTCTACAGCATCAAAATTCAATGTCTGAAAGGTTTGATTAGTCTTTTTGTTAACGATTTTCAAATCTTTCATAACAGCATCTTCTGACTTGCTGTCTTTTTTATAAATCCCAACAAAGTAATAATCCTGTAAGGTTTGAAATTGCAAAATCTCAATATTTTCAAATTGCTCATTCGCAAGATCACTCAGTTTATCTTTCAGCTGAAGCGTTACATTCAATTGCTTTTGATTATTCTTCCAGGTTCCGGATAAGTTTTTGGCTTTTAATGTGAGCGAAAAAGAGGCTGAGATTTTACCATCAGCATCCAACTCAAAAACTTCAATTCGCTTATTTTTCTGATCAAATTTTCCCTCCAACCGAATAGGATTGTTGAATTTATCGTACTTGTATACGCCAACGACATTGTAATCTTTTTTTGCAGATTCGCCAAAATATCCAGACCGAACCTGCAAGGAAAAAGTTACCGGGAATTTATCAATCTTCCCCAAAAAATTATAAACTTCATACCAACCTGCAAAGCCTTTGACAGCAAACAAAAAGAATAATAAAAACAAAATTTTTATTTTCATTTTTATCCTTCATTGATTTTAATTCCGGCTTTATTAAGGAAGTCGATTTGAGTTTCGAGGCTTTTGTTTTCCAGATTTTCCAACTCACTCTTTTTGGATTTTGCCTGCTCAAGAATTTCTATTCTTTTATTTGAATCCTGCTCCTTCGCATACTTTTGAAGAATCGGAATATATTCGTTTGAAATTTTGTCCATATAACTTATGATATTAGCGTGGAAAGCATTTGCCATTTCACTGTGCTCCAATGCATCGGCTTCATTTTTTACGGTTTCGACGTGCGACTTGAACGACACCAGATATCTCGCTTCTGGATCATTGTCATAATTGCCATTTAAAAGTTTGGCGTGCTGTTCATCCAATCGTTCTTTACAACCGTAAAAATCGTTAGCAATTTTTTCGTTGTAAGCATAATCCTTTTTGTTGCCACAAGATGCTAAAAACAGCAGTGAGGTAAATAGAAATAGACTGAAAATTCTCATAGTGTTGTTGGTTTTTTATTAATTTCCATTTGTCACATTCAAAAAAAGTGCCTTATTATTTTGATTCTGAAAATCACGTAAGCGAGCTGGATTGATGCCATTAAATAAAAAAACACCCAAATTTCTGGATGTTTCTGTAATTATTCCTTGATCTTCGAACTGAATTTCTTCTGATAATTTTCCCATTCCTGTCGGGATTTGATGGTTTTGTATTCGTTTGATGCAATCATTATAAAATAGGGTTCCACTTCTTTCGCTTTTAAAACGCCCGACAGGCTTGTGATCGGATCTGTATGTTCATCCAGGAAAACCATTGTCGGGATCATATTGATATTCATATACTTCGAGAATTGGTGAAGCGAAGATTTATTTTTTTTGCCTTTGTAGTCGGGATTTGTAAACTTATGACCAAGAAAATCAACCGTAGAATCTCCATCGCTTTCAAATTTAACTGCATAGAAATTTTCATTGATTATTTTTGCAATCTCCGGATGATTGTAGGTGTTTTTGTCCATCTCCTTGCATGGCTCGCACCAGTCAGCGTAGAAATCAATGAGGATTTTTTTTGGCACTTTTTTCTGAGCCTCCAACGCCTGGGGAAAAGTCATCCATTGAATCTGCGCCATTCCGTAAACTGGAAATAGCAAGAGAACTGTTAATAGTACTATTTTTTTCATCTGTGTTTGGATTGTTGAAAAGGGTTTTGGTTAAAGAATTATCTCACATCCTGCATTAGTTTTTTTACAAATGGTGAGATCAAAATTAGGACAACGCCTGCAATTAGAGCGTACAGTCCTAACTGTTTGTAGCCCTCTGTGTAAGTAATCAGGGCGTCATAATTTGTGGCGCCGGTTTTCACTTTTGCCAATCCTGCACCAATTTGTCCCGCGACATATTGCCCATAAGCAGAAGCCAAAAACCACATTCCCATCATCATTCCCTGCAGTTTTTCGGTGGAGAGTTTTGTCATAATCGATAATCCGATGGGAGAGAGGCACAATTCCCCGAACGTGATAACCAATAATGCGATTGTAAAGATATTAAGCGATGTAATTCCTTGTAAAGTTGCAAAAAATTTGGTGGCGAAAAGGACGTAATATCCTAGCCCAAGGAATATAAATCCCAAACCAAATTTGATTAATGTATTAGGTTCTAGTTTTCTTTTACTCAACCAAATCCAAAGCAAACCAACGATTGGCGCCAAGAAAATGATGAAAAATGCACCTCCGGAATTGTTTACGCCATTCGGGTCTAGTCCTAATAAATCTTTGTTCAGATTATTGGCTGCAAAAATACTTAATGAACCTCCTGATTGCTCGTAAATTCCCCAAAATACGATGGAGAAAATGATGAAAACCAAGGCTGCCCAAAGTTTGTTTCTTTCAGATGAGCTTACTTTTGTCATTTCGTAAAATAAATAAATCAGCGTCAAAGGTCCGACTGTCCACATAAAATAATCTGTGTATTCCGGGACAGAGACCATTATCATAATTAACGGTACAAAAATCAATGATAAAATATAGACGCTGTACTCGTTCCATTTTGCTAAGGGTGAGAACGTTCCGTCAGCATTTAATCTTTTAGGCTGAAGACCGATTGGTCCTAATTGCCTTTGCGTGAAGATGAAATTAATTAAAGAAACGACCATAACGATTGCTGCAAGGCCGAAAGCCACATTCCATCTTTTGTTTTCTGGGATTAGGTGTGATAACATTTCACCTTTTCCGATGGCGATGCACAAATATCCACCAAGAAGCGCTCCCAGATTGATTCCGGCATAAAATAGGGAAAACCCTGCATCGGTTCTGGAATCGCCGGATTTGTATAATTTCCCTACCATAGTGGAAATATTTGGTTTGAAGAAACCTGTTCCGACAACAGTAAATGCAATTCCCAGAAAGAAATAGTCGTGTGGATTGGTCGCTAGAATCAAACTTCCGACAATCATCAGCAGTCCGCCCCAAAAAAGAGATTTTCTGAATCCTAAAATCTTATCCGCAAAAAGGCCACCTACAAACGTGAAGGCATAAACAAATGCTTGTGTTGCTCCATATTGTAAATTTGCCTGCTCATCATCGAACTTGAGTTGCGAAATCATGAAGAAAACCAGCATTCCGCGCATTCCGTAGAAGCAGAAGCGTTCCCACATTTCGGAAAAAAAAAGCGACCAGATCTGTTTCGGGTATTTTCCTTTGAAATCCTGTATTTGTTCGAGCGTGAGATCCATAATATTTTGGTGGTGTAAAAATTAATTGTTGTTTTCCTTGTCCAGCTCAAAGCGAATCCGATCCTGGTCAATGATATGTTTTAATTCTTCTTCTTTCGTAAGCGAGAGAATTGATTTGTCTCTTCAGGTCTCTAACATTCCAATTATTTTGGACTGCTTCTTCAAGATAATATTTTCTTTTTTGTTTATTTTCTTGGCTTGAAAGCAATCTGTAATGAGACCAACTCAATTGTTGAGACAATGTGTCAACAATTGGAAAAGCCTGATAAAACTTGCGCATATTGGAAAGGTTAGTATAATCGAATCCTTTCCCAAATTCAAAAGTCAGTTTTTTGGATAGATTTTTTAGAACAAATTTCATATATTCTGCACGTTCTTTTCCTTGTTGTTCATCTTCTACAATCAGTTGCCCAATCTGCCAATAAGTTAGCAATAACGTAGAATTCGCAACTCGAAAAACACGTTCGCGCGATTGGTTTATAATTTCTTTTACGGAAAGAAACAAAGAGTCTTCGGAGATTTCCATCATACGAATTTAACAAAAAACCACCGGATAATCGGTGGTTTTGTATGATGTTATGAAATTTAATTATTAGTTGACGCCGTGCATCATTTTCTTTAGAATAGGCGAAATAAGAGCTAAAATAGCACCTGCAATTCCACAAAGGATTACAAATACCATAAAAAACTCGAACAGGTTATGGATTTCAAATCCTGCAAATGATGGATTCGCCATCGGTAACTGTTCTTTTGTAAAGGTTGCAATTTGCTCAGAGGTTAATGTGATTTTCTTATCCAAAACATCCTGAAGGTTGATTCCCAATTCTTTTGCTTTGGTGAATTTATCTCCCGTTGCCGGCAAGATGGCACCTAAAGTTCCTGATAATGCATAACCTGCAGCATTGGCGATGAAGAAAACGCCATATAATAAAGATGCGAATCTTTTCGGAGCCAATTTACCTACCAAAGATAATCCAATTGGTGACAAACAAAGTTCTCCCATCGTTTGGATTAGATAAAGCAAGATCAACCATTTCACAGCAAGCAAACCGTTGCTACCCAAATCTTTTACATTGTAAGCGATGATGAAATAACTTAATGCAATCAATCCAAGACCGATAGCTTGTTTTAAAGGGGAAACCGGTTCTTTTTTCGCTGCTCTCAACTTGTCCCAAAGCATACTGAACGGAACTGCCAAAAGTACAATGAATAATCCATTGAAAATCTGAACCATAGATGGCGGCATATTCCAGCCAAAGATATTTCGGTCTGTTTGGTTGTCAGCAATAAACGTCAAGGATGAACCTGCCTGCTCAAATGCTGCCCAGAAGAAAATGATAAAAAATGATACAATGTATATCACCCAGATTCTGTCTCTTTCCACTTTATTTTCCGCAGAAGACATAATCAAAAATGCCAAAGCGATACCCATAGAATAGATGAAAGGATAAATGACTGCTTTCACAAATTCTCCCATTCCTACAGAGCTGAAGCCAATTTTATCTACAAAAAGATATTGGAATCCAAAGAATGCGGCTACAAAAATTGCTACTGCAAAACCAATAGATTTTCCTGTGAAATTAGCAGTTTGAGCTTCTCCTTCTTCAAAATCTTCTGCTGTATTATTTTTTGGTAAACCACCTATAGGTCTCCCTTCCGGCGTTACAACATATTTGTTTTTAAGCAAAATGAAAGTGACTGTACCAATTGTCATTGCAATAGAAGCGGCCAAGAATCCCCATTTGAAAGCGTGGATATCGCGCACGCCGGCAGAGTCTTTTACATCTCCGATGAACGGGCAGATGAACTGACCAAGAAACGCGCCCAGGTTGATTCCCATATAGAAAATCGTAAAAGCTGAATCCAACTTTGATTTTTCCTGTTTTGGATAAAGGCTACCAACCATCGAAGAGATATTCGGTTTGAAAAATCCGTTTCCGAAGATGATCACACCTAGTGCAATCCACATCAACATTTGCGCGGAACCAAGGTCTGATCCAAATGTAGAAGCACTCATAAACATCAGAAACTGGCCAATCGCCATCAAGGCGCCACCAACGATGATACAATATCTATTTCCTAAAAATCGGTCTGCAATGAAACCTCCCAACATTGGCGTCAAATAGCAAAGTGCCAAAAATCCACCGTAGATGATTGTCACGTCGCCTTCCTTCATCAGTAGCGAGTTCACCATAAACAAAGTCAGCAAGGCACGCATTCCGTAGAAATTGAATCGTTCCCACATTTCTGTTCCGAAAAGCACCCACAAACCTTTTGGGTGTTTAGTTGATTTCACTTCGATTTCATCAAATTTAGAATTCAAAGTTTCTGCATTATCCATATTTTCAGTGTTAATTTTTGTTAAGATTAGCAAATATAGTTTTTTTTCGGAAACACAGCGAGAATTACGCTTTTCTTATGATTCAAAGATTATTATTTTTGTAATTAATAATGATAATTATGGAAATCAGAAAATCAAATCCGGAAGATATCAACCAAATAATGGATTGCATAGGCACAGCAAGGCAGCTGATGCGGGAAAGTGGAAACCAAATCCAATGGACCAACGGTTATCCTTCCCGGGAATTGATGTTGGAAAATATTGAGAACGGATTTAATTTTCTGATTTTAGAAAATGATGAGGTCGTTGCGACTTTTGATTTCATTATTGGCAATGACCCAAATTATGATGTGATTGAAAACGGATCGTGGCTGAATGACGAAAAATACGGTGTCATCCACAGATTAGCCTCCAACGGAAAGGCAAAAGGCGTCGCCAAATTCTGTTTCGGATGGTGTTTCAACCAATTCCCAAACATCAGAATCGATACGCACGAAACCAACATTCCGATGCAGAAAGTTCTGGAAAAACTTGGGTACGAAAAGTGTGGAATTATTTATGTGGCAGATGGAACACCAAGATTGGCATTTCAAAGATATAATTGAATTAATTTGGGCAGCTTTTTCCGCCTTCCACTCCCGCTATTTTTGCCATCGCTTTTCCAGCCACAAAAAATGAGCTCCGTTCAAGTCGGGCTGCGACGATTCGACGTTTAAAAATTAATCAACACCATTTTCCTTCATCACTTTATTCAGAAACTTCAACATAAAAATCCCTAAAACAAAAGCAAAAATCAATAAGGCAAAGTTCACGAGGAAGTAATATTCTTTATTTTCGTAATTGTACCAGGTGCTGGCAAGAATCCCGGAAAGCTTGTTCCCAACAGAGTTAGCAAGGAAAAATCCGCCCATCATCAAAGCTGTCAATCTCGCTGGAGACAATTTTGAAACCACAGATAATCCCATCGGCGAAAGACAAAGTTCACCAATCGTTACAACGCCGTAACTGGCGACCAGCCAAAGTGGCGAAACCTTTACTGCTCCGTTATTTCCGGCGAAAACTGCTCCGACCATCACAAGACAGGACAAAGCCGTGATGAAAAGCCCAATAACAATTTTAGTAGGCGTTGTAGGTTCTTTCCCTCGCTTTCGGAATAATGCCCAGAAGCCGACAATCACAGGCGTGAGGACAATCACCCAAAACGGATTCACAGATTGGAAAAGTTCAGTATTGAAAAGATAAACTTCCTGCTTGGGATTTGTAGCTAACTGAGCACGTTCTTCCGGATTAATATTTTTAAAATAAACATCTTTTCCGGACACTTTGATCGTTTGACCAACTTCATTTTTCTGAGAGCGAAATTGGTCATCATAAACGGCTACTTCTTTGTCTTCAAAGGATTTTCCGGTTGTTCCGTCTTTCCCATCCAGCATATAAATGCTTCGCATTGGCTCTACTAACTTTTCAGGAATACTTCTGTCTGTATAATAATTTGCCCAACGTGTTAACGCCGTTCCGTTCTGTTTGAAAATCGCCCAGAAAAACATACAAACTAAGAATATCATCAATAAAGCACCAATCGACCTTTTCTCTTCCTGATGCGCTTTGAAATAAAGTGAAACATAAAAATAAATCACCGGGACACAGGCAAAAATAAACGCATCTGTACTGTCACTTCCAAAGATATTTCCAGGAATAATCCAACCGATTGCACCTACGACTAATGCAGGCAAAAATACTTTTAATAAAACATCGGAAATCTTGCTGTCGCCTTCTTTCGCGGCTTTCATTTCGCAGGCGTGACGGATATGTTTCAAACCAAAACTGAAAATTACCAAGCCAATCAACATCCCAACTCCGGCAGCGATAAATGCTTCGCCCCAGCCAAATCGGTTCCGCATATAAGCCGCGATTATGTTGCAGATAAACGCCCCAATATTGATTCCCATGTAGAAAATATTGTATCCCGTATCTTTATTTTTCTTGTAAGGTTCTTCGGAGTAGAGATTTCCCAGAATTGTAGAAATCGTCGGTTTGAAAAATCCATTTCCAATGATAATCAATCCCAGCGAACCATAGAATAATGGCAGTTCTTTGAATATTCCCAATCCGATATAACCAGCTGCCATAAGAACTCCGCCAAGATAAATGGATTTGATATAACCAAATAGACGTTCTGCGAGAAATCCACCAAGAAATGGCGTCAAGTAAGTCAGCGCAATATAGGTTCCGAAAACATCATCCGCCATTTTATCAGGCAAACCAAGTCCGCCTTTGTCACCGTTCGGTTCGATGACATAAAGGACAAAAATCCCTAAAA
>Ga0265797_10011598_pt1 | contig 10999 bp, 12 predicted proteins | sample P2T30metagenome_FD_192433 | JGI IMG/M metagenome (GOLD analysis project Ga0265797, IMG submission 192433) | Plant litter microbial communities from East Loma Ridge, Irvine, California - P2 T30 | ecosystem: Environmental > Terrestrial > Plant litter > Unclassified | place: USA: California... | reverse complement strand
TCACCATAGGACGGGTTATTCAGCTTGAGGGTCCTCATGCAGATGTCGTAGAGAGCCTCGTTGTCAATGCAGAAGGTCTCGTCCGAGTTCTCGACCAACTGGTGGATGGAGAGTGTGGCGTTGTAAGGCTCGACAACGGTGTCGGAGACCTTGGGCGAGGGTACGACCGAGTATGTGGCCATCATGCGGTCGGGGAACTCTTCGCGGATCTTGGAGATCAAGAGCGTACCCATACCGGCACCAGTTCCACCACCAAGGGAGTGGGTAATCTGGAAACCCTGGAGGCAGTCGCAGCCTTCGGCCTCGCGGCGCACGACATCGAGGACCTGGTCGACCAGCTCGGCACCCTCGGTGTAATGGCCCTTTGCCCAGTTGTTACCAGCACCCGACTGGCCGAAAACGAAGTTGTCGGGGCGGAAGAGCTGGCCGAAGGGTCCGGCGCGGACGGCGTCCATGGTACCGGGCTCGAGATCGACAAGGACGGCACGGGGGACAAACTTGTTGTTGGACGCCTGCTGCCTGTCAGTATTGGCCCTTTTATCAGAGGAAGAGGCGATCGACGCACTTCGTTGAAGTAGACATTCATGCGCTCGAGCTGGAGGTCCGAAGTGCCGTTGTAGACACCGGAGCCGTCGAGGCCATGCTCGCCCGAGATGGTTTGCCAGAAGGCGGCACCAATTTGGTTACCCTGCAGAAGCGGTTAGATGTTGTCTCGATAGGCGTTGAACAAGCAAAACTTACGCATTGGCCGGTCTGGAGGTGAACCTGTTGCAGAGAAATCGCGTTAGCTATGTTTCCCAATCTGGCCCTGTCCCTGAATCTGGGCGCGGGGCAACAACGCGCCACAGGCGGTGTTTGCGAGCGTGGGCAATACGTACAATCTCGCGCATGGTTACGGTTTGGGTGTGAGGTTAAGAAGGAATTGCTGGGCTGAGAATGCGAGGAACTTGGTTGAGCGTGGCCGATGGTGCGGTGATGCTGGTGGAGAGTAAGAGAGGCAGAAGCGGTGAGTGCGTTAAAGATCTCTGTGGGTCCGCACAGGCCCCTGGGCGCTAACGCTATTTACTAACAACGCGCGACCAGGCACCCGTTTTTGCTCACGGCGAAGGGGGGAGATGTACACGCATAAAACTGAGCACATCTCACCCGGCATATAAGCATGGAATCCAATGCCTGCACGCAATGCATCATGTCTACAACGCGACCATGTCTGATATCCATCCATTCTTTCCATACTCCAACTATCGACTATCGACTATCGATCCGCATGCCCGCCCGCGGAATGCGAGTACAGCACCATGCTCATCTTGCGAGTCCAGTGCATATGCATTTCCTCGGCCATAGCACCGTGCCCCGATCCTCAATCTCACCATCATTCACAGCTCCTTTTTCCTTGACACATCTGCAGCGCCATCAACCACTGCGCTTCGTCGTTTGACAACCTGCGGCATCGTCCAGTAGTTTGGCCAGTCGAGCTCGTACTCGTCCTGTCTATAGTTGAGGCAATGTCGGAGCCAAACGCCCCATACAATGTAGAAATAAGCCCCCGTTCCAGTCATGAGATGCCTGATTCTGTGAGCTTTTGATGTGTGCAACAGGGAAAAATACCCACCACCACCCATGGCCTTCGAGCACGAACCCCCAGGGCATGCCAATCTCCCTCCTCCATTCGATCAACTTCGAACAATAGACATTATCAAGGTGCCAGACCCCAAACCCCCCTAGGAAAATGCCAAGACCAAACCCAATCATCTTCCACATCGTACTAACAATCTCCTGGTCCCGGATGTCTTCACGGTCTCGCACAGCCTTCACGCCTTGATCATGGCGTGGGTTCGCTGCTGTCCTCTCCTCTGAACGGAAGCGTGGACGGAGGTTGACTTCCATCACATACATTGCTCGGAACAACACGATTGCTGTGAGAATGGCATAGGCGTTCTGGTGGAAAGTTGGATCTTGAAGATAGTGATAGTAGAGCGTGATGAACCATGCCAACGAAATGAGACCGACAGCTAGCCCGGTAGAATACAGTCTGGACTTTCCATATGAAAAGGTTGCAAAATTCATGAGGCAAGTAGTGTAAATCATTGAGAGCTCATCGACAAGCTGCATGGGGTCTGCGTTGGGTCAGAGATGGGCCCTGTAACAATTCGGCTTACGCTTGTTTATACATTTCAGTGTCGCATGAAACAAGAAGCTCCCAGTGCCAACGAGAAGGTATCCAATAAAGGCCACGAGGAAGACTGTATCGTGACCATGCTTGAGACAGTTGCGGATGCCTTTTGCAGCCAGGTACATGAACAGAAGATTGGTGAATGTGTTGACAACTTCGGCAGCGTACTGAGTAACAACGTAGTTCTTTGGGGCCGCATCATCAGTAGGTAAAGCGGGTCTGCCGTGGACTTTTCTTATCAACATACCTCTTCACACCAGTCGAGAGTTGAGGTAACCGGCGAAAACCACCCATCCTGCTCGGGTGGATATTCTATCGACGGCAATCGCGATATGAGCAAAGTCATCTCTCTGCGATGGGAATGCGAATGAACAATATCTGCAAAAGACAGAGGAAACGAAGCTTGCTTGACCCAGATTTCCAACTTGTATCTAGTCCGGGACTTGGCGGAAGGAAGGTTTGAGAAGGAGAAGACAAGGTCAATGGCGTTGGTGACAAACCGGTATCGATGACCTCGCCACGCAGCTCAAGATGAATGCGGAAGGATGCCCTAGTCGCTTTTGCTACAAACCTCAACGTCTAGCACGCGTGGGGGAATGCTTGCGATCAGCAGCTGTTTTCGGTGTGAAGTTGGCAGCCAATCACGTCCAAACAGGGTCCTGCAATGGCCGGACCGAGAAAGCTTGAGCAGCGGCGTACAGCTAGCGAATGCGTCTGCTATCAACAACATCGAATATTCGCCACAATGTCCATGTCAAACGAGGCCTTGCAAAAGGTGTGTATCTCTACTATTTAGTGAGGGAAGTCCCAGTGTCTGACAAAATCAGGTCCTGCAAGAGATCAGCCAAAAGAAAGCCTTTGCTGAACAACAACTCGTCATCGTCAAACAGCAAAAAGCCGCTCGGACACGAGAGGGGCGTATGCTCCAGCTCACGTCCTCTGAAGTCTCATCGCTGCCTGCCGACACAAAGGTGTACGAAGGCGTCGGAAAGATGTAGGTCATCTGACTCTCCGTATCGCAGCTGCGGGGAAGCGACAAGATGGAAACCGCTAACTGTTCTGCACAGGTTCGTTTGCACTCCTGTCCCGGACGTGCAGAAGAGGCTCAAGGACGAGAGTGAGGCGCTGGCCAAAGAGATGTCGAATCTGGAAAAGAAGGAGGATTATCTAGAGAAGACGTATACGAACAGCAAGAACAGCCTAGAGCAGGTACTCAAAGGCGCCAGCTAAGCCAGTGAAGATGAAAACGCAGAAAAGGGCGGAAAGTGTAGCACGACAACAACTACTTGCTGATGTGCAAACGTTGCTATAAGAACAACAAGAGCCATTTACCATCCAAGAAATTGAAGCTTAACAGCACTGGGCTTACTAGGCGGGGCATAAATCTCGTCAAACTACACATTGCCACTCCTAGCATGATAAAAACAAACATCATGCATTCCTGCACACCTCCCATATCAATCATGAAGCTCCGGCATCATGTTGGGGTAGCTAACATCGGCCGTCATGCGTAAACCGTAGAAAGTAGCTGAGTTGGTTACACACCACGTTTTACCCTACAACTAGAGTGCAGCATGACATGAAATGAAATGCAAGAGTGTTTTGTATTGTTTTGTTGGGAGGTGCTGCTACCATTGATCAAAGCACTATCGCATCCTCACAAGCATAGCCTCAACACCCTCGAGACATTTTCGCACCTCTTCTGCAGCCCTCGCCACATATGCTCCATCGACTACCCTATGGTCAGCACTCCAACTAAACACACATTCCTCCCTCTTTATCAGTTCTCCATCCTCCCCAAATGCTGGTACAACCCGCGCTTTACCAATGCCTAATATACCCACTTGAGGACCCACAATCACCGGCGCCACGGTCCCCCCGCCTATACTACCGATATTGCTAATCGTAAAGGTAGCACCGCTAAGATCGGCAGATGTGAGTTTTCCACTTCTTGCCAGAGAGCTGAGACGTTGAATCTCCTGAGCCAGGGAGGCAATGCTGTGGTTTTGCACATTCTTGATAACGGGTACCAGCAGACCAGAGGGGGAATCGACTGCTATACCGATGTTATGACCTCCCTTCAGGATGATCTGTGGTTTATTTGGGTTCGTATTCGTATCCAGGTGTGAGTTGAGCAACGGGAATTGCTGAAGAGTGAGCGAGACAGCCTTGATTATGATTGGCAACGGCGTTATACGATCTGGCTTCTCGCGGCCAAGATTGTATTTTTTTCGTAGGGACGTGAGAGAGCTAAAATCCACGGCGTCGGTATAGAGGAAGTGTGGTATCGACAAAGACTTGGTCATTTGCTTGAACATTCCCGACTGGACCGGTGTCAATGGCTTGATCTGATCCTCCGTTTGTTGCGTAGACATGGATATCGAGGAGATTGTGGATGGTGTGCCAACGGATTGCTTAGCAGATTCTATGTGTCGTTGTACATCGTCTTTGAGTACACGGCCTTCCCTTCCAGTACCTTCTATATCCTCGATTTTCAACCTGTGCTCCTTGATCATATGACGTACAGCAGGTGTTGCGAGCGATGCATGTTTGCCCGGTTGCCGTGGAGGAGCTGGTCTTTCTTGAGATGGTTCAGATGGTAGGTTTGCGCTCTGATCTGAAGAATCCACGTCTCCAATAGCCGCCTTCGTGTCATTTCTTCCAAGCTCTATCCCTTGTTCTTGTGGTTCGACCGTATTCGGTGTGTCTTGTGCAGCTTGTTTGCCTGATTCTCCATTGAGCAACGCCTCGTCAGCGGCAGATATCTCGCTTTGGATGTCGATGTCTACTAAAGGCTTCTTTGATCAGCTCAGCTACCAAGCAAAGGATTGTGTCCATGTACCTTTCCAACCTTGGCCATATCATCTGGCTCGTAATAGAGCTTTTTGATGACGCCATCGAACCGCGAGGTAATCTGCTAGATGTGAGCCTTTCACTTCCTACACATACTTTGAGCCTTTCTTTACCTCTACAGATGCTTTGTCCGATTGTACTTCGCAGATAGGATCGAATTGCTCGACACGCGCTCCGGGCTTCACGAACCACTGGATAACCTGACATTCGGTGATACCTGCGCACAACATGCTTAGCTCCAGCCATCATAACATTCAATTTGTGTACTAACCTTCCCCGATATCTGCCAGCAGGTATGGCTTAACCGCTAGCAGTCTCCTTGTCTCTCGAAACCCTCTTGCTTGCTCTTGTGTGCGAATATTTGGATTCCTTCTGGACGCTGTGATTGACGGCCTATGGAGTAGGCTTGACCGGGAGAAGAGGCGCGATGCTTCTCTATTTGCGAAAGATTTCATGGTGGATGTAATGCGCAAATAGATTTTTGTGTGGAAAGAAACATATTCATGTACCAACGCCGAGGTGTGGTATGAAGGACCAAAGCCGACGATTACCAGTGGCGGTAATTGTCGGCTTTGTCGCGACCCATGACACAAGCGGAAGCTGGGGTAGCCGCTAAGACACCTCGGGCCTACCGCATTGCGGGTTAAGGAAACACAGGTCTGCATGCCAATTTTGTGGTGCTTCAAGTTAAATGGCATTTCTGTAATAAATGCAGGCCTTCTGAAGACGTTTTAAGCCCCGACAATGACTTGTTGAGTTTCTCTATAGTAACTTTGCGGCTCTTGGGAAGCGCGACTGTAACTGAGTGACAATGATACTCAACTTCAATATTGACTGGTTCTACCGATATGTTGTATTTTCGATTCGGTTCCATATTGGGAAGATCATCTAGATACATTGATACTGAGGACGTAGCTATGCTATGCATCAGCAGGACCCCTTCCAATCCATACTCGGTAGCTACGGAAGGGTCCCCTTCTTTTATCTGTATTATTGTACTGATAAGCTGGGCCTAGTGAGAGCTGGTTTGTAGTGAAATACAGCCACCCATTCAAAATGGCCATTGAGTCAGCGTGCTGGATCAATGCACTCCTCACCAAGATCTTTATCATATAGTCTTCAGCGGGAATAAAACCAGAGCCACCGGGCACATGCTCGTTGACAGTCGTGTTGGATTCGGATTCGCGCGTTTCGACGTAGTATATAGCGTTTTGCTCACTTGCTGCAATGTACACTCGGCCGCGGTCGTCAGCCGTAAAGCCAGCTTGCTCTGACGCACATTGACCCGGATCTTGCACCGCTGCAAGAACTTCTTCCTCTGTTTTCTTTGGATCGATGAGCATGTGTTGGGATATGTAATAGAAGCGCCGAGAGGCTTGGACGCCCCAATAGAAGTTGCCTGACGCTGTTACTATGTTAGTGGTATCGGCCTATGAACACAGTGGGATTTACCTAGTGCAACGCCATCGGCACCGGTGGTGGCATAGCCCTTCTTCGTTCCCTTCCAACTGTAGATGAGTTCACCGTCGTATGAGCCGACGTACTTTTCATCTGCACGGACAACGCTTGTGTTCAACAGTCTGCGTATAACATTGCCATTATCCAGATCGATTGTTAGCAGAGAGCTGTTCTTGCTGCAATCTGGGATGAACGCATAACCTTCTCTTCCACCAAGAGTTGTGTTGATACGCAAATCATTCATATTCATCCTGTGAGACAACATATCTTGAGGTATGACGTAAGTCCGGATGTGCTCGCTGGTTGACTCGTTGAAGCTCATGATTTTCGCACCACCAAATATAGCATTGGTGTCTGAGGGCCAGCCGTATGGAATCCCGTTGTCAACAACCCAGAGCCGCCCTCGATCGTCTCGAATGATGTTTTGCACGTTGACGAAGCAAGTGCTCGGATCTGCACCAGTGGTACAATTTTGTATGCTTGCGTTTGGCCAGGGAGTTTCATCGAAGAAAGAAGTGCAAAACACCACATTGATGGGAGCTTGTACACTGTTACGAGTATACGTCAGATATATCTTGTGAGCAGAGTCGATGGCTAATCCAGTTGGAGGTGTTTGGGAATCGTGGATTGCTTCCAGGGACGGCCCAACAAGAGTGAAGTCTTGAGGATAGGCACCGATTGTGTAACCTGGACCGAAAGGACGGTGGCCACCTGGTGGTGTCTCATAGTATTCTACTGCAAATGACAAAGTAAATAAGGTGAATGCACCCGTAAGCCTGGTCCACATGTTGGGATTGATAGGCGATTTTGAGACGTCCTAGTGCAGTACGATGGAATGATGGTTAATAGGATGGAAATTTTCGTCTTTCTGAAGTATGCGAAATGAGAAAACTGGGTTGGAGAATATGTAATGATCTGACCGTCTTGCAGTTTTCAGGAGCCAGAGAGCTTCATTGACTATTGTATACCACCACTGACCGCCTGGTTCATATTATGCTTACTGGATACAGTTCACATGCGGCCCGTATAACTTCAGGCATCGCAGCCCTTTTTATTGACGGTCAAATTCGTGCCATGGCTATTGGGTGCGACTGAATATCGTATACAGCGAACCGGGATAGTCATGAGGGGTACATCTGTTTCTGACATGGTACAGCTAATATAATACGATCAATTAACGAACCACTGCGATGTCCACTTCTCGGCTGTTGTTGTCTGACGTGATCCCGCAAATTCGCTCTTTGTCGGCGTATCTCGACAATGACGTTCACGCGTGGATCGGAAAACGCACGAGCCTTCGTGATTCGCGCCTGCCGAAACACGCGTTGCCGGGCGAAGTGCAAACAACCCACTTCGACACTCACTCACCATCTTCTGCCGTATATTAAAAACCATGCGCAGCCCCAATGACCACCTACACATTGCAAACGAAGACAATGCTCCACTCAGTCTCTGATACGCCCGCCCAGCTGCTACGACTTGCCGCCAACCGCGACGAACCCAAGGCCCGGCTGCCCTCGAAACGAAAGAGAGACTCCCTTTGCGGCCTCGGAACCTTTACCAATCCTTTTACAATTAGACCGCACCTTGGATCGCCCTATGCTAGCCCGGCAGTCTTCAAACCTGTACGGGTGATTGCGCGTTCCCAACTATCTCTTACATTCCTCGACACGTCGGCCGACGACAACTTTCCCCCGAACAGCCTTTTCGCCGCCCGGATTCATGTGCTGGAGGATGAAGATCTGCGGAGTGAAGAGGGAGGGCCCCCGAAGATTCTTATTGCACGCTGTGAGACGAAGAGAAGCCTGTACGCAATAGAACGGGTGAAATTATGCGTCTATAGCATTTGCAGGCTTGCGAGTTGGCTCAGGGAGAAAGATGTCACAGACCTATGGGACCCTGCCAATATACATTCACTGCCAGCGAATCCCAAGTCGAACGTAGACACAACAACACAGGAAGGATGGTGGAGGCATGCTGCAATCGAGACGCAGGCTGTAGAATCGCCCACGAGACGAGCAAGATTGTCTATGCTGCGACCGAAACCAATATCGAAGAATACCACAAATGAATCACAACAGCCTGGAAACGCTTTACGTGACCAACAGACCGCCAGTATAGACACTGTGCCTACAGAACTGCCACTTGACCCTCTGGTGGTGTTGGCATCGCCGCAAGAGCAGCTTGCTTCACTGGTGCACCAATACCTGGATGCCGTATACATGTCGAAAACATCACTGGCCTATTTTGCAAAAGGGCCTATTACGCGAGTACGTAACGCGTTTACCTCTACTGAAGAGGGGGCTCCTGCTACTCACGAACTGGTCGCATTCTTGAGGACCATGCTGCTAAGTCCTAAGGCCAGCGAGAAGAAATACCATGATAAGCTACCATCACTGATCAGGACGATACCAGCAGGAAGTTATTCAGACGATGAAGTCGCTGTAAGTATTTGCAAAGCGAACAAGTCGAGGAAGCGAGTCAAGCTTAGCCGGGATGGCGTATATCCCCAAGAAGAGGTATTAATCAAGAAGTGGTGGCAATCGGAGCTACCCAGTGGAGACAGCATGGCTACTGAGACTATGGAGCAACGCATCAAGAGGCGGATTGGGGATCTACGAGTCCGCGAGACACTTGCTCAGCTGATTCTTATGCTCGAGATTGTCGCGCTCGAGGCCCTGTCGACATATAAACCACCTTCCGATGACACACAGAACCAGGACGAGCAGAACGTGACGAAGAAGCGCAAGAAGAAACTCGACGATGTTAATTTGCAGCTTGATTTACTACTGGATAAGCTTTGTATATGGCACGCTACGGAGGAAATGGGCATTCTGGATTTTGATTCGAGACAGAATGATGGACCCGATGGGAATGGGCGGAGTAGTTCCAACGACCGATTGCACAGCTTCTGTGTCGAAGTTATAGTACCTTTCTACATCAACCGACTTCCGGAACAGGCGCTCATGGTCAACAAGAAGCTCGGTGGGCCAACCCATAGCCAGCCTTCCAAACGAAAGGCCATGAAGCCACCCATCACTTCGCGCAATTCGGGAGACTCGAGAGAGCCCGAGGTAAAGAAGTCCCGGCGCTCACTAGCCAGGGTAGCTACGGACAACACAGGGAGGACGATTGAGCGAACAACACCAGCTTTGAGCCGATCTGCCACCGATTCCGCACTGCCAGATCGTGTCAAGCGAGAGGGCAGCGAGGTTTCCCTTTCTTCCATACCCTTCCGACGTAGTCCTTCCAAGAGTAATAGGCAATCCATGTCGCAGATTCGACATCTGCAGGGTCGTAAGATTGATCTTGCTCAGCCATCGGCTGCTGCTTCAGCAAAGATGAAGCAGAAGCAACGTGTCGAGGAGGACTTGCAAGAGGCCATCCTAGCCCTGAAAAAGCCAAACCGGGGACTAGCTGCTGGTGGCTATGTTACCGACAATGAGCAACGTGGTCTCGGATTGCCCAACAAGTCCAGGAAGCCGACAACCACGGTGAGGAAGACGACCAAAGACGTTCAGGTTTCGGCTACGCCCCGAGCTGGGCGTAGGATGAAGAATGTTGTCGAGCAGACGCCAAGCCATCTCCACCGACACAACCCGTTCATTAGGCTACCTGCAGGCGAAGCGCCTGGCTCAAGTGATTTGTGCATACCGTCCTCGGGCGTGCGCCCATCAGCTTTTATGATACCGGCAACGGGCCATGGCCGTCCGACGGCTCGCGATTTAGCGCAGTCGACCATTGCCGAGACACCGTCCAAAGTGCCGGACAGTAGAGTCTTCTCGTCAGAACCTGTTCGACGGAAGATCTTCGCGACGCCAGCGAAAGTGGCGGCGCCTTCGCCGGACGGAAGGCAGTCTCCACCGCCACAAGTGCTGGAGACACCTGTCAAGGGTGTGGGCAACTCGCCCCCTGGAAATAGCAACTCCCCACCACCACGTGTTGATGCAACTCCTTCCAAGTCTGGGTCAGGCTTGTCGAAGGGATTCCACCCAGTTCCTTTTTCTCTGCCTGATACCCACGAAGCTGAAACGTCAATTTACGATGCATTAGGGTGGAACGACGACGATGATGCTTTTGCATAGATTTTGCTCTTTTTTATTTTTATTTTTATTTTGACGGTGTACCTGCATCAGCGAGGGCAGCATGGGATTTGCATATAATGAAGCATTGGGCGGCGTACTAGCGTCGGGATACTAGTGTAGTGTTCCGGAGATGGGCGAGGATGGTTTTTCGAGTACAAATATACGCATTTATGATTTCGATTGGTATCTAGCTGGACACCTTCCCTGTATAGCAGTCTGACACCGATGTCCGTATGCGTTGCTAGCTTAGGCCCGTGTCGTCGATGATGTGCACGCAAGCCCGCACTAGGGGGGGGGGGGGGAAGGCAAGTCTACGTTCGGCGTGCGTGAAGGCAGACCGGCAACGTTGGACTCTGGACGTCTGTGAAGGTGTGTGTGTATGTGTGTGTGTGTGAAGGCGTGAAGACAGTAGGTGAGCAGTGTTGTTTGT
>Ga0265797_10011596_pt1 | contig 10999 bp, 11 predicted proteins | sample P2T30metagenome_FD_192433 | JGI IMG/M metagenome (GOLD analysis project Ga0265797, IMG submission 192433) | Plant litter microbial communities from East Loma Ridge, Irvine, California - P2 T30 | ecosystem: Environmental > Terrestrial > Plant litter > Unclassified | place: USA: California... | reverse complement strand
GAGGCGCGGTCATCCGGAATGCGAGGCGGGGCGGGGCCGACCACGGACTCCTGCCCGCGCGGAGCTAGTGTCAGCCCTACCGGTCCTCCCACCGGCACCTCCCCCTTGATCCGCCACCCGTTCGCGGTGGTCCTGCGGAGCTGCCCACGACCGGTCGAGACGAGGCCTGCGACGCCTCTCCCCGGAGCAGACCATGCCCACCACCCCCGCCGTCCTCGAGTACTCCTCCACCCTCACCGAGCCGCTCGACGTGCTCGCCCTCATCGCCGCGCAGGACGCCGCGTGACCGCCGCCGACCTCGTCACGCTGCAGCACGAGGCCCTCGTGCGCCACGTGCAGGCCGCCCTCGGGGTCCGCTCCGTCGTGACGGTCCCCGCCACCTCGCACTGAGCCCGCCCGCACCTCGGACCGAATCCGCCGCCCGGACCTCGCGCTGAGCCCGGCACCTCCGACCGAGCCCGCCGCCCCGAGGCCTAGAGCGACGCCCCGCCGCAGACGACGAGCGCCTGCCCGGTGATGCTCCGTCCGTGCGGCCCCACGACGAAGCCGACGAGCGCGGCCACGTCGGCCGGGTCGACGAGCGCGCCGAGCGGGGGCACGACGGGCGAGACGCTCGCCCGGGCGGGGTCCCTGAGCATGGGCGTGTCGGTCGGCCCCGGCGCGACGACGTTGACGGTGACCCGCCGCGGTGCGAGCTCCTGCGCCCAGCTGCGCGCGAGCCCGACGAGCGCCGCCTTGGTGGCGGCGTAGGCGCTCTTGCCGGCCGCGCCGGTCATGGTCCGGCTGCCGACGAGCACGACGCGTCCCCCGTCGGGCACCCTCCCGACGAGAGCGTCGACGAGCGCGGAGGCGCTGGCGACGTGCACCGCGAACATGCGCGCGAGGCCGGCGGCGTCGAGCGACCCGAGCGGTGCGGCGACCTGCAGCCCGGCGGCGTGCACGATCGCGTCGACCGGTCCGACGTCGGCGACCGCGGCGGCCACGCCGTCCGGCTCGGCGAGGTCGCAGCCGAGCCAGGTGAGGCCCGCGCGCTCGGCGACGGGGCGGCGGCTCACGCCCGTGACGAGCCATCCCTCGGCGAGCAGGTGCTCGGCGACCGCGGCGCCGATGCCCGAGCTGACGCCCGTGACGAGCGCGTGCGGCCGGCCCGTCGACGCGGCCGGCCGCCCCTGAGCCGCGCCGCTCACGACGGCAGCTGCCCGGGCTCGAGCCGCACGTGCTTGATCGCCTGGCGCCAGTACGTGTAGGCGACGTGGACGGTGCCGTCGGAGGCCTGCAGCACGCTCGGGTACGAGAACTCCCGGTTGACGCCGTCGCGCGAGTTGTTCGACAGGCACCACCCCGAGCCGTCGTCGAGGTCGAGGCGGTGCGGCCAGCTGGCCCCGGCGTCGTCCGAGACGGCGAGCGACATCGGCGCGCGCGGCGTGCCCCAGAAGGCCCGCCGACGATCGCCGTGGGCATCGAGGGGCGCAGGAGTCCCGAGCACGTCGTCCGCACCGGTCCCGTCCGCCCCGGCACCGGCACCGGCCGCCCCGTCCGAGGCCGCGGTCGCCCCGGCCCCAGCCGCGCCGGTCAGGCCCGCACCGGCCCCGCCGCTCCCCTGCCCGCCGCTCCCCGGCTCGACGATCCCGTGCTCGTCGATCTCGTCGTACAGCGACAGCCGTCGCGCGGTGCCGGCCTCGGCCCTCCGGGGGTTGTGGGCGAGCACGAGGCGTCCGTCGGCGAGCGGCACGTACTGGACGCTCGAGTTGTTGTTGGGCAGCTCGGTGGGGGCCGGCTCGGTCCAGGTGAGGCCGCCGTCGGTGGAGCGCGAGGCGTGCACGGCGTCGGCCCAGCGGCTGCGGTACAGCGCGAGGAGCTCGCCGGGCCGGACCTCGTGCACGTTCATGTGCACGGCGCCCGTGCTGCCGGGCACGGGCACCTCGGTCCAGGTGGCGCCGCCGTCGGTGCTGCGCAGGACGGAGCTGGTGTCGGAGTCGCCCACCCACGCCTCCCCCGGCGTGGTCACGCAGCGGAACACGGGCACGAGCAGCGTGCCGTCGCCGAGGACCACGGGCGGCTGCCGCACGAAGACGCCGCCGACCTCGTCGGGGGCGAAGAGGGTCTCGGTCGGGCCCCAGGTGCGTCCGTCGTCGGTGGAGACGCGGCGCCGCACCTCGGCGCCGTCCTGGTTCCCGGCGACCTGCGCGGTCGAGAGCAGCCAGAGGTCGCCGCCGGGCGCGACGAAGAGCACGGGGTTCTGCTCGCTGCGATGGGGGTCGCCGCTGAGCCGCTCGGCGGGCGACCAGGAGTCCGCGCCCGGCTCGAGCACGGACCACCAGACGTCGATGTCGGCGACGCCCTCCTGCGTGCCGCCGAACCAGGTGCAGGCGATCCGGCCGCCCGGCAGCTCGGCGAGGTTCGCCGCGTGCACCTGCACGGTCGTGCTCGGCAGGAACGCCGTCGTGCGGCCGGAGCCGTCGACGCGCAGCACGCCGTCGCGGACCGGTGCCGGCCCGTCGTCCCCCGTGCCCGCGGTCGTGCCCGCACCCTCGGCCGTGCTCGCGTCCACGGCCGCGCCCGCGATGTCGTCCGCACCCGCACCCGCACCCGCACCCGCGGTGTCGTCCACGCCCGCGCGCGAACCCGCACCCGCACCCGCGCCGTCGGGCGCGAGGCGTCCCGGCCCGGTCACGCCGCGCCTCCGGCCGTCGTCGCCCGGGCGCGCTGCAGGTGGTCGCGCGCGACGAGCTCGAGGTGGGTGAGGTCGCCGGCGACGGTGACGAAGGTGTAGCCCTGGGCCAGGCGCGCGGCGGCGACGTCGCCGTGCGGCGTGTGGATGCCGCCCGCGATGCCGGCGTCGCGGGCCGCGGCGGCGACGCGCTCGAGGGCGGCGTCGAACTCGGCCTGCACGGCGGGGTCGCCCGGGTAGGCGCCGCCCACGGCGATGCAGAGGTCGCTGGGCCCGACGTAGAGGCCGTCGAGGCCGGGGGTCGCGGCGATCGCCTCGACGTTCTCGAGGCCGTCGGGGGTCTCGATCATGGCCAGGACGAGGGTGGCGGCGTCGGCCTCGGCGGGGACCGGCCCCACGCGGAGGCTCGACCGCATGGGCCCGTAGCTGCGCCGTCCGTGGGGCGGGTACTTCGCGGCGCGCACGGCCGCGGCGGCGTCGTCGGCGGTGTCGACGAGGGGCACGATCACCCCGGAGGCGCCCGCGTCGAGGGCGCGCCCGATCGCGGTGGGGTCGTTCGCCTCGACGCGCACGAGCCCGGCCGACGTCTGCCCGGCGTCGATCGCGAGCAGCCCGGTGAGCATGCCCTGGTAGCCGAAGAGCCCGTGCTGGGCGTCGAGGGCGACGTAGTCGTAGCCGAGCCGTGCGATGCGCTCGGTGGCCGGCGGGGCGTCGAGGCAGATCCAGTAGCCGACGACGGTCTCACGGGCGCGGACCCGGCGGGCGAACTCGGTGGCGAGGGGGGAGGTCATGGGAGGTCCTTCGTGCTGGGGAGGGCTGGTCGGAGGGGTCGGAGGGGTCGGGCGTCCGGTCGGGGGCCGGTCGGGCGGCGGGCGCCCTGGCCGCGGCTCGCGGTCAGGAGGCGCCGGTCACCGCGCGTACGCCGGCATCGGCCCGCGCAGGGTGCGGCCGACGTCGTCGCAGGCGGCGAGGACGTCGTCGGGGAGCGGGCCGCGCGCGATCGCGGCGACGTTGGCGGTGACCTGCTCGGCGCGGGAGCCGCCGAGCAGCACGCTGCCGACGCCGGGACGGTGGGCGACCCAGCGCAGGGCGAGCTCGACGAGGGTGGCGCCGGCGTCGTCGGCGACGGCCGTGAGCCGGTCGACGGCCTCGAAGAGCTGGGCGTCCCAGTACCGCTGCGTGTACATCGCGGCGAGCGCGGAGTCGCCGAAGCGGCCGTCGGCGGGCACCTGGTCGAAGCGGTGGCGGCCCGTGAGCAGGCCGCCCCCGAGCGGGTTGTAGACCATGGTCTCGATGTCGTGCACCCGTGCGAACTCGACGTGCTCCTCCTCGATGCGGCGGGCGACGAGGTTCCAGAGCTGCTGCGCGAGCTCCGGCCGGGGCGCCCCGACCTCGGCGGCGACGCGCTCGACGTCGGCGGTCTGCCAGGCGGCGTGGTTCGAGACGCCCAGGCGCGCCAGCTTGCCCTCGGCGACGAGCTCGGCGACGGTCGAGAGCGTCTCGGCGAGCGGCGTCGCCCGGTCGGGCTGGTGCAGCCAGAACAGGTCGAGCCGGTCGACGCCGAGCCGGCCGAGGCTGCCCTCGACGCTGCGGCGCAGGGCCGCGGGCGAGAGCGGGGCGTCGTCGCCGGCGTCCGCGTGCGGCATGCCCGCCTTCGAGGCGAGGACGAGCTCGTCGCGGCGGCCCGCGAGCACGCCCGAGCGCAGCTGACGGCCGAGCAGCCGCTCGGTCTCGCCGCCGACGTAGGCGTTGGCGGTGTCGATCCAGGTGATGCCCGCGTCGAGCGCGGCCCCGAGCATCGCCTCCGCGCCGGCCTCGTCGACGGTGTCGCCGAAGGTCATGGTGCCGAGCACGAGGCGGGGCCCCGAGCCGGGTGCGACGCCCGCACCGGACACCACGCTCGCACCGGGCGCGCCCGAGCCGGGCGCGCCGCCCGCGCCGGACCCGACCCGCGACTCCTGCCCGCTCACGCGCCGGCCCCCAGGGCCAGGCTGCGGACGACGTGCCGCGGCTTGACGCCGCGCATCACGGAGGGGTCGAGGGCGGCGCGGCGCAGGCGACGCGTGTAGTCCTCGCGGGGGCGGGTGAGCACCTCGGCGGTGGGTCCCTGCTCGACGACGGCGCCGCGGCGCATGACGAGCACGTGCTCGCTGATCTGCTGCACGACGCCGAGGTTGTGCGAGATGACGAGGTAGGTGATGCCGGTCTCGCGCTGGATCTCGGCGAGCAGCTCGAGCACCTGCGCCTGCACCGACACGTCGAGGGCGCTCGTGGCCTCGTCGCAGATGAGCAGGTCGGGGCTCGAGGCGAGCGCCCGGGCGATGCCGATGCGCTGGCGCTGGCCGCCCGAGAACTCGGCGGGGCGGCGGTCGAGCGCGGTCGACGGCAGGCCCACCCGGTCGACGAGGCGGGCGGCCTCGCGGTCGCGGTCGGCGGCGGAGCGCACGCCGCGCAGCCGCAGCGGCTCGGCGACGATCTCGCGCGCGGTGTGGTGCGGGTCGAGCGAGCCGTACGGGTCCTGGAACACCATCTGGAACCGGTGCCGCATCGGCCGGAGGCGCGCCTCGGTGAGCGCGGCCAGGTCGGTCCCGTCGAGCAGCACGCGGCCGCTGGTGGGGGCGAGCAGGCGCATGATCGCCTTGGCGATGGTCGACTTGCCGCAGCCGGACTCGCCGACGATGGCGAAGGTGCTGCCGCGGCGCACGTCGAACGAGACGTGGTCGACGGCCCGGTGGGCGGTGGGCCCGGAGCCGTAGTCGACCACCAGGTCGTCGACGGACAGGATGACGTCAGGCACGGGGGGCCTCCTCGGGTCGGGCGGGTCGTGCCGCGGGGCCGGCGGGGTCTGGTCGGCCGGCGGGGTCGGCGGGGCCTGGTCGGCCGGCGGGCTCGGCGGGGACGGTCTCGTCCCAGGCTCCCAGGGTGGGGACGGCCGACAGCAGGTCGCGCGTGTACTGCTCGGCGGGCCGCTCGACGACGTCGCGCACGTCGCCGGACTCGACGAAGCGGCCGGCCCGCATCACGTGGATGCGGTCGGAGACGAGCCGGGCGACGCCGAGGTCGTGGGTGATCATGAGCAGGCCGATGCCGCGCTGCTCCTGCAGCTCGAGCAGCAGGTCGAGGATCCCCGCCTGGACGGTGACGTCGAGCGCGCTCGTGGGCTCGTCGGCGACGAGCAGCTGCGGCTCGCAGGCGAGGGCGACGGCGATGAGCACGCGCTGCAGCATGCCGCCCGAGAGCTGGTGCGGGAACTTCCGCAGCTGGGCGGCGGGGTCGGGCACGTGCACCTGCTCGAGCAGGCGCACGGCGCGGGCGCGCACGGCGGCACGGCCGGAGGCGGCGCCGGCGATGCGGATCGCCTCGCCCAGCTGCGACCCGATCGTGAGCACGGGGCTGAGCGCCGTCATGGGGTCCTGCGGCACGAGCGCGACCGTGCGGCCGCGCACCGTGCGGATGGCGGCGGGATCGGCGAGCACGTCGAGGCCCGTGACGCGCACCTGCCCGGAGAGCACGGCGAGGTCGGGCGGCAGCAGCTGCAGCACGCCCATGGCGGTGGTCGACTTGCCCGAGCCGGACTCGCCGATGATCGTCACGGTCTCGCCGCGGGCGATCCGGAAGCTCACGCCGTCGACGGCGCGGACGATGCCGGCCGGGGTCATGAGCTCGATCTGCAGGTCCTGCACGTCGAGCAGCAGGTCGGCGTCGGTCATGCGCGGGCTCCCTTCGCGTCGCGGTCGAGCCGGTCGGTGCCGCCGCGGCCGAGCAGCGACCGGAGTCGCGAGGCGCGGCTCCGGCGCGGACGGTCGCGCAGCGCGTCGCCCAGCAGGTTGACGCCGACGACGAGCAGCACGATGAACAGGCCGGGCAGGGTGACCATCCACCAGGCGGTGGTGACGTAGTCCTGGCCGTCCGAGATGATGCGTCCCCAGGTGGCGAAGGGCCGCTGCGGGCCGGCGCCGAGGAAGCTCAGCGCGCTCTCCAGCAGCACGGCCTGCGCGAGCAGCAGGAGCACGACGAGCGTCGCCTGCTTCAGCACGTTGGGCACGACGTGGCGCAGCAGGACGACGACCTTGCGCAGCCCCAGGGTGCGGGCGGCGGCGACGTACGGCTTCTCGCGCTCGACGAGCACGAGCGAGCGGGTGAGGCGGGCGACCTCGGGCCACTGCGCGATGGCGATGACGAAGGTGATGACGGGGATCGAGGGCCCGAACAGGGCGACGACGAGCAGCAGCATCATGAGCAGCGGCAGCGACATCTGGGCCTCGAGCAGGCGCGACACGATCGTGTCGACCCAGCGGCCGTAGAAGCCGGCGACGGAGCCGAGCACGACGCCGATGGCGCCCGAGACGAGCACGGCGAGCACGCCGATGGCGAGCGACACCTGCCCGCCGTGCAGCACCCGCGAGAGCAGGTCGCGGCCGAGCTGGTCGGTGCCGAAGAGGTGCCCGCCGCTGAGGGGCGCGGCGAGCCGGTCGCCGAGGTCCTGCGCGTCGGGGTCGGGCAGCGGCAGCACCTGCGCGAGCAGGATCGGCAGCACGACGACGAGGGCGCAGATCGCGCCGACCCACATCTTGGCGCGGGCGGCGGAGGCGCGGCGGTGGGCCTCGGACCGGGCCCGCAGGCGCGGCGTGACGGCGCTCGGCCGGTCCCCGGTCGAGGAGGGGGTGGTGGTCGTGGTCATGCTGCGCTCGCCTTCCCGAGTCGCACCCGCGGGTCGAGCAGCGGGTAGGCCAGGTCGATGAGCAGCTGCACGCCGACGGCGAGGAGGCTGGTCACCAGCACGGTGGCCTGGATGAGGGGGTAGTCGCGGGTCTCGAGGGCCCGGACGATGAGCGAGCCGACGCCGGGCCAGCCGAAGACGACCTCGACGACGACGACCCCGTTGAGCATCGCGGCGAAGCGCGTGCCGAGGGCGGTGAAGACGGGGATCGCCGAGTTGCCCATGGCGTAGCGCCAGGTGAGCACCCGCTCCGAGACGCCGCGCGAGCGGGCCACCGTGAGGTACGGCGCCGCGAACGCGGAGGCCATCTCGCGCCGCACCAGGCGCGAGATGAGCGCGACCTGCAGGATCGCCACGGTGATCGTCGGCAGCACGAGCCCGCCCCAGGTCGCGAAGCCCGAGGCCGGGAAGATCGGGATCACGACGGCGAAGGCGCTGAGCAGCAGGATGCCCGTCCAGAAGTCCGGCATGGACTGCCCGGCGATGGCGACCACGTTCACCCCGGTCTCGCTGCGGGTGTCGGTGCGGCGCGACATCCACACGCCCAGCGGCACGGAGACGACCGCCGCGAGGAGGATCGCGCTCGTCGCGAGCGTCAGCGTGTAGGGCAGCCGCTCGAGCACGACGTCGAGCGCCGAGGCCTGGAACGAGTACGACAGCCCGAGGTTGCCGGTGAACAGCTGCTGCAAGAAGAGGAGGTACTGCTGCGGCAGGGGGTCGTCGAGGCCGAACTGCTCGCGGACCGCCGCGAGCTGCTCGTTCGTCGCCAGCGGGCCCGCGTAGGCGACGGCGGGGTCGCCGGGCGCGAGGCGGATGAGCACGAAGACGGTGGACACGGTGAGGAACACCGTGAGCAGGCCCTGGCCGAGGCGGGTGCCGACGTAGCGGATCACGAGGCGGCCACCCGGACGCCCGCGAGCGGGTACGAGTTCGACGAGGCCAGGTCGAGGCCGCCGACGCGGTCGCGGCGGGCGAGCACCGACTTGGGCACGAACTGCCAGGCGCACGGCCAGGTGTCCCACACCGCCTGCTGCGCGGCGACGAGCAGCCGCTCGCGCTCGACCGGGTCGTTCTCCTCGCTCGCCCGGCCGATGGCCGCGGTCACGTCGGGCACGACGTAGCCCTGGTAGGTGTCGCGCGTGAGCTCCTTCTCGGGGGTGCCCGTGTACATGCCCTGCAGGATCGTGAGGGCGAGGCCGGTGGCCGCCGAGTAGCCGTTGCCGAGCAGGTCCCAGTCGCCGGCCTTGCCCTGGCGCCACGACAGGATGTCGCCGCCGGGCTCGAACTGCTGGAGCGTCGTGCGGACGCCCACGGCGCCGAACATCTCGACGAGGGACTCCATGATGAAGGTGTCGCCGGCGAACTCGCCGGTCTCCCAGATGACCCGGAGCGTGAGGTCCGAGGCGCCCAGGTCGGCGAGCATCCTGCGGCACCGGTCGGGGTCGTGCTCGTACGTGCCGACCTCGGCGAAGCCCGAGAGCGCGGGCGAGACGACGCCGCGGGCCTCGGTCACGGAGTCGGTGAGCACGTCGCGGACGAGCGCGTCGCCGTCGATCGCGAAGCTGAGGGCCTCGCGCACCCGCGCGTCGGCGAGCGGGTGCCCGGCCGGCTTGCGGAAGTTGTAGAAGAGCTGGTTGATGCGGAAGCTCGAGGCCTCCTCGATCGCGATGCCGGGCACGCCCGCGAGCTGCTGCCGGGAGTCGGGCGTGATCGAGTCGATGACGTCGACCTCGCCGCTGCGCAGGGCGATGACGCGGCTCGACTCCTCGGGCAGGAACCGCACCTCCACCTGCTCCACCTCGGCGGGCTCGCCCCAGTGGTCGGGGTTCCGCCGCAGGCTGTAGGTGCCGGCCCCGCGGTCGAACCGGGTGACGACGTACGGGCCGCTGCCCACGCCCTCCTGCAGCTCCTCGGGCCGGTTGGCGGCCGCGGGCGTGATGAGGATGTTGCTCATGAGCGCGTCGAGCACGGGGATCGGCCGCTCGGAGTCGAAGGTGAAGGTGCGCTCGTCGACCGGCGTGACGCGGGGGAACTCGGGGAAGAAGCTCGCCACGAACGAGCCCTGCACCTGCGAGTACATGTCGAGGGCGACCGCGACGTCCTCGACCGTGACGGGCGTGCCGTCCGAGTAGCGCACCCCCTCGCGCAGCCGCACCGTCCACTGCGTGGGGCCGGTGGGCTCGAAGCGGTCGGCGAGCACGAGCACCGGGGTGGCGTCGGGGCCGATGGCGGTGAGGCCCTGCCGCACGGCGCGCTGCACGGTGATGGCCGCGTCGAACTGGTTGAGCTTGTTGTCGAGGCTGACCAGCGAGCGGTTGAGCGCGAGCACGAGGGTGCCGCGCCCGGGCAGGCCGGTGGGCCCGGCACAGCCGGCGAGGCTCGTGGCGGCGACGAACGCGCCGGCGGCCGCTCCCCAGCGCAGCAGGGCGCGGCGGGAGAGCTGGTGGTCCGCGAAGGGAAGGGTCATCGTCGACCTCTCGATCCAGAGGGAGACGGGGCGTCGACGGCGATGTCGACGGTGCTGCGGCGCGCCCGTCCGGGCTGGGAGCCACTGTGGCACTCCTGCGCGTTCCGCGCAAGACGAGTAGCGCGAACTGCGCACGCGTGTCAGGATGAGCCGCATCATGACCCGCCTCACCGTGCTCGCCGACGACCTCTCCGGGGCCGTCGAGACCGCCGAGCAGCTGCGCCTGGCCGGCCACGCCGCCGTGGTGCGCTGGGCCGGCGCCGCGGGTGCCGCCGCCGCCGACGGCGCAGGAAGCTCGGGCACAGGAGGCACAGGCGCAGGAGGCACGCGCCGCCCCGGCGACGACGCCCTCGTCGTCGACGCCGGCACCCGGGCCCTCGCGGCGCCCGCCACCTCGGCCGCCGTCGCGGCCCTGCTCGCCGGGACCGCCGACGACGAGCTGCTCGTGGTCAAGGCCGACTCCCTCTGGCGCGGAGCCGTCGCCACCGCCGTGGACGCGCTCGCCTCCTCCGGCCGCGTGGTCGTCGTCGCCGGCGCCCTGCCCGCCCTCGGCCGCACGGTCGTCGACGGGCGACCGCTCGTGCACGGCGTGCCCCTCGCCGACACCGACCTCTGGCACCTCGAGCCCTCGCCCGCACCCCGGGCCGTCGCCGACCTGCTCGGCCGCCCCGTCACCGCCGTCGGGCTGACCGCGGCGCGCGCCCGTACGGGTGCCGGCGCCGGTGCGGGTGCGGGTGCGGGTGCGGATGCCGGTGCCGGTGCCGGTGCCGGTGCGGGTGCGGGTGCGGGTGCGGGCATCTGCGCCCTGCTGCGCTCGGCGCGGCCCGGCGACGTGCTCGTCGTCGACGGCGAGCACGACGCCGACCTCGACGCCGTCGCGACCGCCCTCGTCGCCGGCGGGCGCCGGGACCTCGTGCTCGTCGGCACCGCCGCGCTCGCCGCGGCCGTCGCGCGCGCCGTGCCCGCCGTGCCCGCCGTGCCCGCGGGCAGCGATCCCGGGGCGACCGCGCCCGGGCGATCGGGCCGCGCCTCCGGCCGCGTGCTCGTCGTCGTGGGCAGCGGCGCCCCCGGTGCCCGCGAGCAGCTCGCGGCCCTGGCCGCCTCGGGAGCGCACGTCGTCGAGGTGGACCCGGCCGCGTCG
>Ga0265797_10011595_pt1 | contig 11000 bp, 3 predicted proteins | sample P2T30metagenome_FD_192433 | JGI IMG/M metagenome (GOLD analysis project Ga0265797, IMG submission 192433) | Plant litter microbial communities from East Loma Ridge, Irvine, California - P2 T30 | ecosystem: Environmental > Terrestrial > Plant litter > Unclassified | place: USA: California... | reverse complement strand
GCGGCGGGCGGGGGAGAGGTGGAATTGTTTTGTCAGGGAGGCGGAGAGGAGGGGGAGGAGGGCGAAGAGGAGGGTTAGGTTTGCTAGGGCGCGCAGGGTTAGGAGTTTTGTGGCTTGGGAGAGGTGCAGGTGGTAGCGCGTGGAGATGTATTGGGTTGTGAGGGCGGTGGAGCTTGCTATTGTTAGGTGGAGGAGGAAGGTTAAGGTTAGGGCGGGGACGCGCCAGTCGTGGAGGAGGAAGGTTGTTGAGGAGCGGAGGGTTGAGAGGTAGGGGGGTTTGTTGGCGGTGAGGTGTTGGTGCTGCTCTGTTGTTGGATCTTCTTCTTCTTCTTCCGGCTCGGTGGGTGAGGTGGTGTCTGTCTGGTGATGGTAGCCTAGCGTCTCGGGCATTGCCAGCACGAGCAAGACGGCGCACGCTTTGCCCAGGGTACCGGCTATCACTGGGATCCAAGGTGTTATCTCCATGAGCCAGGCAGCGAGCAGAGGCATGCAGACGGTCGAGATGAGGTTTGCGCCGCCGAGTTGCAGGAAGACTTTCGAGCGCTCTTCTTCCGGGACGACGTCTGAGACGATGACGAAGAAGAGGGCAGACACGACGGGCGAGGACCCGCCCATGAGACCATGCAGCGAAGACGCCCATGTCCATCGAATGTCGAAGCTCTGCCAGAACCAGCATACGATTTCCACCCAGGCAGCTTGCAGGACGAAAGACAGCACCCCGATGGTAAGGATTGGTTTCCTTCCGTATCTGTCAGCCGCCCAGCCAAAGGGAAGGGCTAGCAATAGACTTGGACCCCCATCGAGGAAACCTTGGAAACCACGTAGCGAGGAGAGTTGGTTCTGCACTGCTTCGATTTTGCACAGTTCTTCCGCTACGCCCCCTATCGCTCCGGGGCTGACGCTTGATCGGTCGGCGAGCAGTTTGCTTGGGTCGGTGAGCTCGTAGTGGCGGTAGCAGATTATTGCTTCGGAGATGCGGGATTGGGGCGATTGGGAGAGCTCGTCGCCGCATTGGACTAGGATTAGGATGGAGCAGAGGAGGAGGATGATGTTTCTGTAGGGTCTGCTTGGGTTCGAGTCTGATGGAGAGGGTTTGGCGGGGTGTGAGGTTTCCGAGAGCAGAGGCGTTTCCTCGTTTGTTGTTGGATGGAGGCCCATGGTCTTTGTAGGCGACCAAGAAAGGCCGGATTTTTTTTCCTTCACGGAAATCGACGCGATGCAGACTCTGAGGTCGGAAATGTATTTTTACTTTGCAGTTTGTATCACTGAAGAACAAAGTCCTGGGAAGATTCGTGTATCCGGTTTAAATGCCTTATCTTTGATCGACATGTACGGCTGTGGCAGGATTCCTTTCCTCCGTCCTGCGGCGTTCGGACAACGGCGTCCAATGGAGATGGAATTCTGCTGCCTGCATCCGGTGTTGATTAGTGTGACGTGTGCATGATTCTACCCAGGTACCGCCTGGATTGGCTCTCGAATGGGAGATGCTCGTTGATGTCGCGGTGCTTGTTTATCGGCCAAGTTAAGCAATGTACGTGTAGAAGATCTGGTTTCGGCTTCCGCGGATTCCGATGGAGCACAACTTTCGCACCTGCCATATTGATGAATGACACTGTAGAATTCTGCTAAAGATCCATCCCTTCCATGGAAGGTTTACCATGTGTATTTGGCTTCAGAAGCAGCTGGCGTCGAAACACATGTTTGGGAGCTCGTATAGACCGAGGTACAAAGGTACCCAAGAAAGTATCTCTGGAAACTCTATCGGATAAACCGCGAAGTACATAAGCTTGAGTACTTGACATGAGGACATTGCATTCGTATGCCCGAACATGTTCGAATCCTCACAATGACTGGGAGACACTCGAGAGCCATCTTCTCCACGAGTCCGATCTTTTGGTTAACGTGTCCACACATGTGCAACCAGTGATGTCCGAGGTGTTTGTCGGAGTTGATCGGAGGTCAGCTATATGAAGAGACGATATTGCACTGACCGCTTTGCCTGCATGCAGTGTCTGGCTTCGATGCAGCTTCAAAAGCGGTGGATGTGATTGTGCGCGAAGAGACGTCTGATTTACAGTACCCGGTGGCTTTGCGGTCAGCGAAAGAGGCCTTATCGTTGGAAAACTCGCTTCGTCCGACATTTGGTGCTCCAACCCGCGGCATCTTCTCAATGGGATGTGGTTTGCAGATGGCGGTGGATTGCGAGACGTTACAGCTAGATGAGAAGGGATGTCCTGTATCCACCGATATAACTGTACAGTCAGCACATATGCCACCACTCCTCTCTCTTACCGAGAAGCAAGTCTCACAACCAAACAGTCGGGATGTTTCTTTTTCTGGTATGCAACGATTGCGTGTTCAAGCGTGGGTATTAGCAGCCGATGGACGGTTAGCACACGGGTAAGGCGGACGCGGCTAGGATTATTAGGAGGCAGGGTTCAGCTCGCGAGCAAATCGAAGTCTAAACCTTGGGCGACGTGACGATCGATGGCACTCCTTCGGACAATATTTCTTGCTAGTCTGTGCTAGCGAGGTGGGAGTCAGGGTCGAGCTCGTGGCCTCGTGGCAGTCATAAGGCGAAGTTCTTTGGAAAGCATCTTCCTGTAGCAGAGAGATACTGTAGATGTATGTACTGCCAACTGCTCGAAACGTGTTAACAAGGTTTGGCGTGATCAACACGGAGGCTCGTCGTACACAACACGTATACACATGGCACCACAGACAAGCATGCAAGCATTGGCATTACATTGATATCCACGCGCCCACGTCCACGTCAGACGCACAAGCCATCACTCCTCACTGCACTGCCCTGCCTTGAACTTGCACGCAGTCTTGCCGAGCTGCTCGAGCTCCCTCCCAAGCAAGCTCTGGGCCACGCCGCATATGCGTCCTCCTGCAAGCCATATCGTCTCCTCCTCCCTGCTACCAACCCGTCCTCCACCTTCTCTTTACGCATACGCCTACTCACTGACACTCTTACGCTCACTCACTTACAATCCCTCCCTCCTTCGTACATGTCTACCTGAACCATTGGCCTGCCCACCCTTATCTCGCGGCCCTGAACGCCGCATCCCTCAGTGTAGTGTGCTCACCCAATCGCACTGTCCTACCACGTCGCATCCGCCAGCATGCTTGAGGGCACCGCTGGCAATGACGCCGAGTTGAAGCAGCAGGGAGTGCTGGAAGCTGCTCGCGATCCCAACACCTCCGTCGACGCCGAACAGGCCGAGCAGGCTTTACTGAGCCAGTCGAGAGCCGCCGGCGCTGCTGCTTTCAGCTTCGACCCCAATGCCAGCGCCGAAGAAAAGGCCCGTCTGGTGAAAGAGAGGAACGAAGCGGTTGGCCGCCCGCATCGTCAGCATGTCACCGCTGCGCTTGTCAGCGACCAGGATGACGGTAAAACAGCTGGTTACGACTTGCCCGAGCCCTCCAAAGAGGGAGCTCTGCCGCCGCCCGGCGCCCAGGACGGCGATATAATCGACGCGAAGCAGGCGGAAGAGGAGGAGTTCTCTCGAGTTGGTTGGGCTCCGCGATTCGGCAACCCCGCCGACCAGGACGAGGGAGGCACAATGCTAGACCACCAGGACTTTATTGAGGGCAAGCTGGGAGATAAGTTCTTCGGCGATTGGTACCACAATACCGGTGTCATCATTTTCGCCTGTCTCGCCTCCTGGACTGTTGCAGTCCTCGGCGGAGGTCTAGGCTGGGTCTTCATGGTCATGGCCATCTGCGGCACATACTATCGCACTTCGATCAGACGCGTACGACGCAACTTCAGAGACGACATCCAACGCGAATTGGCTAAGAACCGTCTGGAGACCGACCACGAGTCGCTCGAATGGATGAACAGCTTCCTCGCCAAATTTTGGCCCATCTATGCGCCTGTGCTCTGCAACACCATTGTAGGCTCCGTGGACCAAGTATTGTCGACTAGCACGCCGCCCTTCCTGGACAGCATGCGCATGAAGTTCTTCACTCTCGGCACCAAGCCTCCACGTATGGAGCATGTCAAGACCTACCCCAAAGCCGACGACGACACGGTTCTCATGGACTGGAAGTTCAGCTTCACACCCAACGACGTCGCCGATCTGACAGCGCGCCAAATCAAGAACAAGGTTAACCCCAAGGTTGTCCTGGAAATCCGCGTTGGCAAAGCAATGATCTCGAAAGGCTTGGACATTATCGTCGAGGACATGGCCTGCAGCGGTATCATGCGGGTCAAGATGAAGCTCCAACTTCCATTCCCACACATCGACCGCGTTGAGATCTGTTTCCTCGAGCGTCCCACTTTTGACTATGCCTGCAAGCCCATCGGTGGTGAGAGCTTCGGCTTCGACATCAACTTCATGCCCGGTCTTGAAAGCTTCATCCAAGAGCAAATTCACGCCAACCTGGCACCGATGATGTACGCGCCTAACGTCTTCCCTATCGAAGTCGCCAAGATGCTGTCTGGTAACCCTGTGGACCAAGCAATTGGTGTTCTTTCTCTCACATTCCACGGTGCTCAAGGGTTGAAGAACCCTGATAAATTCTCTGGCACTCCCGATCCCTACGCAACTGTCAGCATCAACAACCGTGAAGTATTGGGCAAGACCAAGACCGTGACCGAGAACGCAAGCCCTCGATGGAACGAGACTGTGAACGTGATTCTCACCAGCCTTAGGGAGCCTCTCACTATTCACGTCTACGATTACAACGAGTACCGCAAAGACAAAGAGCTTGGTGTATGCACATTCAACCTCGAGCAAATCGAGACCGATACCGAACACGAGAACCTGCATCTCGAAGTTATCGCAGGTGGCAGACCTCGTGGTGTGGTGCAGTGCGACATCCGTTTCTTCCCCGTTCTGGAGGGTGAGAAGCTGGCAGATGGCACGGTCGAGCCGGCGCCGGAGTCAACCACAGGCATTGCCAAGTTCGAAATCGAGCAAGCGAAGGATCTCGACGGTACCAAGTCTTTGATCGGACAACTCAACCCCTACGCCGTCCTGCTACTCAACGGCAAGGAAGTCCAGATTTCGAAGAAACTCAAGCGTACCAACAACCCCATCTGGACAGACGCCAGCAAAGAACTCCTCATCACTGACCGTAAGAAGGCCAAGCTTGGTGTGGTGATCAAAGATGACAGGGATCTCGCAACCGACCCGGTTCTTGGCACATACCAGATCAAGCTCGACGACATGCTCGAGCTGATGAACAAAGGACAAGAGTGGTACAACCTGGCAGGCGCGAAGAGCGGCCGCGCGAAGATGAGGCTCCAGTGGAAGCCTGTCGCCCTCAAGGGCGCTCTCGGCGGTAGCGGTGGATACGTAACACCGATTGGTGTCATGAGAATCCACTTCATGTCCGGCAAGGATCTCAAGAACCTCGACACAGTCGGCAAGTCCGATCCGTATGCGCGAATCAACCTGTCTGGCGTACAGAAGCGTAGGACACCTACGTGGAAGAACAACCTCAGCCCGGACTGGGATGAGGTCTTCTACATCCCGATCCACAATGCCAGGGAAAAGCTTACTCTCGAAGTCATGGATGAGGAGAATGTTGGCAGTGATCGCTCGATGGGCAAGGTCGACCTTGCTGCCAGCGATTACGTTGAACAGGGTGATGATGGCGAATATTTGGTGCACGACACCAAGAACGAAGTCGTCTCTCGCCAACTGCGCATCGGCAACAATCCACCCAAGGGCACGATCAACTTCACGGCAGCCTTTTACCCGACTATCCAAACTGTTGACCCAGAAGACGAGGACGACGAGGAGCGCGTCAAGAACAAGGCAAGCATGGACGGTGTGCGCCAGAGCATCGAGTCCAACGGTCACGCTGGCCGAGTGCGCAGCAACACTGCCGGTACTGTCGGCACTGTTGGCTCAGTCGGCACGGGATCAGGATCGACTAAGAGCGGTGAGCGCGAGATGCAAAAGGTTCTTGCTGCTGGTGAGAAGGAGCAAGTCGAGGCCGAAGAGGTCAAGGAGAAGGTTGTGCCCAAGCTTCGCCTGACTGCGGACGACTTGAACAAATACGGTAAGTGAAGCGAAGTTTTCCTGTGCCTCGAAACACCACTAACATCATTCTAGAATCCGGAATCTTGGTTTTCAAGATCATCGAAGGTGAATTTGCTCACCAGAACTGCCATCTCGAGGTCCTCATGGACGATCACCTTTTCCCTGCATACACATCTGCAAAGACGCGCTCTCGCCATCACGTCTTCAACGAGACGAGCGATGCCATGATCCGCGAGTTGGATCTTTCCCAGATTACTCTGCGTCTTGTCAGCGAGGTTGACACTGAGGGCAAGGGCGGAGACAAGCACGTTGAAGCTAAGCTCACCGGCAACATGGTCGATGTCCTCAAGCGTTGCCTGTACACACCTACGCAACTCAGCATGAAGGGTAAAGATGGAGCTGAAAGCAAGGTCACTGTCAGCCTCCGCTACATTCCTCTCCGCATGCAGCTTGACCCGAGCGAGAGCTTCAACAATGCAGGCACGCTTCGTGTCGACGTGATGGATGCTGCCGATCTACCAGCGGCCGATCGCAACGGCTTCTCAGACCCGTACTGCAAGTTCAAGCTCAATGGCGAGCAAGTCTACAAGACTAAGACTCAAAAGAAGACACTCCACCCGGCGTGGAATGAGTTCTTCGAGACCCCCATCCGCAGTCGTACGGCCGCTCAATTCGCGGTCGATGTTTATGACTGGGACTTTGGCGACAAGGCTGATTACCTTGGCGGTGCCCCTATCGACCTCACCGTCCTCGAGCCCTTCCAGCCGCAGGAGATCACGTACGGTCTTGATGGCAAGAGCGGCGCAATCCGTCTGAAGATGTTATTTAAGCCATCATACGTCACTCGGTCTCGCCAGGGCTCCTCTACCTTCTCCGGCACGTTTAGTGTACCCGGCAAGGTCGTCGGTGCACCCGTCAAGGGCGTGGGCAAGGGCGCTGTCTTCGTCGGCGGCAACGTTGCAAAGGGTGCCAGCTTCCTCGGTCGCGGCTTCAAGCGTCGCACTGCAAGTCACACTGTCGCTGATGATGCTAACGGCAACATTCCCGATGTTCGTGAGCCTTCCATGGACCCGGGCGACCGACCCATCACACCTAATGGCAAGATGTCTGTCGACGGTTACGCGGCTAGGGCCTCAACATCTCACCAGCGCCAACCCAGCCGAGGTGGCGCCTCACAGGGTCCGACATCCGAAACTGGCACTGCCTCCATCAGTGTCATCTCAGCAAGCGGGTTCGAAGACGACCAAAAGCTCGAGGTCCGCGTCATGCACGACTCTGGAAGCAAAGGCCCGGTCCAAATCATCCGCACCAAGCCCATCAAAGCAAAGGGCGGCGAAGCAGTCTGGGGCGAAGACGAAGTTAAGAAGCTGAACTGCGCCGCCAGCGACGGCTTCAAAGTCGTCGTCAAAGAAAACAAGACCTTCGGCCACGACGACCTGGGCGAGGCACCCTTCTTCCTCGACGACCAAGGAACCGGCGGTGCTCACAAGGAAGTCAGGATCGGCGACAAGGGTGTTGTCGTCCTGCGCGCGACCTTCCAGCCTTCCGATGCTGGTAGTATCATGACGCAGTCGGCCGGCGGCTTCCCGAACGTCGAGTCGCCCACGAGCTCCAAGCACGGCAGGAGTCTGGGCCGCTTCGTCAGCAGGAAGGAGAGGAGCGTGACGCCTTCCGGACCCGCCGCGAACTAGGAACCGCTGCCGAGAAGAAGTTTCAGCTTGAGGGACACTGTGCGACGGAGTAGCTTGCAGGTGGCGAGAAGAGGCTCTGAAATGATGGCGCGGAATAGTGGTGTCCCTGTCCACCCTACGATCGGGGAGAGACCCTCGCGAGACGAAGTCACGCCGTGGGAGACTCAACAATTGGAACCTGACCCTGAGAGCCCTGGTACTTCCGCCAATGCCGACAACACTGATGTTGCTGCTGCTACTACTGTGCGCCACAAACGGAAATCGAGAATCCTGTCGGGCTCTTTCTTTTCTCGTGGGTCCTGAGGTCCTGAGTATTAAGTCAAGGGACTCGGTTTTTTGTTTGATGAGATGATAAGGGAAGGGAAGGATTTGAGGGATTGGGAGGAGTTGTTTTAGCAAGAAGAGATACCAACACTGCGATTATTGTTTTGTTTATTATTCCATCCTTATTCCTATTCCTATTCTTATCCCTATTCTTATCCCTACCTCTTATTTCCAATTCTTAGCCTAAAAGCTGGTCATCCACAATTCCTAGTTTTGAGACAATCACCAACTTTCCCATGAAAGGTGTGACGAAAGAAAAAGGAAACGACCAATCAGGAGGGGAAAAAAAAGAGGCACGACTTGGGGTTCGAATCAATCTTCCCTTCAACAAGTCATTCGATAACTACAAACAACAGAGACATTTTCTCCTCGTGCACCACACAGTTGCTCAGGTGAGGGACTTCCGATCTCACCTGAACGTTCAGCCCAGTCAGCCAGAACATGTAATGCGACTCACTTGAGCTGCTATGCCGCTTTCCGGTCACGACAACATGACGTTCTCCAAGCAGATCCTCAATGTTTCGGTCGAGGCAAAACGAGGAAGAGCTCTCGGAGGTCTCACAATAGTGTCGATCATTGGGCCAACGCATCGTGCCTTGGTGTTATCTCAGTGAACTCAGCCGCCTCGCATTCGGATCAGCCCCGAGTCCGAGCCAATGAGAGTGGTGCACGCGATCTTCTCTGCGAAGCGTCTGAGCGATCATGGTTGCTAGCTTGGTGGACAGCTAATTTAAATGACAAGATTTTTTTTTGAAAATATAATATCTCTATGAAACCACCGATTTAACACTTCGTTCCATCTTGAAAAGATAAAACTGAGTATAAATCAAATATTATACAGCTTCTTATACTACATTTTACGCCGTAATATATGAAACTACATTATTGAAAAACACGATTATCGAAGTGAAAATCAATTCAACTCGAAGATTATGCAATTTTTATGTAAATTATGCATAGCATAATCTTTTAAAAAATGATTACTCAATCAGATGAGGAGCTATTATACTCGTTCCATCTCGATCCTAAAGGCCTTAGTTTATTCTTTCATATAGACTATGTTTTTTATGTATATCTAGGGAGGTGAGGTAAAAATACCGTGTTGAAGTGAATACACACTCTCTCACCAAACCGAATTGCCCTCTCACCAAACGCCGAACTAAAGTCGCTTAGACCCTCCGGGAGGTAATCATAGTCCCTACGTCTCATTGGTCTGCAGGATCAACCTCCCGGAGGGGCTGAGTTTACTGAGATAACCTTGGTGGCTCTCGCTCTCTCAAGCCTTCACGTTCTCAGGTGAGAGCAAAATAGTGAAATGTCAGTTCAGCTGAATGTTCAACCGAGATCAAAAGCTGAAGTTTCTGTAGGGTAGTCAACGCAGCGCCTTTTTATTCGAAGCCTTCTCTTTTTCCATCTACCCGAAATCTACCTGTAACATGAGCAAGCCAAACATATTCTCCAATCATCTCTTCATGTCGAACAAAAATAGTACAGTCGAGTTATTCATCAAAGCGCCCAAACGCCCACGCTTATCGCACTTCTTGGTCTTTTGGCGTATTTACAGTGGCTTTCTTTCTCTTACTCTTTTCATTGATACTGACAGACTCAGCTCGACCTCATCTCCTGCTGGCCATCGGTACCCTCAACATGGCCGGGCCTCTCGAACACTTCAACCATGGCTTCCTCGAGGATCGCACAGCCGGAGTCGATCTCAGCCTCGGTGATGGTGAGAGGAGGGACGAAACGCAGGGTGTTGGTGCCGCAGGTGATTACCAGCAGGCCGCGCTCGCGAGCGGCTGTGATGATGGGCGTAGGGTCTGCGGTGAGCTGCATGCCCAGGATCAAACCTTTGCCGCGGACCTCTGTGACAATCTTGGGGAAGCGCTGGTGGATGCGGGCAAAGTTCTCGCGGAAGCGGGTCTCCTTCTTCAGGACGTCTTTCTGAAGTTGCGGGTCCGCGAGACGGCCGACGATGTGATGGGCGAGTCGGGAGCCCAGAGGGTTGCCGCCAAAGGTCGTGCCGTGGTCGCCGGTCACAATCTTGCTGGAGACGTCTTCGGTGACGATCGTTGCGCCGAGGGGGAAGCCATTGCCCAGGGCCTTGGCTGTGGTAAGGATATCGGGGTGAGCTTCTGCTGGCAGGTCGCCATGGGCCCACAGCTTTCCGGTACGGCCGAGACCGCATTGAATTTCGTCGTAGATCAGGACTGCGCCGACCTCATTGCAGCGCTTTCGCAAAGCGATGAGGAACTCGTGTGTGGCCACGTTCACGCCGCCCTCGCCTTGGATTGGCTCAATGATCACACCGCAAGTGCTATCAGTGACCATCTCGTTGATGCTGTCGATGTCATTGTAGATCGCGTACTTGCACCCAGGGACCATTGGTGAGAAAGGCTTCTGGTACTTCGGGTTGGGTGTCATGCTCAGAGAGCCCATTGTGCGGCCGTGGAACGAGCCGTGGAAGCTCACGATCTCGTACTTGGATCCGTCCTCTTTCACGCTGCGTCCGTACTTGCGAGCGAACTTCATCGCTGCCTCGTTCGCCTCACTGCCGCTGTTGCAAATGAATGCCTTGCTCGCGTCCTTCATGCATCCTGCCTCCCTTGTCTTTTCTACGAGCTGCTGGCTGAGCGCGCCGGTCCATGGGTTGTAGTATAGGTTGCTTGCGTGTACGAGTGTTTGTGATTGTTCGAAGAGGATGCGGCTCATCTGTTCGTCGCAGTGTCCGAGCGAGTTGACTGCGATTCCGGCGGTGAAGTCCAAGTACTGTCGGTTGTCCAGATCGTACAGGTAGCAGCCTTGGCCTTTGTGGAACATGGGAGGTGGGCGGACGTATGTGGGCACCATGAAGGGCTGGTGCGAGTTTACAAGTCGGGATGTTTGCGAGTCGGCGTGAGGATCGGGTGTTGGGAGAGAGGTGTCTCTCTGTTCTTTCCTATCAGCGACTATCTCCTTTACCTTTGTGGTATACTGCGGTCGTATC
>Ga0265797_10011593_pt1 | contig 11001 bp, 10 predicted proteins | sample P2T30metagenome_FD_192433 | JGI IMG/M metagenome (GOLD analysis project Ga0265797, IMG submission 192433) | Plant litter microbial communities from East Loma Ridge, Irvine, California - P2 T30 | ecosystem: Environmental > Terrestrial > Plant litter > Unclassified | place: USA: California... | reverse complement strand
AAGGACAGACGCTGACTGTATATCTGGCATAACGTGATGTGATCTGCTAAACACATAGATACACTTTTGAGCGTCAGGAAGATATTGATAGACTTTTTACAATAATTGTTGGCTCTAACTGGGATCCGCGCCTCCGGATAAGTTAGTTAACAATCTCTATAAAGTTGCGGCCAAAGCGGCGCATGCGTCGAATGGCATCTATCTTACACATAGTTACCTACGCACAATGTTTCTTGAGGGAAGATCGATCCTGCCAACAAAGGCCAAGTATTTGGTGTCTCGCTTAGTATGGTGGATAGCGTCGCTCCTTCGTTGCGCTTGCAGCCAATGAAAGAGCTCCCTTGGTCACATGGAAGTGTGCCGTATTACCGTCTATTTTACCCGCTGGCGCAGCACGGAGTCAAACCCCAGCGCTTACAGGCATTATTGTCAAGCGGCGCAGTGCAGTTAACTGTAGATCTTCAGCGTTACAGCTATATGGATCTACTGTAACACAATATTCCTTTGGGCGGATACGGGATGCCTAACTCTGTCGATCGGGTCAATCATAACCACAGGACCGTGGGGACTTGGCATATTAAAGTTATTGTGCACGTCATTGCTCTTGGCTATGGAGTTGGTCCAATACTTTACCTAGGCGCCACATACACTAGAATACAAATAGATGTATTCTCGCAAGTGCAGACGAATAATTTCTTGAGGCTCCACCGTTACGCTACGACAATATGTGGACGTCTAACCATCGAAAGTCACTGCTCTTCACAATATCAGGACTCCTGACCACAACGTTTGTCAATGCCCAGAATTACTCCTGCCCAGGCAATTTCCGGGACTACAGAAGCGTGAACTCATCCGGCCAGCACGAATTCACTTGGAACTCCTCCTACGCTGGTGAAGACTCGTGGTATGTCTCTGTCCTCATTGGATCTCGAGAAACCGAATGGAATGATGGGAGCGACGTCGATGCGACTGCTTACATCTCCGCTCCTGGAAACGTGCGCAATGGCACAGGATACTGCAGCTACCAATACAACAACATCAATGCGACGTTAGAATCCGGAGGAGAGAACAGCTGTAGCGGTGTGATCAGCTCGGTCTGCATAGACCATCTGACAAATGCACTAAGCGAAGTAGCGACCTACTGTCCTAGCCCCGACACTGGGTCCACATCAGAAGCGTTCAAGAAGGCGTGTCCAATGTTGAGAGGCGGTTCACACAGTACGTTTCTTCCGTTATTTCTGCATAAGATCCCCTAATGATCATTCTCTTTTCTTACGTCTGGCACAGAACAGATACCATCGACTTGGAACCAGGGATTTGTAACTTTTGTGTATCTAGCTATTAACTTCACACAGACACCAAGTTCATCGATGTGGCAAATAATACGTGCGCCTATACCGACATGCCCGAAGTGAATATCCCCGACAATTACAGCACGTTCGGAACAGTCATAGGCCTCCAAGCGTCCGATACGATCGCCAAAGTTGGTGCGAATGAGATGTATGATCTCCTAACGCGTCAGACAATTCCACTCGTCCTACTGGGATGGTTTGTTGACCCAGAATCGAATCGGGTACAAAGGAGTGTCGAATTCGTGTGTATGACTGCGAACAATACAGTGGAGGGAAGCCGTGTATCGGACCAAGAGACGCCTTGGGAGAGTATTGGGGCTCATGTTAGTGCTGGGACGGTGGGATGGGCGGTCAGTGTGGTTACGGCGGTAATGTTTGTCTTGTAAGACGTAGTGTAGAACGCATTTAGAGTAGGGAATAACAGACGCCCACGAACTCATGGTTAAAGGTACTATACGATGCAGCGCCAAGGACTTGTTACCAATGAAGAACACACAAAGTACTTTACTACGCTATGAATGGAAGCTGCTACTGCCGTAAGCTCCTCTTCCTCTTCCTCGTCCCGGCCCCATATTCCGCTCGTGAACAGATATTGGAGGAGCGGGCTTCCTTTCGAATTTCCCCACCTCGCTAAGTATATAATTCCTGTCATCGGCCAGCTGAAAGGCATTTTCCCCCGCATCATCAACGGCATAAGGATCTGCTCCGCGTTCCAGCAGATAATTCACAACTTTTGCGTTGTGTGTACAGCTCTTAGCGTTCGAGTTGTACTTTCTACTAATCGCGAGCAGCAAAGGAGTCTTTCCAGTACCCTCTCTAGCTTCGATTTCAGCACCATGGTTAAGCAGCGCAGTCACCACCTCGAGGGTTGCTCCCACAAACGCACCATGAGCAGATGCAATGGCTAGATGAAGCGGTGTATAGTCCTCAACCAGAACAGTGGTCCGTCCGTTGGAGCCACACGTAGAATCCTCCCGTGTTGCACGACCGTGAATATTTGCGCCATTTGCTAGGAGGAAGGAGACCAACTCCAGTTCACATGACGCGGCAGCCTTATGGATAGCTGTAGTACCTTGAGCTGTGGCAGCATGAATATCTGCGCCGTGGTTGAGCAGCGCTCTAGAGATACTGGCGGAACGAGACTGCATGAACGGCGTCCATCCCAAGTTATTTCTTACATCTACTGGGCTGCCAGCGTCTAGGTATAGAGATACTAATGCGAGCATCCCTAGCGAGCAGGCTTTGTGTAGAGGGGTCTCTCCTTGATAATCCGTAGCATCAACGTCTGCACCTGAAGCGATTAGCCAGGAGGCTATGCTTGGGCTGCGTACATGATGTAGAGACGTCTGACCCCCCGCAGCTGGAGAACCAATTACTGCGCCAGCGTCTATGAACACCTTGACAAGCTCCTCGGTCGCGCGAAGATCACCCAGTAGCTCAAAGAATGGCGAGCGTCCAGAAGAATCGGGAGAATTCGGATCAGCGCCATGATTCAATAGGGAAGTTATGAGAATCATTGGTGGTCCTTGTTCAGTGACAGCAGCATGTAATGCGGTGCGTCGTGTTGGGTCTTTGCCATAGGTATTGACAGATGCACCTGCGTCTATCAAGACGTCGATGATTTGGACCGCGTGATCCCACTGTTGATCACGAATATAGTCCAACAGGCCACCGTCTCCATCTGCACAGTCGCAATCGAACACTGACATAAGAGCACTGTCTAATGCGGATTGCCGGTAATCGTCACGGGCATTCGTGTCGCGCTCACTACCGAATCTTTGCAATATAAATTTTACCATCTCCAGATTTTGGTTCTTGGCCGATACCCGTAGGGAGTCCGCAATCGCCCGTCGATGTAGTGTATCTAACGGGCTGCCCAAGAATTTTTCGAAAAGTAGACGAAGCATGTCCATGTGGTTCTCTCTTGCCGCAAGAAAAACAGCTTTGGAAGACTCAAAATCAACGCCGTGAGCAATGAGTTCCTGCATTGCAGCGATGGCATTCCAGCATGCGGCCGTTTCTACTGAAATGAAGCTATCAGGTTCATCGTAGGCCCAGTTGTCGCGCAAGCTTGGATCAGCCCCACGAGATAGCAACAATTGAACCATTGACGAACTATCGTTACGTATGGCACAATGTAACGCAGTTCGGAGTGACTCGTCGCGACTATTGATGTCGACTCCGCCGTCTAACAAATCGGAGACCTTGGCCAGATCACCGCTTGCGGCTGCCTGGTGGATCGAGACATCGTGCGCGCATCCAGTGCCATGGCCCTCTTGGGTACTGTGGTCCGGCCAGGGCATGATTGCAATTTCCGAAAGTGTGACGTTTGCTGGCGTAATTCCTGGTGTGGTGCATTCTTAACGGGCGTAGCAGAAGTATCGTTGAAGCAAAGCTGTGCCGTGACAAGCGCCGCGGGTGGCTGCCTGCGAGGTACTGGCCAAGTCAACCTTAGCCGCAACGATGAATCGCTTGAATCATGCAGGATTGACACGCCAAGCGACTAGTTGCTGATTTTGACCCACGAAGACATGCTGGTGACCTCGTTTAGACTCATTCGCATGCCGCGTATGTACCCATGTCCGACCTAGAACATGGTATGTAATGTCATCCTTCAGCTTCTCCAGGACACGGGCTTCAGCATTGTGTCGCGGGCATTACCTTATCAGTATAGCCTAAACGCGAACAAGGGTAGCTTAGACAGCGAAAAATTAGTAGAGAGTGGGATACATGAGATACCACTACGGACGTCTCCTCCTGATCTAATAGCATGTCCTTACGTTGACGCATTACGAGATAGAGGACGTTCCATCCCCCTCGCGAACCAACCCCTCCAACCAATCTCTGATCTGGCCTCTCATCCGCGAGAGCACTTTCTCGTGCCTCACCATCAATTCGTTGAGTTTGATATTGGCGACCAGCTGCTGCTGCTCAGCATGTAACGATACCTTGACACCGCCAACATCGAGATACCTCCTACGAACCGTCTCCTCATTGATGAAAGCCACGAGATCCTTTTCGTGCGCCTCCAGCTGGGCCGACGTGAATTTATCCATCTTGTCTGCAATGGACGCGACCTCCTTGATAAAAAGACCCTTGGAGCGCGTCAGGTTTGTAATCCACGAGTCGCAGATCTTCTTGTGCGCAATCTGTTCCACGGCGCAGTCAGAGCAGCGATGGAAGACAGTGTAGAGCAGGCACACTTTCTCGACGATGAGTTCCTTTTCTTCGATGATGACGCGGTCGCTGACGTCGTAGGGCTGCTTGAAGAAGACAAATTGGCATGCTGCTATGAACTCTGTAACTGTGCCGCTCAGTGCGAAAGAGAGTCCGGTGACGGTTGTCCAGATCGGCGTTAGGTACGATGTCAAGTTTTTGACAAAGAATGCGGCTTTGAGGATTTGTATGGTGAGCTGAGTATACGATAGTTTGGAGAGGCTAAAGACGTACCGTATACAATAGTGACGACGAAGAGCAACAGGAAGCATACAACAGCATTCGCACTTCTTGCCGCACGTCTCATCCCATTCACACTCTTTGCAATGTCGCGCATTGCCATCATCAGCTCCTTGAGAAAATCTGCGACTTCGTCTGTCGTAATTTCGCCACTGTCGTCTTTGTCCATCATCTTCATGATTGCCGCCGCTGTGAAACTTTTGTCGATCTGCTCCAGCACGCTATTGAACAACTTGCCGAAATCTTCGTCAAGTTTCTCTTGCAGAAATGCCTCTGTGAAACCCATGTTTTCTCCATGAAGGACCTGCTCGACAAAGGATTCCGGAAATGGCTTTCCGTGAGAGTCAAACTCTTTATCACTGCCTTTACCCTGGATATATCGCATAAGCTGTTTCCGCACGTCATTCGAGTCTGGTGGATCGCGTAGGAAGAGATTTCCGAGAAACTCGCGCGTGATTAAGGGCAGACGAGAAACAAAAGAATGATACCGGGAGTATCGACCCCCTGTAGGTGGTGAAATGACTGTAGGCTCTTGTGAAGCAGCCTCCTTCTCCTTGACTTGAACATAAATGCTGACTATCAAGAGCATAGCATTCCTTCGCCGCATCATGGTGTCGAGGTGTCTTTCCTTGCCCATTCTCGCCGCTTGAGAAGTAATGATGATCTCCATGAGAATGTCCTCTACACAGAATATTGCAGCCGCAGGTATAGTGGCAAGGAGCACCTTTCTCAAAACCATAATCCAATGTTCGTTGCAGGTGCTGCCACTAATGCGACACATGACGGAGGAACTTCCCCATGCCACAAGCGACATTGCGAACAATACCTGTGTTCGCATGGTATTTTTGATGAACCCATCCCACGGCTTCATGCTCTTTTTGATTTGGCATATCCAGAACCAGACTCTGCCAATATGGAATAGGCAAGACCAGAGAGTCCAAGCTGAAGTCCATAAGATCTCGATCCAGATGAGAAAGCCGGTAGTCCGGATACCACCCATTGCTCTTGTTGGTGGGGAGGCAGCGATGATCGCCCAAGTTATCACGATGAGCACAGCACCTATCAACCATCTTGTCGACCAACGCAAGTCTCTCGACTCTTGCGTGCTTCTGGCATAAAGCGCTTCCATCACTCTGTCCTTGTCCCCATTGACGTTCGATTTTGGTAGCTCGTTGGTCGTGACTTCCGCTTTGCCGACACTGCTTTGCGATTCGAGGACGCTGTGTTAGTAAAACGGGTCTATCGTTCTATCCATCTCTCCGTTTGATGAAGCGAGTCGCGAACTCCGGTTTAGAAAGAGCAAAGGATTGATGGCGTTCACGGTTTGGTTTGTACGTCTCAGCTACGTAGAGTGGCTATGATTGGTGATGCTGAAATACTGCGATGTTTTGCTCTCACACCGGTTGGTCCATTGATCGACGGCTCGGGATTTGTTGGGTCGAGCGCTGGTGCATCAAGTAGTCAGCCAGTACGCATAGCGGCAATTAGAGCTCTTTGAGTGTACCAGATAAAAGGATTGCTGCCGGAAGTAATTATCGCAGGGATGATGAGATGACAAGATGACCGAGTACGCATGCAGGTTGCCGTCGCTCGATCCTCTGGAGGAAGTCCGTGTCCTTCTATTATAGAATCACAAAGCGCGTGAGAACGCTACAGGACAGTTCAGCCCCTCATGCATTCCTTGGTGGTTGCAGATGGCCTAGACTATGCCAGTTATGTTCGATTGGCTGTGGTTCTCAGCCACAATCATCATGTTGAACGTCTAAAGCTGAGCCTTCCGCCACCCACGAGACTAGAACGACCCTTATTGGTCCAAGTCTGAAACGAGGCGGAGATGAGAACATTCGCAAACCACCTGTAGGCAAACTTGGATAAGCTTTTGTAAATGCGTCTTGGTTGTGCGATTCGCTAAGCAGGATTCACATGACAGGCTTTGAAGTTCTGAATAGATCGAGAAAGCAGATCTACCTTAGATAAAGAGTTTCAGTTCCGCCTTGTGAGACATTTCTCCGTGGTTAAAATAGATGCTTCTATCTGCCCCGGTCAATCGATGGTACTGAACCCATCATTGATCGGTAGCCCCTCAAAATGATGTTTCATGGCAATCTTTCGCACGTAGAGTTCGCATGGCCTGCACTTCTGCCACCCATAATTCTGTGATAGATGCTCCACCCGCAGTTGACAATCATCGACACCAAATGTAGCACCCGTCGAGCCGACAACGCCCAGGTCGGCTGTAGTAGCAGCAGCTCCAGCGGTTTCTTTTTCCAGACGAATTCGTTCGTTCTCTTCATCTTCTACTAGGGTTAGGTCTCTTGGTTTCTTAGACTTCTTCTTCTTCTTGAAGGTTGGAGTGGCAGGAGGCCAAGCGCCCCAGGGATCGTTGTCCTTCGTCGGGCAGATCTCAGCTCCAGTATCTCCAACAGCGACGTACTCGGCTTCCATCTTCTTGATGTCTGCTTCTTGGTTCTCTAGGCCTATCTGTTCTGTTGGCTTGCTCTTCTTCTTCGCTTTTTTAGGTGGAGTTGCAGAAAACGCAGCCCAGGGATCTGCTTCTTCCTTTTCCCTCTTCTCAAACTTCTCGCCTTCGGCGGCGGCAGCGGCAGCTTCCTCCTCCTCCATCCTCTTCAACTCGGCTTCCTCCTCTTCTAGGCGCAACCGTTCTTCCTCTTCAAAGTATCTCCGTTCTGCTTCTTCTTCTTCTTCTTTTTGTCGTCTGATCCCACCAGCCTCTTCCTCTCTCTGGCGCTTCGCTTCTTCCTCGTCCTTCGACTTCGCCTCTTGGTCTAATTTGGCCTTCAACTTCTCCACTTGCGACTTAGTCAACCCTGCATAAGGATCTTTCTCCGTCTCGAGATGTTCTTGTTCGGCGGATACGACTGGAGCAATAGTGTCGACATCAGGAACGAATAGTGTTGAATCAACCTCGACCTGGACGTTAGGTGGTGGCACAGGAGGGGCCGGATAGCTGATCTTCATCTTAGACTTCTTTTTCTTCTTTCCAAGACTACCCCAGATGCTCCTGAGCGGCTGAACCTCGGCTCTGTCTTCTTCGTATTTGGTAACGGTAGAGTTCGCCGCGGCATCATCCCCTTCCTGAGATTGCACAATGGTTGTCTGCTCGGCTCGAAGGTGCTGAGTCTCAACTTTGTCTTTGTCTAATCCCCATGACTCGGCGTCTCCTCTCTCGGTCGCGTGATTGTCTTCCTCGATGCTTGAAGGTAAGACTGCAGGCGCATCAGCCTCCTGACTGCTAATCCCGTCCTGGGCCAGATCATGAGGGCCCCAGGCAGCTGACGAGTCATCGAAAGCCCCAAACTTTTGTACAGACGTAGGCCATCCGTTAGGACCCTCAGATATTCGCTTGGAAGGCAAGTCTGCTATGTCAGGCGAACAAGGTCCTAGAAGCTCGCTATGTCCAGGTGCTGAGATCCGACCGGTCGCGGTCTTCTCTTTGCGCAACTTGTCTACTTCTTCGCTGTATAGACCAACAATAACTTGAGCGACCAACTTCGTCAACGTAGGGCTTTCGATGCTGTCGAAGAAGTCTGGTGCCAAAATCGTGGAGGGGTCGTGTTCGAAGGCCGATCGAACTTTCATCGAAACGTAGTCTCGAAGCCACGCATGTTCGCCAAAAGGACTTACAAGGAAATCCTCTCGAATAACGCGCACAGCATCAAGTAGACACATGTCCTCGCCTCGCCGCTCCAGCTCGAGTTGCGCCAAGTCCTGGAGACCAGCCACACCGTACTTCTTAGCGGCCTCAAGAGTAATGAGAGCTGTTTGGAATTCGTTGAGGACGTTATCTTGCTGTGTGTTCTCGGTGCTCTCGAGACCTTTTTCGCTAAGAGTTTGATACAGACCCGTGTGCAGGAAGTGAATCAGAACGTGACCGATGCTCGCGTCAACATCTGCGAGGTGAATCTTGCCTGTCCAAGGATCACGACTGGGGATTTTCTCCAGTTGTTGCAGCAGGATATCTGGCAGGTAATATTCCTGAAGAGTAGGACCGAAGTGCAAGGTGACAGTGGGGCTTGTGTATGGGCTGAGATAGTTAGCTCTGCAAGGTTGTGCTGGTCTGAACGGAGGAAGGTCGCCTCACCTTGTCACGGGTCGAGGAAGTGCAACACTGGCGGCTTTCGCCGGACGCTTCATTTTCTTGGCCATCGCAATCGAAGCAATTTAGGTAGCACTATCTGTAGAATTTCCCTTTCGAAATTCTGGGGAGAAAAAGTACCCAGATCAGTGATGTAGTCAGAGAGAAGGACCTTTTATGTTGAACGTGTGATAGTTCCAGAAACCTCTCGTGTTCGGCACGTGCATAAGCATTTCTGAATGGTGTTCCACCCAATCATGCACACGGTGTTCGTGGAGGACCTCTGCATATGCGAAAACACGACAGCCTGCATACCACGCCGCTTAGCCGCTTGACCCCGCACTTGAACACTCAATCCGATCAGAGACTACATCCTAGGATCACAGTCACCGAAAGTGCATGCAAAGAGTAAGCCTTAGTAAAGACATAGCACAGTTGGAACTTAGTGCGTTCTACGGCCACAGCGTTCATTCCGGACCAACCTGACCTTGTTTCCTGAACATAGACGCTACTATTTGATTCCAGTACTGATATGCGATGTCCTCGCCTCTTGATGTTTATGGTTGCCACACTCCGCGTTGATTCATGCGAGCACATCCAGGAAACGAAATCGCAGACGCAGCCACGGCGCGTAATGTGTCACTGTGCCATTGGTTCGAGATATGCATAGCAATCCAACAGTATAGTGGCCTCGCGCCGATTCATGTCTTATAAGCTGAACACGTTCAACATTTGCACTTATCAGTCAGCCGCAATCTCACTCAGGTAAGCCGCAATTCCCCAAAAGACACTGCGACTGGACACACAATGGGCCTCTGTGTACCGTGCAATCGCACTTTCGGTAGCGAGACAGCACTCAAAGCACACAAAAGGTCATCTCCAAAGCATGTACCCTTCAGCTGCAAGGAATGTAATCGCTTCTTCGGTACCCAGGCCGCGCTTAGTTCGCACCAAGAACATTCTACAGCCCACCAGAACCCCAGAAGAGACTCAGTCGCTACACCCATCACACCTGTTCCCTTTACTCAATACGTCCCTTTGCGGTTCTCAACAGCCTCCAATGTCCCTTCAGCAACACAGAGTGGTCAGCGCAGTGGTCATAACACGACCGACAACATCTCACGCGCAAATCCGACCTTCGACTTAGATTCCATGCCGCTTGAAGACACCCTGCAGGCCCTCACTATATCAGATGTCAATACACCTATCGCACGACCAAAGATCGGCCGAGCACAGATTCCCAAACGACAAGAGGAGACAAGAACTTCCTTCATGTTTCCCGAACTGCACCAACGCATTGCTGAAGCTGTTTCACCCGCTATAACCTCGACGTGGTTCAACAACGAGGAGAAAGCTCGCCCCGAAAACGATCAAACCCACATCACGTGTGTTATGGGAAAGTTTACATGCGTCAACAACGGATGCAGAAAGAACGGGTGGAGTAGTAGAGTCGTAGCAATCAAGATCAGAAGATACGCTCGTAGTGGTTACAACGCTACTGTGTACAATCAGCATTGCAAAGCTTGTGGCTGGTTGGGAAGATTCACCCTGGACGAAGAATCGTACGTGGAGCGGATTACGTATAGGCTCAAGGTATGGGCATGCGTGAGGGTTGAACGGCCGCCTTTCAATCGTATCAAAACTAAAGAGCATGAGAGTGTTTACTGCGAGGGCTGTAAGGTGGGAGATTGTCCATGGTTAGAAAGTTCGGATAGCGAGACATAGTCTCATCATGGTGACATGTAAGGATCAGGCAAGGCTGAATCTCACCACATCGATAGTACTTAGGGTCGATATATGTATGAGCAATGGCTTGGTCATCAATGGCGCCAAGACGGTAGAACGCCTTCTGGCTGGGAGCGCTCAGCCCCAACAATCGACGTTCAATAGGTCATTGGTGCAGCGTGTAGAGGCTCTCACCGGCCTTCAGGTGCAAATATGGCTGCTCCTGCCTATCTTTCCTATGCCACTCGCGCATCGCAATATACCTGCGCCCGTCCTTGCTATCCTCATTGATAAAAGCAGCTCTCTACTTTCCAAAAGGTGTTGTCTAAGTTGCCCACGAAAGACTTCGCTCACGAACATGGAAATCTGCCG
>Ga0265797_10011592_pt1 | contig 11001 bp, 10 predicted proteins | sample P2T30metagenome_FD_192433 | JGI IMG/M metagenome (GOLD analysis project Ga0265797, IMG submission 192433) | Plant litter microbial communities from East Loma Ridge, Irvine, California - P2 T30 | ecosystem: Environmental > Terrestrial > Plant litter > Unclassified | place: USA: California... | reverse complement strand
AAAGATGGGAAGACAGTATATGGAAATTTGGAAAAGGAAGTTCCGACAAAGGAGATTGAGGGGAGCAGTGTAGAAGTTCTGGAAGGAGATGTCAAGAGTGGGTTTAAGAAGACAGGTCAGAAGACCACTGTCGGAAAGGTATGTATTCGCATGTCCATTGAGGAGAAAATTAGAGCTCTTGGGAAAATCTGACGGGAAAACAACATAGCTACTATGTCCTCTCCCAACAACAAACATTATCCTCTGCGTCGGTCTCAACTACCGCCGCCACGCGGAAGAATGCAATCTCCAGATCCCTTCCAACCCAGCCATCTTCACTAAACCATCTGACGCCCTCGCTGGTCCCCTAGAAGACATCCCCATCCACCCCTCCTGCCAATCCCAACTCGACTACGAAGGCGAACTAACCCTCGTCGTCTCCAAGGACTGCAAAAACATCGCAGCAAAAGACTATGCCGACTACCTCCTCGGCTACACAATCTCCAACGATGTCTCTGCGCGGAACTACCAGTTACCCGCTTCTGTATCCGGCGGCCAGTTTGGATATGCAAAGTCTTTTGATAAGTTTGCGCCGGTTGGACCGTGTATTGTTTCGCCAAAGTTGATTCCCGATCCGCAGAAACTGAAGTACTGGACAAAAGTCAATGGGGAGAAGAGGCAGGAAACTGGCACTGATGATATGATCTTCAAGGTGGGTGAGGTGTTGGAGCATTTGAGTCGGGGGACTACGTTGAGGGCTGGAACTGTCATTCTTACGGTAAGTTGAAACTCTATGGATTGCAAGTGGAAAATATACTGACTTTGTGTTTTCACTTCTACAGGGCACGCCGAGTGGAGTGGGATTGTTCATGGAACCGAAGGGTTTCTTGAAAGATGGAGATGAGGTGGAGGTGTACGTTGAGGGAATTGGGAGTATCGTTAACAAGATGAAGTTTGAGTAAATGAAGAAGTGGCGAGTTATATCAGCAAGTGTAAACTTGCTGTAAAGCATACGACTTCTGCTGCGCATTATATTCGCAAAGAAAATTCATACTTCTATCGGTTTGGTGTAACTACAATCCTCACGGACCTGACAGACCAATATTGCCACCATGTTTGTAATCTTCCACTAAAGTAAGAATCAGTCAAGGGCTAAGCTCATTCAGGGAGAATATCAGAGCCCATACTACACGTCGAACCTCCATTGAGAATCAGCGAACCGTACTATATGCTCTCGATGTATCTCAGCCTCCTCCAGCTGCCAGCCAAATACCTCAGCCACGCGCGGCAGCCATACACTCTCAAGGTTTTTAACCCGCCCAACTGGCACGCCACTAACGCTCGTATATTCGAAAATATCCCGTGTTTCAGCCTGCTCTTTAATCATGTCTTTGGCGACATCTCTCAAATTGACTAGATGAGTAGGATCGATGCGGAAAAAAAGGACCCCGAATCTTTCTACAATACATTTTCCGGCGCTGAGTATTTTAACCTCAATGTCGCCATCGTAAATTACATACTGGGGATTTAGCTCACGCAGCTTACGCCAGATGAGTAGGACGATGGTTCGCGATAAGACTGGGCTTGTACACATGTCTAGTGAGTAATAATACGAGCGGTCTGAACGATATCCTGACGCAAAGACGGGGGTATTTGGAGGGTTTACAAAGAGAGCTCGACGACACTTGGGGCAGGTGTTCGACTGCCCTGCATTAGTATAGACCCATCGAGTGAGACAGGATAGGCCGAAGATGTGTTGGCATATTGTGCGTGCTGCTTTGTGTGCTCCTCTATCAAAGGCCCCGTGACAGATATCGCAAGTCTCGGTCACATTGGTATAGACGATTTCGATATCGGCGAGGAACCGGACTCTGGTAGGAAGTGGTGTTGGTGAAGACATGGTTATGGTAGTAGACTGTGTCGGTGGACGAGACTCAGATTAAATTTACAACAGGGTGGGTAATGCAAGTTCTAAGATGTTCTTGAGTTTGCTGTAGTATATTGTTTGGGCATGGGTGTTGTTCTTCTTGTAAGTCATAAGTGAGTTTGTGTAAGCAGTGAGACACAGTCAAAGTGGACAGATGCGGAATCCTTGGATGGAGAGTTGTCTAAACCTGAATGCCTAGAGGTCTGTACAAAAGAAGGGAATATCACTGTGGTTCGCAGTAGGCGTGCCAAGTGTGTATCTTTCTCCCTAATCATACTGAATGATGTTTGTAGTTGGTACTGAGACGCAGAGGGCGTGCGTCATGCCCACGAGACGCTAGTGCCCACGCTAATTTCGCAGTTACGTTGATGGCAGGCGACCAAGTGCCCAAACCATCAACTTTGAAATAGCACAACGAAAGAACCCAAATCCATCTCCCTTTTCAGACACGCGACCTACGTGTAGAAGTTACGCGAATCACCAACGCAACCAAAACAAATCACAACAATGGCCTCGGAAGTAGTCAACAAGCTGCAGAACCTGGTCACAGGGGAGTCGAAGAGCGCTCGCAAGAAGAAGGCCAAGCAAGAAGGGGCCACAGCAGTACCAGCAGCGCCTGAGCAGACCAACTCTGAGGCTGGCGCAGGCGGCTCCAATCCCGCCGGCAAGGCCAATGGATCCGACAGCGACAACTCGTACCTCCGCGAGGTCCAGAAGTAAGTCGCAGCCGCATTGTGGTTCAGACACCATGATTGCTACAACATATCATGGACTCACTTACTAAGACGCGCTCGCGTAGGAACATCCGTAACATCAACAAGAAGCTGGTAAGATGACAGTCCCGTCCAGCCCTTACCCCACCTACCCTTGCTTACACCGTGTCTGCAGAGCGCAACCCAGAAGGTCGACTCGATAATCGCAGCGAACCCCGGCGTTTCTCTCGACGACCTCCTCGCCTCCAAGAAGATCAACGCCGACCAAAAAGCCCAAGCCGAGAGGAAACCCGGTCTTCAAGCTCAGCTTGCGCAGTACGAAGAACAATACACCAACTACAAGAAGTACGGTGATGAGCTCGAGGCCAAGTTCGCGCGCGAGAAGGAGGTCCTGTCCAAGTCACACTCATCGGAGCTGGAGACATTGAGGGGTACCATCAAGGCCGAGGCACAACTCGAGCAGCAGAAGATTGTCAAGGACAAGTTGCTGACACTGTCCCGCTTCTTGAGGGCTGCGGCTGCTCGTCGTCAACTTGAGGACGATGACTCTGACCTCACCAAGGCTTTCGAGGGCGCTCTCCTCCAGGTCTACGGAGGAGATGCCGGCGCTGTCATGGCTGCAGAGAAGCTGATCGAGGGTGCGGAAGAGGGAGTACCATCCACTGAGGGTGTGGTACTAACCGTTACCTGTAAGTTCCAAAGCCCATTGAGTGCGTCGCTTTAGACTGACTTTCTCTAGACTCCCAGGTCAAGCAAGCAGCACTCGACGAGGCTCCATTCGCCGCTGAAGAGGCTTGGGTCGACGACGTTGCGCAGTCCCAAGCAGCTGCCCCAGAGACTGAAGCTGTGTCCGACCCAACTATCGCCAACGCTACTCTCACTGAGATGGAAGCCGGCGCGAAGCCTCTCAACGAAACCACAAATGACGCCTCAGCTGCACCGGCAGCTTCCGGTATCGGAATGGAGTCTGCCAACGCTGCTGCAGAGGCTCAATGGGACAAGCAACCCACTGGCGGTGATGACCCGCTCACCGAATCCTTCGAGATGGTACCACGAGACCCCGCTGAGACTGAAACACCACACGCCGGTGCTGCCGTAACCAGCACCCAGAGCTGGGCCGACGATACCCCCGAGCCAAGCGCGGCACCTGCCGCTCCTACTCCCGCTGACGATGGCTTCTCTCAAGTTCAGCATAACCGCGGCGGCCGAGGACGAGGTGGACACCCAGGTGGTGAGCGAGGTGGATACCGTGGCAGGGGTCGAGGCGGTCCTCGGGGCGATTTCCGTGGTGGTCGCGGACGCGGTGGCCGTGGAGACTTCAGGGGTGGGCGCGGCGGTTTCCGCGGCGCTCCCCGTGGAGGAGAATCGTCATAGAGTCGATCAACACTTCCTGCAAAACGACCAGCACTTTTGGGGAACACTGATTGTGTAAGCAATCTTTGACACTCTATCTGGAGCATCTGAGCAGATGAAATAATGAAAGAGCTGGCAAGCCAATTGTGTTTAGTAGCATAGCATCGGTGCATAGGATCAACATTTTCTCGGGTATGGGACGCTGTACTATATTCTGGGTATGATCTGGCGCTTAATGAATGGCTTGTACAACATCAATTCTTCTCACTTTGAGTGATTGTCTTCGTGGTCTGTGTTGCGTCACTGTCGCGGAGAGATGGACGTTGTGTTAGAGCTCAGACAAGACAAGGGATGACGATGACTGAGCGGCTGCCCCTGACAGTAGCCGCGTGTCGATCCGGGGAATTTTCATGGGGGGATGCGCTGGCTCGTCATGTTTTCCGATTGGCGAGTGGAGTACGAAGTGTCGGTGTGGAGGTGCAATGCTCACGCTTTCCCAGTATCATGACCGTACCAAGAAAGACATGGAGTGTCATGCCTCAGCATATGCACTTCTCTTTCCGTAGCATCTATGGCTAGGTTCTCTCCAGTTTGTCTGAGCTATTGCTTTGCTTCCATAGACCGTACTGACAAGACTTTCAAACTTGACATCTGTATCTAGCAGATTGTCCTACTCTACGAAAGCAGCCTTAGTATCAATTTGAGCACCTTGACTTGTGGGGTGAGTCGCACCGAGGTTGTGAAGATACCCCGACTTCACTATCGCACTGAGCTGTCCACACGTTGCACTTCACGCCACCATCAATCGACAGTGAAGTACGGCACTACAACAGTGGATTCGTATGCGTCTAGAAACTGTATGATCATACGAATCCTTCCCCCGCTCGATACCAGTTGTCTCGACTTCCCAGGTTGTTAGTGAGGCGCGGCCTTATTCATCCACATGGCGGCGTGATGCACGAACTAGCGGGTCTCTGCAGCCGTTTGAACAGCGCCAGTCAAAAAAGCTTAGCCCCACAGATTCAGGAACTACGTTTCACATACGATCTACTTTGGACTTTTCTTCCCCTGTGGCTGTGTTGCAGAACTGCATGCCGAAGGGATAGACTGTCCATTTTTTGGAGTAAGACAGAAAAACGAAAAGCTAGTAGTATGCTCAGTGAGTTTTGTGACTATATCCATCTCGACTTGTTGTGTCGGCGATCGCATGGTGGACAGGTGGGAAGCAAGGGGAGGATCTGATAAGATGAGATCTGTAGATGTGGCCTTGGATGACGTGCATGCCAGTTACGGCGCACAACACCTAGCGCGTCTTGCGCGTAGCAGCAAATGCAGAATGAATGCACCCTGAGCTACAGGCGCATGGCTCATAGGATATGACTATTGTGGGCTCAGAGCATGCGCAGCCTATTACGGCTGGAGACGTTTTAGCAGATGCTGTCCAGGTGTTGTCGCAACTGCCCATTATCAGCCGATGAGTGACAGGGGTGGTTGCGCTTAACGCCTAGCGCAGACCCACGACCTGCAACCTCCTCACCCTCGCCTTCGCACCTCCCCCAGCGTCATCTAGCGACTACTACCCCCGACGCCGGCAATAGCTCATATTGACAACACTATAAGCCTTGTGGACCTCCTGCGCTGTCGGGAAAATTGTTGCGATACTAATAGATCAACGCGCGCCCGCCCTGGCGGAGAAGCGACGCATGGCAACAGCTCCACAGCCCCTCTGAGACCACTACGACTCGAGCAACAACTACGTTCATTATGGAGGCACCCCCAGATGTCGTGCCTTCCGTTGAGGCACCGCTCGTTACGCCCGATGACTCCACTACCAAACCGGCTCTAACGCCGCCCACGAGCGAAGACAACGACAAGCGATTTGAGAGGATGTCGTCCGAACTCTCAGAACTTGACAGCGATGACGGGGAAGACATCGAACCCGATCATTACTTTGAAGGAGGGAAAATACCAGTGTTCAAGCCGGTAAGTCCCCAAGAGGCATGCGAGTGCTTATTCTGTGACGAGAAGCATGCGCGCAAATGTTGTTATGAATATGACGCGCCGGAAATAATATACAGAATACTAATTGCTGCTTGAATAGACCATGGACCAGTTCCGCAACTTCAAGCGCTTCATCGATAAAATTGACAAACATGGAATGAAGTCCGGTATCGTTAAAGTTATTCCACCAGCAGAATGGTAAGTATTGACTAAGTTCCGGTTGCATAGCCTTTTCCAACTTATCTGATGACAGGCGTAAATCCCTTCCCGATCTCACCGAAGCCGTCAAGAGTATTAAAGTCAAGAACCCGATTACGCAAGAATTCGCTGGACAGCACGGCATATACACGCAAGCCAACATTGAGAAACAACGGTCGTACAATCTGCCGGAATGGAGAGCCGTAACCGATGAGCCACATCACCAGCCTCCGGCCAAGAGAGGCGAACGTCGGAAAGCTGCTGCGGAAGCCCCATCTCGTACCCGTTCGTCTCGCGCGGCGCCCGCAAACCGCGATGCCTCGCCTGCTCCTAAGCGCGGACCCGGTCGACCATCGCGCAGACGCCAGGTGAAGAAGGAGCCAGTCGAGGATGAGGACGATGACGAAGAGGAGCTTGAAGTTCCTCCCACACCCACGTCGCCCGGAAAGGAAGAGAAGAAGACGCCTGCGAGGAGGATCAAGAAGGAAGCGCGCGATACACCACCTGCTAGGGCGCGCGGTCGGCAAGCTAAGACCGCTGACGAGAAGAAGTCTGTGTCTTCCCGACGCCTGAACAACCGTGGTGCAGTGGCCGATTACATCGACGAGGCTGCCTTTGAGGACTTTGATTACCACCTGCCTGGCCTGGAGGAGTACACTGTCGAACGATGCAAAGAACTAGAGGACAATTACTGGAAGACGATCAACTATGGTTCGCCCATGTACGGAGCTGATATGCCTGGCTCGTTGTTTGACGACTCGACCACCTCTTGGAACGTTGCAAAGCTGCCCAACCTTCTGGACGTCCTTGGAACCAAAGTGCCCGGTGTTAACACAGCCTATCTCTATCTAGGTATGTGGAAAGCCACTTTCGCCTGGCATCTGGAAGATGTGGATCTCTACAGTATCAACTACATACACTTTGGTGCTCCCAAGCAGTGGTATAGCATATCCCAAGAGGATGCTCGACGCTTCGAAGCCGCCATGAAGACCATCTGGCCGAATGACGCGAAGCATTGCTCGCAATTCCTTCGTCACAAGACTTACCTGATCTCTCCCCAGCGCTTGGAGAGGGACTTCAATATCAAGGTCAACCGTCTGGTACATTACGAGGGTGAATTCGTCATTACGTACCCTTACGGTTACCATTCGGGTTACAATATCGGCTACAACTGCGCAGAGTCGGTCAACTTCGCAAACGAGTCATGGCTGAGCTATGGACGAATTGCGAAGAAGTGCATGTGCGAATCTGACAGCGTATGGGTCGACGTGAACGAAATCGAACGCAAACTCAGAGGCGAGCCAACACCAGAGTACTATGAAGAGACTGACGACGAAGAAGACGATGACGACGGTGCGGATCGTTTACCCAGCCCTCCAGCCAGTGTTGCTGGCAAGACCAAGGCAAAGCCAGGACGCAAGTCAGCCGGCAGCAAAAGAAAGCGTGGTAAAGAGGACCCCAAGGAGACCTCGAGACCCAAGAAGCTCAAGCGTATTCGCATCCGCATCAGGATTCCAGGTCGGGGTATGCCTTGCATTCTCTGTCCTAACGATGTCGAGTTTGATGACCTGCTGCCGACAGACACAGGCATGCAGGCTCACCGAATCTGCGCGGATTACACGCCTGAAACCTACATTGTCAACAAAGGCGATGTGGAAACTGTGTGCAATGTGGCCAATATTGGCAAGGATCGCTTGGAACTGAAGTGCAACTACTGCCGGTCCAAGCGCGGCGCTGTCTTCCAATGTTCGCAGAAGAAATGTACCAGGGCTTTCCATGCTACGTGTGCAGTAGCAGCTGGTGTCCAGGTCGACCTTGGTCCTATGCCCACTTTTGATGAAGAGGGTACGGAATACTTTTACGATGGCTATGACTTCCGATGCCGCTTCCACCGACCGAAAAAGCGGAACAACAAGACCGTCGATGTGGATGCACTGGAGAAGGACAAGTTTGTCTTAGCCTATGGCAAAACGCTGAAACCCAAGGATGTCATCCAGTTCCAGTATGTGGGTGGTGAGATGTACCAAATCTACGGTGCACAGGTTGTGGAGAACAGACCCGGCGAGCAGGCTGTACTGGTGGATGTATTACCTGACGGGTATGTCGTGCACATCGCTGATCGTTTTAGCTTGCTAACAGTGTACAGTGATCGCGTCGAAGTTGAATGGAAGTACATACTCAAGCTTCACCCCGACGAATCGCAGCGGCCGAAACCGTCTGCAAACGCCAAGCCACTTCCTGAACATCTCAAGGAGAGTGATGCATCTCTTGACATCGCAAACCGCACTGATGGTGTACCTGAGATGGGCGACCCTTTCCACGACCCTAACTCTGAACACAAGTGGGCTGAATGGCACACTGCTCCTGAAGTTACTCGGAAGCTGGCAAAGGTCGACCTGAGCAAGGAGGACCGCCTTTGGTACTACCTCGGGAAGCCTTCTACTGAGGCTAGACCCCAGTATACTGAGAATCCCGCGAAGCCAAGGAACAACCCTAAGAGCAACTTCCTCGACACCGTGAAGCCGCCCCCACCCCCAGTACCAGCTTTCCACCGGACTTCGTACCCTGCCTCATACCCGATTAAGCCTGCTCCAATCGCGGTGCCTCCTCGTACGCCGATGCAATATACAACGCAAGATGGCCGACCGTATGCCTACAAGCCGAAAGAGTCAGCGTCGGGAGCCTGGAGATCGCCGGTGTACAACCCTGACACTCGCAAGAATCCCAATTCGCCAGTAGCACATCAGCCCAACGTTAGCTACGATCACCGCATGCCACAAGGCCAGTACGGACCACAGTCATACCAAGGCTACCACTCCCATCGACCGCCGCAATCTTCGCAACAGCAAGCTCAGTATCAACCATATATACCGCCACCAAACGGCTCTACTCCCTCATGGAAAGCACAGCCGACGACATCCGGGCCCTTGCTCAATGGAATCGACAAGTATGCGCAGCCAGCATCGCAAAGCAACGCTCTGCCACCATACCCGTACTCTAACAGCCCTCGTGGCCAGTTACCGCCCTCGCCATACTCGCCGGTCGTGGGACAGAATGCTACTCAGATGTATGGTCAGCCAAGCGGTCAGACCCAGGCGTCGCCGCATGGTCGCTCCTCGATCTCCAGCATGCCGAGCAACCCTACTGGGACTCCCAAACCTCCAATGTACGCCGTCACACCCTCCTCTAACATTATTTACGCTGCCCAATCCCCCACTGAGTACTTGAATTACGTCATGAACTTCCCCTACCTCCGAAACTGTTATCTACGAAGGACAAAAACTTACATATCACCCTATAGTCTGGACGGTGGGATCACACCTGAATGGATGCCAAAGCCGCCTATATCGAGGGGTAGCGGTACACCTACTTCCATTGCACCAAGGCCTATTGCACCACATGGAGCTGCGCCTTCTCCAGTGTACGGTGGACCGCCGCCAACGGGCCTCCCTGCACCAAGGCCATCAGCACAGTTCCAGTCTCCGGACGCTTTCCAGCGCGAGATGAACAGGACGACTTCAACCCCCGAAGCACCAAAGTGGGAGCAGATGCTTAAGCAGCTCGCTACGTCAACAGGCCCCACAGCCACGCCTTCCATGACTACGCGCTCGCCACAGGCACCGCAACCACGCTACCCGCCCACGGGCTCCCGGTCTAGCATGTCGAACGACCTACCCAGGAGTATGCAGGTGTCTCCGGCTCAAGCTTCGCCTCTACCGCCACCACGCGAGCCACAGCGACCGACACCTAGCCCCATCAGCGATGATGGCAAAAGTGGTCTTGTAGCTGTACCGAGAGAAGAGAAACCTGTTCTGCCTCCTCTGCAGCCTGCATCGGCGTCGAACGTGCATGGGGCGGAGACGTGGAGGTACTCCTCTTAGGGGATGCGATGCGCATATATGGGGGCGTTTTGGTGAAACTAAATGTATTGTTATGACCATGTATGATTATCGCCAGGGTAGCTAAGGCGTTCTTGATGGGGAAAACGGCATGGTTTGCCACGGTTTCTCTTTGGTACAACACGATCCGGACGGAATATGATGATGTTTCTCGCTGGAGTTTTATTCATGAATGTTCAGCTTTGTGCAGTCTGAAGAATGCTATGCGTTTGCTTGCCTTGTAATACGGGTGAACAAGTTATATAGAGAAGGATGATATGTGAAGTCGTCCATCTCGTATCTCGTCATGCTAAATGTGCTGTAGTAGCTGTTTGCATACAACCGACCAATTAGTTGAAATGCAAAAAACAATGACAATAAAGTGGTGCAAGCAGACCAAAGATCGAGTACGTTTAGACACTATTCTTGGCTCTTGGACATGCAGCCTTGGATGAAATCTAATATCTAATTCCTTTGGGTTCGTTGCGCATTGTGGCCAAAAAACATCTGTTGCTGCTTCTGTTTGTCGCTCCCAGTATGGAAAGTGCGATGGAGCAACAAAGTGCAAAAAGATGATTTCCGAATCCGGGAATCGAACCCGGCTCTTCTCGGTGAAAGCGAGATATCCTAGCCGATGGACTAATTCGGATGATCTGATTGATGGAAAGAAGACAAATGTGAACACATATCACGGGAGCAGTCATATTTCAAAGGATCATGAAAGCGGTCGCATCGTGAAATGTGGGTTTGAGCGGACTCGCTGATAAGTGGGGCTATCGCACATGGTATCATCTCATACAAGGAAAAAACTAGATAGATACAGAAGTAATAAGGTACATATTACAGTCTATTATCTCCTAATAAGAACAACTATAAAGATTTACAGTATTGTAGTCTTCTAGGATTCTTATCTATATCTATATAGATCTAATACGCTTTATTGTAGTAAAAA
>Ga0265797_10011591_pt1 | contig 11002 bp, 7 predicted proteins | sample P2T30metagenome_FD_192433 | JGI IMG/M metagenome (GOLD analysis project Ga0265797, IMG submission 192433) | Plant litter microbial communities from East Loma Ridge, Irvine, California - P2 T30 | ecosystem: Environmental > Terrestrial > Plant litter > Unclassified | place: USA: California... | reverse complement strand
CAGCAGCCCAAAGTCCTGTCCCTGGGGACAGCAGCGTAGAGTCTTGTCCCTAGGGACAGCGTAGATTCTTGTCCCTAGGGACAGCGCAGATTCTTGTCCCTAGGGACAGTAGCGCAAAGTCCTGTCCCTAGGGACAGTAGCGCAAAGTCCTGTCCCTAGGGACAGAGCAGATTCTTGTCCCTGGGGACAGCGCAGATTCTTATCCCTAGGGACAGCGCAGATTCTTGTCCCTAGGGACAGCGCGGAAATCTTGTCCCTAGGGACAGAATTCTGGCCCTGACCCTACGCCTTATCTTCGATTCCCTCACGCTACTTTGCTGCATCGCGCTGCTCGGGCCTTCGATGCAGAAAGTGTATGTGTCTTGATTTCTTGTGGAGCGAGTCCGTTGCAGAGAGATGGTCAGGGGAACATACCTCTGAACATTGCCATAGCGGAATGGGAGCACGGCCCACGGGTTCCGGAGGTGATAGCAGCGATTCTACAACAGGAAAAGCAAGAACAGCTGATCAGCCAGGCAAGCCAAGCCGCGCTTTCGGCTTGGCCTACCAAACTTCCGTGAACGACCAGCTTGGCTTGACAAGCCAAGTAAACAAGTCAAGGCGGCTTGTTTGGGCTTACTTGCTGGCCACCATGAGTGTATGCGAAAGCGAAAGTGATTGTATTTTCGTAATAAGTAGTAGATCGAGATCTAAGTAAGAAAGCTGAAATTCTGACCTATTTCCAGTACTGACCCGCTTCCAGTACATTGACGTTATCGTGTAATTTTCCATCAGCCGATAGCGACTGTAACGACATAGGTATGAATCACAGGATTTCCAAGAGCCCTTTTGGCACACTCGAACAGCCACAAGGCTTGATGAACAGCGATTCTCCTTATGGGTAGCCACAAGGTAGGGCTTGCGTGTACAAGAGGCGATGGCAAGATTGACTGTGAAACAACAGCTAGATCACGCGAAGACCTGGATTAGGTCGCCCTCGTCACAGTTGCTTGACTGTCACGAAGTAGCTCAGCTCACGCAAGGCAGCTCATATCACGAGAGGCAGCTCAGATCACGAGAGGCAGCTCAGCTCACGAGAGGCAGCTCAGCTCACGAGAGGCAGCTCAGCTCACGCGAGGCAGCTCAGCTCACGCGAGGCAGCTCAGCTCAGTTTCCCTTATCTTCCTGTATTCTGCCTGCATCTATCTAATTGCACATATACGGCAAAGTACTTCATACGCTTTTATCTGCGATCAGTCAAGATTAAACTAGCTGGTACTACGAGCACGAAGCCTATCACCTCGACATACATTTACAAGATGACGATCACTAGGAACGAGGAACATCGGTCATGGTCAGGTCACATCCAACGGGTGACAATCAATATGGACGTTGTCTGTCAGCAGATCGTGCAAGCTATCTGCGATGCCGAAGTTCAGCACCTACTGAAGAGGGATGGAGTGAGAGATGCTAGTTTTGGTCAAGCTGTCGCCCACAACAACAACGGGAATAAGATCGCCAATGGCTTCATATCCAAAATGGATATTACTGGTTTTAGCCAGAAGACGAAGAACCCGACACGTTTTGACAGATCAAGGAGATGGGAATGTGATGCTTCAGTAGCATACAGCGTTGTCCAGGAGTTCACTCTAATGGACGAGGGTGACGAAGATTTCGCGAGACCGCCGATCGCAGCCGTCAATGACTTGAGACAACAGTTCACTGTCAAGTTCGGAGTGTAAATCCTGGAGACTGTCAACTGGGATTGATGGTAAGTCAAATCTTACAAAAACAACTAGTTAAAAGAGAATCGATGCTTACTTCTGACAGACTGTCGGATACTGTTCACGTTGAAGGCGCCGAGGGCTGGCTAAAACTTATTTTACTTTGTGTTATCAGATGGTAATTTCTTCAAGAACAATGAATCAGGAAGTTATTATCACAGCAGTACAAACAGGCATTTCGTTCGCTACCAAATAAAATCACAACGTGCTTCTTTTCGAATTTGTCTCAGACATACATTAATTGAAGCCCTAGGCTTCATGAAGTGAATTCTTATTGAAGCTGAATTCTGACGTTCCTTGTGAAGATGAATTATCGATCAGTGAAGTGAAGCATACTTCATAAAGTCTCACATGAGGGTTAGGGTAAAGAGGGTAAGCTATAGAGAGCCCAGGAAATCGCAGCTATCCACTCCCGAAAAACTTTCTAAGCTTTTTTCGGCATAGTCCCTCCTATTATCCATAGAAAATCATCGGTCGCTTCTGCTAACTGGGAGGCTGAAATAGAAACACGCTAGATGCTCCTTTGATAGGGCTAGCCTCTAAATGTAGGGGCTTACAGTCTCGTCGCTTTAGAGCTCGACATGCCCGGCTGTCTTTATAGCGACTCCTAATATGGCGACGACCTAGCGCTAGAATAGCTGATTTTGACACTGTCTTGTCGAGTACGTTGTCCGAGATCGATCCTATATTCTTCACTAACTCCTAGACTACTACAAATGCCTCCATATCGTTAACGTCTATACCAATTTTTGGCTCTAGGAAGAGGAAGCGAGGCTGTGCTCTATTACACATATGGTCTTTTGCGCAACCAGCGCGCCCAGATAAGGTAGCAAAGGACAAACACAACTATAAGATCTAGTATTGTAGTTAAGGTAAAGGGAAGGACTGTGTTTTTAGAGGCATAGCGACGCTCTAGTACGTGTAGTCGCATCTGGAAAGTCAGCATCAGATCGAGCTTTCTACAGAGCCCTTAGAAGCTTTAGCACAGAGTGTAAGGTTCAGCTCAATTGACTACCTGTTTAAGAAACAGAAGGATAAAGTAGATACAGAGTAGGAGCACGTGCTTGAAGGGGTACTATACTACAATCGCGTCCTCTAGGCTCTTGTTCATTTCGTCGTATGAAGGAGTCTTCTATAGAACATCATTATATAGGCCGAGTTCTATGCCTTTCCACAACCTTAAACTATGTAGCTCCGTAGATGATTGGCACCTCGCCTGGTATTATCTAACAGCAGATGAAGCGAAATTTCTCACTACACTGTGTGACTATCTAAGGGCTTATTATAAGGGCTCGCTTACGCATACATCTTTACACTGACGCATAGACCTCTCCCTAGGGCTACTAGAAGGAATTCTAGGCTGTTAATACGCATTTCGTAGACAAATATAGCTGCTAGTAAAAGGCACTCCTCGCGTTACCTGAACTCCTTCGAGGCCACGTAGGTGTCTAGTATGCTAAGCAGATCTTCAGGGTGGCGAAAGCCTTTAGTTTCTAACATTGTTTAGGCAGTATCACTAGCGATAATGCCTCAGCTATGACTACAATAGCTATGTAGCTCGAGGATCTCCTAAGAAGAGAGGGAGTCGAATGGTCAGTAGTAATCAACTAACTCTAGTGTCTCAGCCATATCCTTAATATCGCTGTACAGGCCTTCTTGTTTGTGTAAGACAAAGATGCTCTCAAATACGCCTCTCAGCAGTACACACAGCAGCCGCTTGACTAGGCACTTAGTAAGCAAGCCAGAGGGTAGTACTCAATGTAGCTACTGCTTAAGGTGAAGGAGCTAGCAATCGCTCTCTAAAGCACGCGGCATCCTAATGCTTTTAAGGCTACTACTGGAAGAACAAGACCTATGCTAAATGAGACGCGATGGAACAGCTGGCTGATAATGATCGATGCAGCTTGTTACGGACCGCGAAGCGGTGGCTTCAGGATTGGCTGCAGGGCATCCACAGGATGTATGCAGCTCACTCACGTGACAGTGAGCAGTCACTGCACGTGATCGTGAGCAGGGCACGCACGTGACCCGCGACACTCACGACGCTCACGAGTGAGCAGGGTGAGCATCACCCAGGCACGAGTGATCGGAGTGATCATTCTACGAGTCTCCTTGGTATATAGGACAGTGGAGTTTCCATCTTTCATAGGAGCCTCGTGCTCAACTTAAGTAACACAATTGGAGTCATTGTTCATAACGCAACTTGATCAGTGTGCTACTCAGACCTTCTTCCTTACCCTGAAATACTTGGCACCTCGTTCTACGTTCATACACCGAGTACACCCCATTACACAGCTCTAGCGTTAAGGCTACAAGTCAACAGTTTTGTCGCTGAAAACGAGGAACTAGAGCATCTCCGGCTACTTAGCGATAACTAGAATACTATCGAGGAGACGTTTCACTTTCTCTAGCCATTTAAAGAAGCTACTAAGGCTTGTGAAGGGGATAAGGCCACTCTCGATCAGATCCTTGTGACTTTCGACATCATCATCGCCCACCTTGAGGCGTCACTAGCGCGACATGCTAACAACAAAGCTCTTAGTACCGCAGTCACCTGTAGCTAGTATGCTTTAGATAAGTATTATAGACTGACAGACGACTCGCCCGTGTATACAACTGCTTTGCTATTCTATCCCTCTTATTATAAACATTATCTCGACGTTACTTGGTATTGTAAATAAATCAAACCAGCAGTCGACAACGTAAGGGCTTCGTGGTCAAAAGAGTACGCCCACCTAGAGGTTGACAGATACCTAGAGGCTAAGCTAATGGAGGATGCATCGTTCTTCGAGAAGCAAAGGGCTCTCATAAAGCGTCAGCAGCGTATTAGTAATGAATTTGATGCATTCATCCAGCAGACTCCAATAGATACGGCCAACCCGATCGCCTGGTGGCTCGAAGATACCCAACAGCGCACGTTCCCACGGCTCTCACGCATGGCCATCAGTGTGCTCTCAGCGCCAGCCATGAGTGCCGAGAGCGAGAGGGTCTTTTCGCTGACGAGGCGCACACTTTCGTGGGATCGTCTACGACTTGCAAGCACTACAATCGAACAGATCGAATGCCAACGAAGCTGGATCAAGCAGGGACTTGTGAGCATATGTTATGAGAGTGATGCGTGCAACGAGGATAGTGATGATGATTGCAGCGAAGGGGCCGGAGGCGAGACCGATGACGAGGCATGAGTGACACTTTTAGGATAGCATAATCATAACATATAATGCTTAGATCAGTAAATCACCTGAATATCGCTGTAGTGTGGAGTTCTGCAAGTTGAACTGTGGCGTGACTGTCCAGCGCCCGCGATCCTCAGGGAATCCTACGCTAGTCCTGATGCGGTGGTGGCGATGAGGCTTCATGAATCCGCTTCATGAAGCTGAATTCCAAATCACCGTTGATGAAGTGAAGCTGAATTCTTCCAACAAGAAGTGAATCTAGGCTTCAATTGATGTATGCCAGAAAGACGCTTGAACTCTTGGTACAGCTTATCCGACTTGCGTAGGTAGGCTCCGAAAGCATGCACTTTCTGATGTGGAGTTACAGTAATCCAACCACCCTCTGTGCCACGGCGTGACAAGACTGCAATCTCTTCGTCGACCTCGTTTCCACGCAGGTCAGCCTGTCGCAATGCTTCCTCGATAGCTTCTTTGTCCTTCGCAAACAAGAACGCTTGCATCGGGAGGTTGATAATGTGACTAGCGCAGCGCAGCCTCCCTTCCGTAGCGTCCCAATCTGAGCCGAGTGAATCCGACAGGGCGCGGTATATGGGGTCGTTGCACGTAGCGTTATCAGTCGTTGCGTATCCAAGCATGCTTCTGATACCATAAACGTCCAGCACACAGATCACTTCTGCGGCAACAAGGAGCCCAGTGTGCCCGTCTGGCATCTATGTAAGCGAGAGTAACGCTATGCAAGCCGATCCATCGTCACGCAACCAGTGCGCAGTGATGGCCTGCAATTGCTTGCTATTAGGCGACCTTTACGCCGGTCACCGCCCTGGAACTCTCTTACTCCTGTATCGAACTCTTCGAATACCACACTGAGCCTCAGGGTATGCGTTGCTCTCCCGTGACACGTAGGCTGTTTTTTACATGGTGAATAGAACATCGCTCGGGCCAAGGTATTCATCAAACAAACAAACAAACAGATGCCTGACGAATTCTGTTTGACAAACAGCTTGGCAAAGGGTCCGAATGCACATACTCATCAACAATAGTCTTCCGCTTCGGGTACCGCTACCGAATGTCGCACTATTGTCATCGCAGGAGCCTCTCTCATATTTGCATCCTAATTGGAAGTTGTCGGTAGTATATACGCGAAACGACGCGCCTACGCGAGTTTTCGTGATTCCTAATTTTGCTTCTTGTTGTGGTAAGGCGCTGTTTACCAAACCTTAAAATCACTGTGTACGCTTAAGTATGCCTGCGAAGCTCTCAGCACGATAGACGTAGCTGACCGATTTCACCACCCGACCGACTACTGTTGCACGAGAGGGTGACCTCTCGTTGACATAAATTTGTGGGTTGATGAATTGCTGTTCTTGTTCTGGCGCGCGGTCTGGCAGACCGGGCTTTTGTGCCTAGTGTCCTGGCAAGCTGATCTTGCGATCTGCGACTTGGATTCGAAAAGTGCCTCGCCGGCGACAACTATCTCAACGATTACGTTACGGGTCTTACTGCATGAGCTGTAGGCGAGTTTGGTGGATCTGGGCAAGCGTGTGCCGGTCGAGGTTTCTAGGCGGACTGAAGTGTCTCGCTCCGGTCTTTACTGGCTCTCAAAGCTAGCAATCCGTGCACGGAATGATCAACCTGCAGCGGCATCCTAGACAGAAGGTGGGATGCATGAACCCCGGCCGTCATCAACGATGCATGCAGAGATACGTACTGCGGCCAATGTTCCTTGCCTCCAATTCGCCAGATATCAGTCTTCTGTACGGTGCGACAGCAGACACCGTATCTTGATTTCGATAAGCAGAAATGTTGTACACACTTGGTAAGGGTTGGTCGCAGCTAGGACATTTACATTAACATCACGCCACATTGTGCAACATCCACAGCTAGCTTGGTGAGCACAGTCACAGATTACTACGAGGTCTCCTACGCTTCACACGTGTTGTGGCTATCAAGTGCACAAATATCGATCACATGTTGCTCAAATAGGCAGCACAGGGATGTTGCGGATTTGCAAGATGAAGGGGCTTCACATCGTTCAAGCAGCGGGGACAGCCTAGCCTTGGGAACCGGGGAAGCGTCCGTGGTCGATCACGTGGTGCAGTAGTCTCTGACATTCTGGTGCAACTTTTTTTGCAACCGCCTCACCACAGCCCGGGAATCATCTTGCTCCAAGTCGAGCCGCAGTTGCCATGTGCAAGCGTCAACGCTGGCTCTCGTATACACGACGTGCTTATCTGTTTTACTCCACTCCACCCCAAACGCAGGTCCGACACCGCTCAGGTCGGCTGATAATGCCAATTTTTATTTCAATTTTATTGCATGGTGCCACCGTATCATACTGGCGATACCCCGCTATGGTTGAGGTTGATCGGTTTTTGAATGAGCGATGTCACCACAATTCGTAGATCATTGTGTACGTTGAGAGTAGTCGCGCGGGGCTTTGATCGACTGAGGCTGCGATTTTGAACCGCGTCATAGTACTACCAAACTCTGGCCAGGCATATCAGCAGCAATTTACCCTTGATACGTATCACATAGCTTGCCGCGGTCCGATTATACCCATCTCTACGACGGTGAGTCACGTCTGCCCAGATGAATACGTGATAAAGCCGGTATCTCCACTTACTAGTCTTCCCAGGTGTCGTAATCATGCCGACTTTCCGTAGCATGCTCAGCGGCTTTGCTGGCTCCGGAGATACATTGCAAATGACTACGAGCGACAATGCTCCAGGGACGTGACAAAATCTGGCCAGTTCCATTCACGACCCCGACGCCATTGATCTCCCAAATTCCAAGTCAAAAGACATGGACATCGTCATCGCTATTGCTACTATTTTGATAATGCTTGGATTGATCTTCATCGCCCTGTCAGTCCTATCCAGCTCTCAACTTGAGGACATGAGTGGAACTCTGCCAGTGTAGGCTGATACCTTTAGATTTGATACTCTCAGCAACCGAGCTGCTGCAGATTCGTTAGCCGGGGTCGACGACGAGCGTGACTTCTACGCGGAACAGCAAATGATCGAAGCGTTAGTAGTCCTCCGCAAAAGGCCTCGCGAGGTATACGTGGCTTGGGCAGCCAGGACAGAGATCTGTTTTCCAGGTAGGCTACCTACAGATCCACTGTGGTGAGTGCAGTCTTCTCTTTTCTTTAGATGATCATTTGGCATCGAATGTCGCCAACGCTGACACTCCTGCACACAGCGTGATCTGTTTTGAGGACGTTGTCGATGGCGATCGTATCGTTGGCCTGCCTTGTTTGCACTTCTTCCATTGCACATGTTTCGATGAGCTCTGTGCCGCATGTATCACAAAATGTCCCATGTGCCAGCGGTCTATGCTTATACTGCAAGAGATTGATGAACAACTAGATTCACCCAGACTCGCACTAGGTGACTGAGAGGGATCTGTGGCTTTGATAGATACCATAACGCAAAAGCTATAGGATCGATAAGGTACATGACTACTTCTCGCAAGAGAAATGTTATATAAAATACAGCTGTGCAAGCCTTGGGTTGAGATATCGTTGTGCTCCCTTCTACAAACTTGAACACAGATTTCAAGCCCGACGCTATCTCCTTTCAAAAGCAAGCGCAATGACGGTATGTGAACCTCACGGTCGGCTAAATAACAAGGCGCTAATGGTGGCTGCAGAACCGCGTTCCGATTTCCAGTTGTTCGGTCAATGGCAAAAGCACAGTCTTCTACGTCGACAACAAAAACTTCATCAAAACGCTCACTGCCAAGCAAGAGGCAGAAAAGCTCAGCGATGAGGGTCGGGAAAGATATGAAGACTCTCTTCTGAAGGTTGGAGGCAACAACGTGCAGACAACTACGAAAGACTTCGCCGCATTGTCATACCTATTGAGCACTGGTCCAACTCGGGTACGTATAGACACTAAAGAAAACCGCTACCATTCTTGTTTGACATCTCCAAGAGTCGTTTGTACTTCGCCGATCAGAACGGCGTTTTGAAAGGCCTCGAACGTGATGGTTCTAACGATTGGAACTGGAGCGACATCGGAAATCTTAATCGTCAGGTCATCCCAGGCACACCAATCACGGCATTGTTGAGCCCCGAGTCTGATGCAGTAAAAGTATACTACTTCGATCAGGCCTTCCAGGGCAACACCCCATCAGTCGTGTGGTCAACCTCGTCCGGATGGTGTACCTCAGAGTCAAGTATATAGAACAATCGGCAAGGTAGCAGCTATGTATATCGTCTTTACCATCAAGAGCCCTCAGACAGAATTAAGTTCGCTGATCAATCCTTTTGCTGACTTCGGTGAGTGGCCAGCATAGGTTTTGACTTCTGACTAAGTCAAATCAAAGGGTCAAAGTCATAGTCAAATCAGGCCGAGTCAGCCATAGTCATAGTCAAGTCAAGTCAAATCAGAAGTCAACTATAAATTTTTCTTATGTTACAAACACACTGCTTCGCTGTCGCTTGCTCCACTGTCTTGACTGTCAACATAGTCAGCTGGCAGTGAGTGAGCTACTCCTCTATGCAGCCAGTCCTTTAACAACTCAGAGCACTTGATAGTGTTGGCACTGAGCTGAGATCGCTCCCATGAGGTTGTCCGCCTTGCTTTACTGAATGTCCGCTCTGATTCAGCGCTCATTGCAAAGGCTGAAAGCACGTCAACTGCCAGTTGTGAGAGGGCTGGAAAGGTCTGTCGCTGTGTAGGCTGTGACCACCATTCGACAACTGTCATTTGCCTTCCCTCTAACATTGGCAATCGACTTGGAGGAGCATAGATGAAGGCTTTGAAGCTATCCTCGCTGTCTGTGACAACAGCAGACTGCTGTTGCCACTTGTCGAAGGCTGATAACTCTATAGAGCTGTCTTGATTAACCTGGCTAGAAGACATAGCTGGCTGAATCCGATCACGGTAGCTATGCCACAATGCTTCTGCACTCTGCAAGCCCTTCTTCAACCACTTCTTCTTCTCAGTTGTGCTCCACTGGTTATAAAGCCACTTGTGCCGCCGCTCAGGGTGTAGGAGAGCTGCTGTTATGTATGCTCCACTCTCGTCAATCAGGCTGTAGTATTTACTGAACAGAAACCATGCTGTGTTTAGTGGAGCTAGAAGGGTCTTGTGTTTGGAATGGCGCTTCTGTTGCTCCTCAAAGTGACTTATGAGGAATTCCATAGACGGTTGGAAGCAGTCAAGAGTAGCCTGATGGCCCTCTGCTTTGAGAGTTACCTCCTTAAAAGGTATAAGGAAGTTGTAGATATGTTCCAGAAGTGCCCAGTCATCGTCAGTAAGTACAACGAGTGCCAATGCATCAGCATATCGTGTATATAAAGCGTCCAAGATAGGTCGTGTTCTGAACGCTTCTTCAATCATCAGAAGCCAGCCATTCCACCGTGTCTCCCCTGGAATCTTAGGGATTGTGGCAGGGCATTCTGGAAAACCCTTCGATAGTCGCTTGAAGGCTTGGTTGAATTTATCGTCTCGTAGTATGACTGCAAGACTGCGAAGCTTTGCAAGTGCAGGATGCTTTGCAAGGGCGGTGTCTGCAATGTCGTAATTACTGCCACTGTAGCTCGCAGTGTCGGACTCTAACTGTGACAGCTTTGCTCTTTCATAGGCCAATTCAGCTGCTTCTTCATTGGTTGCAAACATAAAGCCTTGAGTAGCCAGATTGATAATGTGGCCAATGCAGCGGAGTCTTCGTGTCTTCTCAGTCCAGTATTCAATGCCTTCTACGCGCATGAACGTCTCAATTGTACGGACAAGCGTATCGTTCACTCCAACGTTGTCAGAGGTTATCCAGCCAAGCCGAGTACTGAGATTGTACTCCTTGATAGTCTGAATTAGCAGAGTAGCCAGATAGGCTCCACTCTTGCACTCTTCGCCATCAACCTCTATAAGGTCAAGAAGGAGCTGGATCAGCTGCCTATTGCAGTCGACAAACTGGACATTCACTGCTTGAAAATGCTTATGGCCATGCTTTGTCTTCCATGTATCGGTGCTGATATGGAAACAGCTGATTGTGTCGTTGTGAAGATATCTGATAACCTCCTCCTGCTGTGTTCAGAAGTTTCGTATGATGCGTGAT
>Ga0265797_10011590_pt1 | contig 11002 bp, 8 predicted proteins | sample P2T30metagenome_FD_192433 | JGI IMG/M metagenome (GOLD analysis project Ga0265797, IMG submission 192433) | Plant litter microbial communities from East Loma Ridge, Irvine, California - P2 T30 | ecosystem: Environmental > Terrestrial > Plant litter > Unclassified | place: USA: California... | reverse complement strand
TCGCTGCGCTTGCGTCATTCAGCCTGCTTGGTACCGGGCCCCGCAAGTCGGTAATCGGTAGGCATCTCGCGAAAATGGGCGATGCATCACTGCCCATATACCTCCTACACTCCTTTACGCTCGCTGTTATCCCACGCGCGCTGAGGGTGCTTGGCATTCAGTCGCCATTGATCGAGCTCGCTGCAGGGCTTACGATCGGCGTGTATCTCTCTTGGAGCATTTACCTGCTCGTGCGGAAGCTTGGGTTGGACGGGCTGTTAGGGTTCGACTCCAAAAAGGTACCCCGGTTTCGCAAGGGGTGACGCTTTACGTCGTCGACCGCCGACGCGGGGAGCTCTGCACCGAAATGCACCGCCGTATATGCAACGATCATAGCAAAGCGGCCTAGGACTTGCGCCGCCTTTTGCAGACTGTTCGATCGCACCTTTTGCGACACGAAAAGACCGCGGGCGAGGCGGGGGGATCAGCGCGTATTATGGGGTCGCGAGGTGGGCCGTGGGGCGGGGCGACCGCACGTCATTGAAATCATGTGTTCCCTTTCTGTTCTGACTCGCGCTAGATGGCGGTTCAAAGAGTCGCGGGAACCATCATGCACCACCTCCACCTCCACGATGTCCCGTTCGACCTGATACCGCTCGAGGTGCCGTTCTTCCTGTCGCGCACGCCGGCGGGCTTTCCGTCGCCGGCGCAGGACGACATGGAGGAGCCGATCGACCTCGGCGCCTGGCTCGTCCAGCACCCTGCCGCCAGCTACATTATGCGCGTCGACGGCCATTCCATGCTGGGTGCCGGCATCAACGACGGCGACCTGATCGTCGTCGACCGATCCAGGACGCCGCGCGCCGGCGCGATCGTCGTCGCGCTGGTCCATGGCGACCGCACGCTGAAGCGCCTCCGGCACATGGACGGCCGGCACTGGCTCGTCCCCGAGGCCGAGGGCTACCCGCACACGCTCGTCGACGAGAATGTCGAGATCTGGGGCGTCGTCGTCGGCGTTGCGCGCCAAGTCCGGTGAGCGGGCCGATCGCGCTCATCGACTGCAACAACTATTATGTCTCGTGCGAGCGTGCGTTCGACAGCAGCCTGATCGGCGTGCCCGTGATCGTGCTGTCGAACAATGACGGGTGCGCGGTCGCCCGCTCGGCAGAGGCCAAGGCGCTCGGCATCAAGATGGGTGAGCCCGTCCACCTGCTGCGCGACAAGATCCGCGCGCACGGGATCCGCGTGCTGTCGTCAAACTACACCCTGTACGGCGACATGCAGCGCCGCGTCGTTGCGGCGTGCGATGCCTTCGCGCGGGACTTCGAGATTTACTCGATCGATGAGACGTTCCTCGATCTGACCGGCTTCGAGGACCGCGACCTGGTCGCGCACGTCAACGCGATGCGCGCCCAGGTGCGTCAGTGGACGACGATCCCCACCTGCGTCGGCATCGGCGACACCAAGACGCTGGCGAAGCTCGGCAACGCCGCGGCCAAGAAGAACCCGATGTTCGACGGCGTGGCCGATCTGCGCGACGATGCGGTTCGCAAATGGGTGATGGACCGGTTTCCGGTCGAGGACGTCTGGGGCGTGGGCGGTGCGACGGCCCGAAAACTGCTGGCGCTCGGCATCGGCAATGCTGGCGCGCTGCGCGACATGCCAATGAAGCAGGCGCGCGCGGTCGGCACGGTCGTGCTCGAGCGACTGGTCGGCGAGCTGCGCGGCGTCCCGTCGGATGCGGTCGAGACCATCGCTCCGCAGCGCAAGGGCATGGCAGTCACGCGCTCGTTCGGCACGTCGGTGGGCGACTTTCACACGCTGTTCGGCGCGCTCACGCAATATGCGATGCGGGCGGGCGAGAAGCTTCGGTCGCATGGGCTCGTCGCGGGCCGGCTGACCGCGTTCTTCCACACAAACAGACACAAACCCGACCGGCCGCAATATGCCGGCTCCCGCACGGTGGCGCTGCATCCGATGACCAGCGACAGCCTGGAGCTTATCGCCGCGGCGAAGCGCGGCGCGTCGGCCGCCTGGCGCGATGGTTATGCGTACACCAAAGCCGGCATCCTTCTCGACGACCTGATCGCGGCGGATATGCGCCCCCGGACGTTGTTCGAGGGCGACACGCACAAGCGCGACCGGCTGATGGGCGCGCTGGACGAGATCAACACCCGCTTTGGAAAGTTCTCCGCCACGACCGCTTCGCAAGGCTTCAAGCGAGAGTGGAAAATGCGAGCCGAGATGAAATCGCCCGCCTGGACAACCGACATCCGTGAGGTGCCGAGGGTTAGAGCGGGATAGGTTGGCGAGCGCTTGCGGATGGCCGGGACAAGAGAATTCTGCTTGGCCGCTCTTGCGTAGGCTGAAGCGATAGCTGCAGTTCAAAACAGTCAACTGACGGCGGCTAGCGACCGATTTAGGCCGTTAACCTATATGTACGTCAACGACAGTTCTTGCCGGAACCCGCCCCTCGAGCGCGGTAGAACCGCTTGGCTCTTCATGTAATATTCCCGTCCTCCATCATGTTAAGGTTGCTACTCAGAAGCACACTTTGCTTTATTGGATAAAAAGATCATCCAATAGACACACCTACCGGCAACTTGATATTGGTGGCGAATTGTGCTTCATTGACGTGATTGGGGGGTGACATATCCATGCCAATTTCAATAAACTCGCTGATCAAGGCTTCTAAGCTCTTGAGCGAAAGCGGTTACGATGTCGCTGCTGGCCTAAGCGAGGCATCTCTTAACGATTTCCTCGATGCACACTGGAAGTCGGAGAACAGCACCTTATCGTCTGTCTACAAAGGTACTGGCCGGGCTGACGAAGTCGGACTCTCATGGTCCTACGAGGTCCAGCAACCTGGAACAATCGACCTTCAGCCAATTAAGCCTGATACGTTCGCACGGGTATACAAAAACTGGCTTAGGACCGTTCCGGAACTAGACCGATTTGTCAGTGCTCAGCGGCAGAAGGGAAGTGAGCCATATGAGAGAGGCGACTTTTTGGATATTGCTCCTCCCAATGTCCAGGTTCAACTTCCAAAGCTGCACGTCGAGGTTAAAACTGACAGCGGGATCAAGGTCGACTTTGACTATGCCCTAACCATAACTGGGTTCATCGAAACCGATCTTGTCGCCGGCAAACGCGTCATTCGTATCACGCCAGTATCGGCTAAGGTCACCGATCCAAATTATATTACGGATCGTCTGGCGTCTGTGTTGCCAAAGGCAATGTCTAGCTCTACGGATTGCGTTGAACTCCAGAAGTTAATTCTTTATTTAATCAACGTTCTTATTGCCAACAGAATTGGGTCTTTTGTTCGGCAATTCTCACTGCCGGTCCCGATCGATGTTGTAAATGGCGTCGTGATCTCGGATGTTGAGCTGGATATTTCCGATGATTTGTTAGTTATGATCGGCAGGCTAAAGCCGTCCCCGGGCCCGCAGATGACCTTGTCAGCTTACGCCGGAGCGGACGATCACGAATTGTTCATTAATGCAGCCAAAGGACGGGACGAAGTAACCTTTGCCAATCCTAATGATGTAATCCCGATCACAGGCGTTAACGCCCTAGCGGCCCAAGCTTGGCCTATGCGCGAAATATTCGTTATACTGCATGAGAGGCTGTTCCAGGCGATAGCGTCTACCGTAGTTGTTAATGAATCTCAGTCTTTTACCAAGTATATTTTTGGTATAAAGGGCAAATACGGTTATTCTCTGCGGGTATGGGGGCTCGTTGCTCAAGTCGTCGATGATGGCCTTGTTGCCCAAGCTCAGTTTAGCGGCAGTGGCTGGGCCCGAGCGTGCATTGATACGCATTGTGGGGATAAGTGCGTCGGCATCGCGCTGAACCCACGCGCTAATCCTCGGCTTAGCTCGGAATTCTCGATAGTAGGACGTGAGCTATGGATGACCGCAAAACCAGGGTTGTTTAACATAACTTGGGATCCGGAAGGCCTCCCGTGGCCGTTCAATAAAATCCTAGGCTGGGTGTTGGAAGGCGTTAGCGCCGCAGCCCTTCTGATTGCCAAATTGATAGGTCTTCAATGGAAGACAAAATTGTTATCCTTCCCAGAGGTGTTCCCGGGAACATCCCTCGGGTTTGATCCCAAATTGGACAAGAGGATAATAAAGGATCCATCGCAGTCTGCGCTTATGATCGTTGGGGAGGTTGACTTTCAACCATGATGAACAGTGATCCTATTCGTATCTCCCGACGATCAGCTGTGGCAATGATCGGCGGCGCCCTGCTTATGTGCGGCTGCACACCTTCGAAGCAGCCGCCCAAGCCACTTCCGGCACCAGACGCGCTTCCAGACACGGGTGCTTATCGTTACGATTTTGGAGGCGAGGTTTCATGAACGTACAGGCGTTGACGTGACGTGGTGGTAGGCCCCTGCACCGGCGCATCAGCGCGGTGATGTGGTCGTTGAGCCAGGGTCAACGAAGCAGGCCAAGCCCACAATTGATGTCACTTATTAAAGTCCACCCACGGCCATGCGGCGAAACTACACGAGCAAACACCCGATCGTCAGTTCTTGCTCGAATCCGTCGTTCAGCGGCCTTGCCAGAAATGTCCGCTTGAGCGCAATCTCGGGCGTCGCTTAAACATGAACTAACGACCGCTTCTGAGGTAGCGTTTGAGAAAGTTGAGCAGCGAGGATTGGGCGGAAGCGGCGGGGCAGCGTCAACACTGCCCCGCAGCATTCACCCCAAGGCGACGTTTGATACGATCAGCTCACCCGCGCGCCGAGCCGCCCCGGCGCCGACTGTGTACGTCGTCTCAGCCGTGCCCACATGAAAGCGGGAAAACGTCGCCCGCGCGCCCGGCGTGTCGTTGATAGACAGGATAAAGCGCCCTTTGATCCCCGCCAGCTGGTCGGCGAGCTGGTCGAAGTCGGCGCGACCGAAGACGTCCTGGCCGTAATCGGTTTCGCAGCCCCAATAGGGCGGATCGAGGTAGAACAGCATGTCGGCGCGATCATAGCGCCGGATGAAGTCGGCATAGCCGAACTGCTCGATCACGACGCCGGCCAGGCGCTCGTGAATGTCAGCCAGGAGCGGCTCCAGTTTGGTGACGTTGAACCGTGCGCCCTGCGTCTTGTCGACGCCGAAGTGCCGGCCGTTGACCTTGCCCCCGAACGCCAGGCGCTGGAGGTAGAGGAATCGGCACGCGCGCTCGAGGTCGGTCAAAGTTTCGGGCGGCGTCGCCTTCAGCCGTTCAAACTTGGCGCGCGACGCGACGCGGAAACGCAGCATGTCGATCATGTAGGGATAGTGGCGCTGCAACACGCGGAAGAATGTCACGACGTCGCCCGACACGTCGTTGATGACCTCGACCTTCGGCCGCGATCGGCGCCGCAGGAAGATGCCCCCCATGCCGACGAACGGCTCGGCATAGCCGTCATGGTCGACACGCTCGATCATCGCGACGAGGCGCGACGCCAGATTGCGCTTGCTGCCAATGTAGCCCGCCGCGGGTGCGACGGGCCGGACAGAATTAAGGGTGAACATGTTGAATCTCCTCGCCTTGTAGAGATCCCGCCTGCGCAGATCGCGCGGGTGCGGGACGGCCGATGGCCGTTGGTCGTGGCGAGAAGCTCCTCGTCGGTGTGCCGGGCTGGACCCCGGCATCCCCCGCCCGGCTATGCCGGACGTAAGAACTATGGCGCGGCCTCATGCGCCTGACGCGGCGCGAAGGCGACCGCCTCGACGCCGATCTGCGCGTTCATGTCGATCATCCGTGCCTGGATCGGCTCGATCTCCAGCTCGAAGAACATGTCGACCGCCTCGCTCGGCTTGCCGAGGCTGGAGCCTTGCGCGGGCACGATGCCGAGCAGGGCAGGCGGCACTCGGTGCGCGGCGAGCACATCGTCGCGCGTCGCGTTCTTGATGCCGGTGAACTCGTCATTGGCGCCGACCTGCGCGATCGGCAGGATCTTGATCCCGCCATCCTTGCCGCCCGGCTGGTGGACGAACAGGTTCTTGAAGTTGCCCGGCCCCTTCGATTGCTTCAGCGCGGTGCGGATCGCCTGCACGTCGCCGTCGGCGAATTCACCCGTCGCGTGCAGGATGAAGCCCGCATGACTGCCGTTAAGATAATATTTGCGGCGGAACAGCGTTGCCGCCTCGTTCAGCAGCGCGGACTGCAATGCTGAGAGATATTCCGGCACGCCGTACAGTTCCTGGTTGATGTCGGGCTGCATGATCTGGATCACGCTGTTCGGCCGGAACTCGGTCTCGATCGCCCCGCCGGGCGCGAAGAAATAACGCCCCGCCTCGACGCCGCGGCGCGTGAACTTGGCGAGCGCATGGTCGAGGCGGAGCAGACCGCCGAGCACGCTGCGCCGCTGTTCGACGAAGCCGAAGCCGAAGATCAGATAATCCTGCACCAGCTTTTCGAACGTCGCGCGCGACAACCAGGCGGTCGGCACGAACGACCGCACCAGCAGGTTACGTTTCAGCAGGATCGCCGAGCTGTGATGCGGGCTCGCGCGGAACGAGCGCGCCAGCCCCTCGACGCTGATCGGCGGTTCGTACCAGCGACCGTTATGCCAGCATTGAAGCAGGTCGAGCACCTCGCGCCGGCTGTTGACCGGTTCGGGATCGCCAAAGGTGAAGGCCTCGACCGCGGTCGATGGCGACGGCGCCATGGCGATCGCGCCCGCGCGGCCGATGTCGTGGCGGCCCATGCGGCGTGTGCGTCCCTTGCCCATTACAGGATCTCCATGGTGGCCTTCGGCTTTTCCTTGCCGTCGAGCGGTTCGTTGTTGAGCAGCTGCATCGTCGCCCAGGCGAGATCGGCGTGACCCTCGTCACCGCCGCGCCCCGCCTTGAAGGTGACGTTGCGCCCCGAGGTGGTCAGCGTCTTCTTGATCGAGACGAACGACGACACGACGTCGAGCCAGCCGGCATCGAACAGCATCCGCCCGCGCGCGATGACGTGCTGCGCCTTCATGATCATCTGCGCCTTCACCTCGAGCGAATATTCGACCTTGGTGACGCCGCGCGGCCCCGCCTCGGGTTTGGCGAGCAGCTGATAGACGCCGGCGCCGACGCCGGTCGCGTCGATCGCGAGGAAGGTGCAGGTGTAGCGCGACAGCACCCCCTTGATGAAGGTCGCCTGCTCCTCGAAATCGAGCCCGCGCAGCTGATGCTTCTCCAGCAGCCGGAACGGCGCGCCCTGCTCGGCGGGCGGCGCGGCGATCACCAGCGCGGCATTGTCGCCGTCGACACTGTTCTGCGGATCGTAGCGCGCCCAGACGATGCCGGTGCCGAACGGGCGCTCGGCGTCCGGATTATAGTCGGTCCATTCCTCGACGGTATCGACGCCGCATTTGACCAGGTCGTTGAAGCGGAACGCGGACAGGCTGTCGTCGACAAAATCGCACAGGAACAGGTTGGCGAACTCGTCGGGGGCATATTCATCCTCCAGCTCCTCGATATCGAACAGGTCGCAGCCGGCCTCCTCGGCGTCGCGGATGTTGACGATGTGCCGCCACACCCGGTCGGGCCCCTGTGCGCCGTCCTTCAGCGCGGCGTGGCTGACGTCGATCTCGACGCGGTTTTCCTTGCGGCGCCGCTTGTTGCGGCGCTCGCCGGTCCAACAGGGATAGGCCGGATGCGCGATCGTCGACGGGGTCGAGAAATAGGTCTTCCGCCATTTCAGGTGCGTCGCCATGCCCGAGGCGACCTTGTTCAGCTCCTCGAAGCTGTGGACCCAGAAGAACTCGTCGAAATAGAAATTGCCGTGGCGTCCCTGCGCGGTGCGGAAGTTGGTCCCGAGAAAATGCAGCTCGGCCGCGGCCTCTTCGGCAGGGCGCAGCTCGCTGGTGATCAGCATCGGATCGCCGGCCAGGCTGACGCCGACCAGCTTGGCGAAGCTGACGATGTAGCTGCGGAACTGGTGCGCCTGCGCCTTCGACGCCGACAGGAAGATCTGGTTGCGGCCGGTCTCGATCGCGTCGATCAGCGCCTCGAACGCGAAATAATAGGTCGCGCCGATCTGTCGCGATTTGAGGATCATCCGCGTGCGGAACGTCAGCGCCGCGAACCATGCCTCCTGATAGCCATAGAGCTGGTCGAGGAAGATCGCCTTCAGCTCGGCCGCCTGGTCGGCGGTGAAGTGGTTCTTCTTCGCCTTCTTCTTCTCGCCCGCGTTCCGGTTGGCGACCTTGTCGTTCAGATCGCCCGAATGCCCGCCGGGCGCCTCGTAACGCCGCACCTTGGCCAGACTCTCGACCTGGCGGCGCAGCGCATCCAGCTCGGTATAATCGGCGCCGGTCTTCTTCTCCTTGCAGATCAGCACCATCAGCCGAGTCTCAAGGCAGTCCTCAAGCTTGCGGATCGACGGCGCCTCATCCCAGCCGTGACGTCGCGCCCAGCTCTTCACCGTGTCGTATTTGACCGCCAGCTCTTCGGCGATCTGCGCGAGGCTCCAGCCGCGCCAGTACAGACTGCGCGCCGGGCGCACCCGTTCTTCGACGGGCAGGGTAAGCGGGTCGGCAAGGATCGACATGATCGGCGAGCCTAGCCACGCCCTTCGGCCGACCGCTTCCCGCGGCTCTTGTAGAATGGCTTTCTACAAGAGGGCCGGATTGAGGATGGCGTTCATGGAAGCAGCGTCTCGGTTAGAGCCGGAAAGCTGCCATTCTGCTTACGCCCAATTGTGGCCTTTCAGGATGGCTTAGCGCTTGTCCGAGAGCGGTCGTCCGTTCAGCATCCCTTGATGACGGATCGAAAGCCCTTCCATGCCTTAATGACAGAGGTTTGCGTGGAACGCGGTTGGTGCGGATCAGTCGTCGATGACCGCTCAATGCACGTCACCGATTTCCTGCCTGACAGAGGAATGGTGACGGTCGATCAGTTCGTCGGGTGGATGTTCGAAGCCGATGGCGTTGATCCGAGCGAAGACCTTCCAAAATGGCAAAAGCACATCGACGGGCTTCGCGACGCGTTCATACGCCACGTGGGCAGTAGCTCCGTCGATGTCGAACGTTTAGCGTGGTTCGACAGCTAACGTCCACATTCGGATATTTAGGCGGGCAATCCGAACTCCCGATGACAGCCATCTGTTAACGCGTTGCCCCTGCTCCACTTATGGAGTACTTTTACGGAACGTCATCGCGATTTTTGGCTCTGGAGGGTGCAATGCGTAGCTCGAAGCTTATTTTGGTCGGTCTGTTGTTGTCCGGCGCAGCCAATGCACAATCGCAAGGCCACAATGCTGCAATATCCCAGACTGATTTGGGACGGATTTACGAAGCCAGAAATAACGAGAATCGGATGTCGAATGAACCGACAACGTGCCTCATCCGTAAATCTACGCACAAGCGCGAGTGCCGAACGCGAGATGGGTGGAAGCGACTTGCGCAACGGATGTCTGCCAGCCAGACTTCGAAGCAATAACGTTTGACCGCGTCTTTGTCTCGGTTTTCACGACCGGGAGTTCGGGTTGGGCTTGCGGTATGATTCCCAACTGTCTTGATGCCCGCGATGCAACGATAACTAGTCGACCACTCGACGCAAGCTTTCGGCTTCCTGTCGTCATCAAGCCTGTCAAACCAATCATGTACGACCTTCATTTGGTGAGACTGCCCGCCCTATCGTGACGAGAGCAGCGGAATGTCCGCTTTCATCCCCATTTCGAACATTCCGCTTTCGCTCAGAAGCGGCCATTCCGCTGACTCCCAATTCAGCGGCGATTCAGGTTCCAGCTGCCCTTGGAATACTAATGGCTAAATGGGGCTGATGATGCATTCCATAATTTTAATTTTTGGATTTTCTGCATCGTCGGTTGCAGCGATTGCGGAATATCTCATTGCCAGAGACTCGGGAAACCGTATCCACATTTGGATAGCGGAAATTCTAGCCATTCTGGCGTTAATCCTAGTGTTTCTTCTTATAAAATTTCCGTAGTTAGTGATTTGTGGTTTCGCCACGGCGTTCGATTTCCGCAACTCGGTCCTTTTTGGAAAGGGGACACCGCCGCGCAATGTCGGTTATCGTCACCAGCCTTCCCGAAAGCGGTCAGACCGCTGTCCACCAGGATCAGCCAGCCCGCTCACGCCCACAAGCGGGCGTTGATAGCCGCTTCGCTACTGACTACGAACACTGGACCTGAACGAGGAATATCTGGGAACCTGGCGTGATTAAACGGATTGCCTCCTTGTTAGTTGGTCTATCGTCCATTTCGCAGCCTCTCAGCGCGCAGGCAGACAAGGCTGCTTCCGCAAAGAGCGAGCGTTGGATGATCTATGACCGTGTGGCGTCCGACGGCAAGCCGCTGGTGGTTGTTGTCAAAGCGGGAAATGCCAGCGCTAAGGCTCTGCTGCTCAATGGACGTGCAACGGCCGTAATCTGCCGGGCCGATCTCCCGAATGTGAATGACCAAGGAATGCCAGAAGGTACACAGCGCCTTTACCCCTTAGAAGACAACATCGATAAGGAGCCCGCGTTACTTGCGTCAGGTGTAATTCGTGTCGCGAGCGTGACGGGTCAAGGTCAGCGTCGCATGTTCGTTTTGCATCGTGACCCGCTTGATCTGTCACAGTTACTAAGAACGATCAAAGCGCGAGGCTTTTCCTGCGATGCCTCAGAAGTGAACGATCGATCCGCATTGATTCGCCTTTTAACTCCTACTCCGCTCGAAGTTCAAATGAACGGTGATCAAGAAGTTATCGCTAATGTCCAGAAAAGCGGCGATGATGGGCATACGGCGAGAAAAACTGACTTCTGGTTCTACGGAAAAAAGAGGTCGCTTGAAAAGCTTTCTTTCGATCTCAAGTCGAGAGGATTTACGATTGATCACTGGCTAAACGATCCGACCGGGGTAGTCCTTTCGCGTAAGATGCCGGTCGACTTTGCAGTATTCCGAGAACTAACGCCGATCATAGTCGAGGCCGTCAAGCGGTCCGAGGTCGATTACGACGGGTGGGAGACGGTTGTCGTATCTCAGCCTCCAACAAAGGCGGACGGTAGAAGGGATTATTAGCGATGTGAACCTAATGTCCGCTAAC
>Ga0265797_10011589_pt1 | contig 11003 bp, 9 predicted proteins | sample P2T30metagenome_FD_192433 | JGI IMG/M metagenome (GOLD analysis project Ga0265797, IMG submission 192433) | Plant litter microbial communities from East Loma Ridge, Irvine, California - P2 T30 | ecosystem: Environmental > Terrestrial > Plant litter > Unclassified | place: USA: California... | reverse complement strand
CCACGCGCTGCGAAAAAGCGGGCAGAGCCAGCCCGAGCGTTACCAATAAGCAAAGTATTTTTTTGACCATAAACGCCGGCAAATGCAATTAGCCTGCAAGGTAATGGCCGCCTGCGGCCTGCGCGGCAAATCAGGTACAGTTCTGGCAAATAACCTCTACTGTATGGAGTCAGTATGAAGCTGTTAAATGATTATTTTTGTTTAACAATCTGATTATGAAGGTTAAACAAAATCAAAAATTATCCTTTTTCGTGCAACCTCCCCGCGTTTTCGGCGTTGGTCGAACTGTTCTACTTTTCTGGCCCCCTGATGAAAACCCCTGCAAACGACGCCGCAGCCAGTAGCAACCCGGTCCGCAAGCGTACTAAAACGCGCCCGGCTACCCGCCGCCGCACCGATGAAAATACCTACACCGACCTCGCCCTGCGCGAGCGCCTGAAAGCCGAGATTCGTGCCGCCGATAAGGGCGGCGAGCCCGGCACCTGGAGCGCCCGCAAGTCGCAGCTCCTCACCCTGGCTTACCAGAAGAATGGAGGCGGCTACTTGCAGCGCCACCCCAATTCCAAGCAAAAAAGCCTGCATAGCTGGACCGAGCAGGACTGGCAAACGGCCGACGGCAAGCCCGCCCGCCGCGCCACCGGCACGGCCCGCTACCTGCCCACCAAGGCTTGGGACGAGCTAACCCCCGCCGAGCGCAAAGCCACCAATGCTAAAAAAGTGGCTGGCTCCAAAGCCGGCGAGCACACGGTAGCCAATACGGCGGCCGCTAAGCGTGCCCGCAAGCAGGCTAGCTAGCCTCCAGCCACCAAGTTGAGCGCCCTGACTGCCTACGCGGTGCCCATCTGGTGCTGCGCAGGCAGTCATTTTGCCGGCTAGCCGTATAGATAAGCTTACAAGCTTTTATCGCATTCGGCATGACGGACTTTTTTGTTGAATTACTAGGCCTGGAGGCCAAGGCTGATGCCATTACGGTGAGCCAGATATGCTGGCGCACGGGCGTGGTATTTCTCATTGCCTTGGTATTGCTGCGCGTATCTGGCCGCCACACCTTTGCCAGCAACAGCGCCCAGGAAACGATAGTAAAGTTTATGCTGGGCGGGCTGCTGAGCCGCGCCATCACGGGCGATTCCTCCTTTGGCGTTGTGCTGTCGGCGGCCGTTATGCTGGTGCTCCTGCACCGGGCGCTAGCCTATGCTACCTACTTTGTGCCGGCCTTCGGGCGCTTGGTAAAGGGTGAGTCGTCGGTGCTGGCTGAAGACGGCAAAGTGAAGCGCCATGAGCTGCGGCGCGCTTCCTTCTCGGAAGAAGCCCTACACGCCGCCCTGCGCGGGGCCGCCAACGTGGACGACCTCGCCCAGGTAAAACTGGTGCGCCTGGAGCACGACGGCACCGTGACGGTGGTGAAGAAACCGGAACAGGACTAGCCCTCGCTAGTCGCGCTTCCCCTTCAGGGCCTGCTTCAGCGCGCCCAGCTCATCGCGTAGCTTAGCTGCCTGCAAAAAGTCGAGCTCTTTGGCTGCGGCTTCCATTTGCTTCTCGGTGGTCTTGATGAGCTTCTCCAGTTCGGCGCGGTTCATCATGGCTACCACCGGCTCGGCGGCCATGGCTAGGGTTGCGCCGCCTTCGGCATACGCACCGGCAGGGGCCTGAGCTTCTACTATGCGGTAGTCGGCCAGGTCCGTTTGGCCCATAATCTGGGCGTGGCTCTTGCGCACCGTGCGCGGCGTGATGCCGTGCTCCTCATTGTAGGCCTGCTGGGTGGCGCGGCGGCGGTTGGTTTCGTCAATGGCGCGCTGCATCGAGCCCGTCATGCGGTCAGCGTACAGGATAACCTTACCGTTCTCGTTTCGGGCGGCGCGGCCCATGGTCTGAATCAGCGAGCGCTGGTCGCGCAGGAAGCCTTCCTTATCAGCATCCAAAATGGCCACCAGACTCACCTCAGGCAAGTCGAGGCCCTCGCGCAGCAGGTTCACCCCGAAGAGCACATCGACCTCGCCCAGGCGCAGGCGGCGCAGAATCTCCACGCGGTCGAGCGTTTTCACGTCCGAGTGAATGTATTCGACCTTAATGCCCAGGCGCTCCATGTACTTGCTCAGCTCCTCGGCCATGCGCTTGGTGAGGGTCGTCACGAGCACGCGGTCGCCGGCCTTCACGCGCTCGTCCACCTCGTCCAGCAGGTCGTCAATCTGGTTGATGCTGGGGCGCAGGTCGATGATGGGGTCGAGCAGGCCCGTGGGGCGAATAACCTGCTCCACCACCACGCCATTGGCCTGGGTCAGCTCATAGTCGGCCGGCGTAGCGCTCACGAATACCGCCTGCCGGTACATGCTCTCAAACTCGTTAAAGGTCAGCGGCCGGTTGTCAAACGCCGACGGCAGGCGGAAGCCGTACTCAATCAACGCCGTTTTGCGGCTACGGTCGCCGCCCCACATGGCCCGAATCTGCGGAATGGTGGCGTGGCTCTCATCCACCACCAGCAGGTAGTCGTCGGGGAAATAATCGAGCAGGCAGAACGGCCGCGAGCCGGGCTCGCGGCGGTCGAAGTAGCGCGAGTAGTTCTCGATGCCCGAGCAGTAGCCTAGCTCGCGTATCATTTCGAGGTCAAACTCGGTGCGCTCCTGAATACGGCGCGCCTCCACATCGCGGCCTTCCTTCTCGAAGTACTTGTGCTGCTGCACCATATCATCCTGAATTTCGTGGATGGCGGTGTTCAGCGTTTCCTTGCCCGTCACAAATAAGTTAGCCGGGTAGAGCGTCATGTTCTTCTCATCCGAGAGCTTGCGGCCGCTGGCCGGGTCGATTTTCTGAATCGCCTCAATCTCATCGCCAAAGAAGAAAATGCGGTACGCGTAGTCGGCGTAGGCCGGAAACACGTCCACCGTGTCGCCCTTCACCCGGAAGCTGCCCCTAGTGAACTCGACCTCGGTGCGCGAGTACAGAATCTGTACAAACTGGTAGAGCAGGTTGTTGCGCGAGTAGCGGTGGCCGGGCGCCAGAAAAATGACGTTTTTGCTGAACTCCTCGGGGTTGCCGATGCCGTAGATGCACGACACCGAGGCCACCACCACCACATCGCGCCGCCCGCTCAGCAGCGTGCTGGTGCAGTGCAGCCGCAGTTTTTCAATCTCCTCATTGATAGCTAAGTCCTTCTCAATGAAGACGTCAGAACTGGCGATGTACGCTTCGGGCTGGTAGTAGTCGTAGTAGCTGATATAATACTCGACGGCATTCTGCGGAAAAAATGCTTTGAACTCGCCGTAGAGCTGCGCGGCCAGGGTTTTATTGTGGCACAGCACGAGCGCGGGCTTGCCGGTTTCGGCAATCACGTTGGCCATCGTGAAGGTCTTGCCCGTGCCGGTGGCCCCTAGCAGCACCTGGGCCGGCTCGCCGCCGTTCACGCCCTTCACGAGTTCGGCAATGGCGCGGGGCTGGTCGCCGGTGGGTTTAAATTCGGAGGTGAGCTGGTAGGTAGACATGCAGAAGCGGGCACAAATAAGCCAACCTCGTTAACCCCAAACCGTGGGCCGAGGTTTCTGCCTTTTGCGAAAAGGCCGGCTTTCGCTAAAGGCGCGAGCTGGCTACCCGCAGGGCCGCCGAAGGCTGGCGCAAGGCTGCCCCAGCCTCCCCAAGGGGTGGGCCCGTGCGCTGGCTGGCGTGGCGCGCACCCACCAGCGAGATTCCCGCCAGGGCTAGCAGTAGTAAACGAACCAGAATTGGCATGTGGAAAAGGGAAAGGTGAAAAGCAGGTAGTCGGCCAAAGCTACTGAATCCTGAAGTAGCGCCCCAACTCTACGCCCGCTTCCAGGCCAATACTATAAGGGCGCTGCTGGCTCCAAAACTCCTGGCTAGGGTCAGCGTTGAGGCTAAGGATGCCCAGCTCGGCCACCGGCCCGAAGTTGAGCGACCACTGGTGGCCGGCGGGGCGGTACTGCACGCCCGCGCCGCCGCGCAGCCCGCCCGAGTAGGGGCGGTAGGGCGTGCTGCCCGACTGCAAAGTGTAGCTGCGCCCGGCCTCGGGCGTGCCATCCACTTCGCTGCGCACATTGAGCAGCGCCGACACAAACGCGCCCACCCGACCATAGAGCGAAAAGCCTGTTTTGGCGGGGTTGGCGTAGCGCAGCTCGGCCGGCACGCTCAGCGAGCGGTAGCGGTAAGACGTGCGCTGCAAGCGGTGCGGGCTCATCTGGGTGTAGCTGAGGTCAGCCACTTGCTCGCCCACGAAAGCTACCGAGCTAGCCGAGCTGGCGGTGTTCTGGGCTACTTCCAGGCCTGTGCGCAGGCTCCAGCGGCCATTGCCGAGGCGGCGGGTAGCCCACAAGCTCAGGCGCTGACCCAGGCCGGCGCGCAGGTTGTCGCGGTATTCGGCGGCCGCCGAGCGCGTGATGCTGGCCGAGTTGAAGCCCAGCGCCGAGCTATAAGCCGCTACCGGCTTGGCCCAGTCGATATTAGGCTGGTAGGCGCTGGCCGAGTAAGCCAGCCCATACTGCCAGGCGCGCGCCAGCTCCAGAGGCGGGCCCGGTGCCACGGCTATTTCGGCCAGGCTAGGGGGCAAATTTACTTTTAATGCCGCCAGGCTAGCCTGGCGCGTGGCTAGGGTCGCTTCGGAAGCCGCACCAGCTTCGGTTGCTGAGGCCAGGGCCAGCGCCGGGCTAGGGTCGGTAACGGGCAAAACTGCCAGCGGGAGCTGGCGGTCAGGCTGGTTGTCAGGGAGCGCCGCCAGCTGGTCGCTGGCTAGGGTGCCCGCCTGGTGAGTGCCTTCAGCAGTAGTTGCCTGCCCGGCCGCACCCAGCGGCACCGAGGCTAGCCCCAGGCTGCTACCCGCCGGGCTAGCTGCGGCCAGGGTGCGAGAGGCGCCGTGCCCTGCCCGATGGTAAACAGCCGCCGACCGGGTAGCCAGGGCACGAGTGCCAGTAAGAGAAGCCGAGGCCGAAAGAGTAGCAGTTTGGTCGATAGCAAGCGGGTTGATGGTAGAAGAAGAACGCGTAGCAGTAGCCACAGCCGCCGCCGGGATAAGTGGCCTCGGGGCTTGCCCCACGGCCGCACCGGGCGCCGGTGCCCGGGCCGCCACCATGGGCTGGGCGCCCGGCTGGGTGGTGGCCTCGGCCAGGGTGCCCGTGGGGGCAGTGCCCTGCTGGCTGCGCCACCAGCCACCACCGGCCAGCGAAGCCAGCAGCAGGCTAGCGGCCACGGCCCAGCGATAGGCTACCAGCCGGCGCCGGTATTTTTCGTTTTGGGCAAGGAGCAGCTGGTTATCCACCTGCTCCCACACCTGGGGGCGGGGGGCCACGGCCGCCGCCTCGCTTTCCAGCAAGTGGTGGCGAAACAACTCTTCAAGGCTTCCCTTGGGGGGAATGGAGGAATTCATAATGTAGTACTAGATAATTTGTTAGGAAGGAGGCTGGAGGCGCGCCAGCTTGTTTTGAAGCACTACCCGCGCCCGCGAATACTGCGACTTGCTGGTGCCTTCCGAGATGTCGAGCATCTCGCCGATTTCTTTGTGCGTGTAGCCTTCGATAGCGTAGAGGTTAAAAACCAGCCGGTAGCGGGGGGCCAGCTCCTGCACTACGGCCAGCAGCTCGGCGTAGGCATAGTTGCTGAAGGTAAATTCTTCGCTGGCCAGCGTTTCGGGGTAGTCGCCGTCGCTCACGGCCACCAGCGGCGCGTTGCGGCGGTGCTGGCGCAGGGCGGCATTCACCATAATGCGCCGAATCCAGAATTCGAGCGGACACTCGCGCCGGAAGCCCGCCAGCGTCCGAAACACCGTCACGAAGCCTTCCTGTAGCACGTCTTCGGCCTCGAAAGTAGTTTGGGCATAGCGCAGGCACACGGCCATCATGCGGGCTGAATAGCGCTCGTAGAGTTGCTTTTGGGCCGTTTGGGAGCCTAGCAGGCAGCCATCCAGCAGCTCTTCTTCGCTGAGGGCAGCGGCAGGGGTGGGGCGGCTCACCGTGAGCTTTGGAGCAGTGGGCTTAGCCATACCAAGGGCCAACGCGGGCCAGGCCAGCGCACTCATGAGCAAAGCCGGACCACCCCGGCGTGAGAAAATTGTAACATAGCGCTGCGAACTGGTCAACGAAAGGTAGGGGCCACACTGCTTGCTTGCTCGTCTGCCAGTAAGAATCGCAGGCCGGCCAAACCGTTGCACCGCCACCGGGAAGAATTACTGATTTAAGCTTAAACATTTGATGGATAAGTGCTTACAAGAAACAAATTTCAGCAGTGAGCTAAGGAGCTCGACTAATGTTTGTACATTGTTTTGGCTGTTGGGTAACCTCTACCGTTCATAATCAGTAGCTTGTTTCTCACCTTCATTAAAGGACCATGAAAACTCTTGTGCTGTTTTACTCCACCTATGGCCACGTGTGGAAGCTAGCCGAAGCCATTGCAGAAGGCGCCCGCGAAATTGCCGGTAATGAAGTGGTAATCAAACGCGTGCCCGAAACACTGCCCCAGGAAGTGCTGGATAAAACCGGTGCCACCGGCGCGCAAAAGGCTTTTGCCCACCTGCCCGTAGTTACCCCCGACGAGCTGAAGGACTACGACGCCATCATTTTCGGCACGCCCACGCGCTACGGTAACCTCTGCGGCCAAATGCAGTCGTTTATGGACAGCACGGGCGGCTTGTGGGCTACCGGCGCTTTGGTGGGCAAGGTGGGCGGCGCCTTCGTGAGCACGGCCACCCAGCACGGCGGCCAGGAAGAAACCATTCGTAACTTCCACACCGAGCTGCTGCACCACGGCTTCATTATTGTGGGCCTGCCCTACGCCTGGCAGGGCCAGATGGGCCACGAGGTAGTAACCGGCGGCACGCCCTACGGCGCCAGCACCGTGGCCGGCGGCCAGGGCGAGCGCCAGCCCAGCGCCAACGAGCTGGAAGGTGCCCGCTTCCAGGGCCGCCACACGGCCGAGATTGCCAGTAAGCTGGCGGCCAAATAGATAGTAGAAGAGTAAAAAGGTGCGGGCTACACGTTGAAACCAGTGAAAATTTGGTTTCAACGTGTAGCCCGCACCTTTTTACTTTAAGTCTTGGCTTGCCCCTAGCAGGGCTAGGGTTTGCTAAGCATTCCAGATGGCCCAGGCAGCTTCGGCCTGTAGTTCCAGCATCTCGAAGCCGTTTTGGGTACGCGCCCCGGCCGCGTGGCCACGCTGCAAAAACAAGGTTTCGCGCGGGTTATAGATAAGGTCGAATAGGTAGTGCTGCGGCGTAAGCGCCGCGTAGGGCAGAGGCGGGCACTCTTCAACAGTGGGGTAGGTGCCCAGTGGGGTCGTATTAATAAGGAGAGAGTGTGCGGCTAGCAGTTCAGGCGTCAGTTCGGCGTAGGTGAGGCCCGCGTTCAGCGCGTCACGCGACACCAGCCAGTGCGGAATGTCCAACTCGCGCAAGGCTACGGCCACGGCCTTGGCCGCCCCACCCGTGCCTAGCACCAGGGCCCGCCGGTTGGGCGCCGAAGCCGGGTAAAACTTGCGCAGCGACTCGCGAAAGCCGAGGTAGTCGGTATTATGCCCTACCAGGCTGCCATCGGCCGCAAACTCGATAACGTTGACGGCGCCCACCAAGGCCGCCGAGGGTGCTACCCGCGTTAGGTAGGGCCACACTTGCTCCTTATAGGGAATCGTTACGTTCAGCCCGGCCAGGTCGGGGTGGCTAGCCAGCAGCCGCGGCAGCTCGCTAGGCTCGGCCAGCTCAAACAGCTCGTAGCGGCAATCGGTAAGCCCAAGGCGGTCGAACTTCTGACTGAAATAAGTTTGGGAAAACGAATGAGCCAGCGAGCGGCCCAACAACCCGAAAGTGCGCATAAGCAGAAGATAATAGCTGGCCGTCCTACGCTGCTCGGCCCTGCAATTTGCCTTTGAGATACTGAAAAGCGGGCGGTACAATGGAAAACAGCACAATGCCGTAAATAACCAGCGTAAAGTTGTGCTGCACCCACGGAATAGACCCTAGGAAATATCCCGCCAGGGTGAGCGATACCACCCACAAAACGGCCCCGGCAATGCTGTAAGAAGCAAAAAACTTGTAGGTCATGGTACCCACACCGGCCACAAACGGCGCAAACGTGCGCACAATCGGGACGAAGCGCGCCATGATAATGGTTTTGCCGCCGTGCTTGGCATAGTACGCCTGCGTTTGCTCCAGGTACTTGCGCTTCAGAAAACGGAAGTCTTCCCTGAATACCCGCGGCCCGAGGTAGTCGCCGACTGCATAGTTAAGGTTATCGCCGATGAATGCGGCGGCGATGAGCAGCGGAATCAGGTAAAAAATATTGAGTAGCGGCTGCCCGGTTTCGGGGTTGTTCTGCGCCGCTAGGGTACCCGCTACAAAAAGCAGCGAGTCGCCGGGCAAAAAGGGAAAGACAATAATTCCGGTTTCTGTAAAAATAATGATAAACAGAATAAGATAAGTTAAACTGCCGTATTCATGCACTACGCTCACAAGCGTCTTGTCAAGATGCAAAATCAGGTCGGAAAAATGCTTGAGAAGCTCCATGCGAAAGAAAGGTTGAGGTAGCAAAGAACGGCAGCGTGGTACGAAGATTGACAGCGCAGCCCAACGCTGGCCTCTTCACCCGCGTTATAAGGCCGCAAAAAAAACTACGCATTATGATTGTGTACAAAGGAGGTGACTGGTGGCAAGCGCTTCGGCACTTTCACACTTCCATTGTTATCCGGCAGCTACTGGTGCGGGTGAGCTTGGTGGGTATTTATGGCGCGGCTATTGCCGTTTGGGGCCTTGAATATCACCATCACATGCTGAATATCAGCCGGGAGTACTTTTCGTTTCTCGGCATTCTACTCAGTCTGCTGCTGGTTTTTCGCACCAACACTGCTTATGACCGCTACTACGAGGGCCGCCGGGTGTGGGGCGAGCTGGTATCGCAGTGCCGGGGGCTAGCCATTGAGTTGAATGCCGTGCTGCCGCGCGATGCGCTGGCTAGCCGGCGCTACTTCGCGGCGCTTATCTCCAACTTCCCCTTTGCCCTCAAAGGCTCGTTGCGGGGCCAGATAAAATTCGAGCAAATGGAGTCGACGCCCGATATTATGGAGCGGCTGCGCACCGCCGAAAACGTGGCCACCACCATCATTGCCGTGCTTCAGGAAAGCGTGGAGCAGCTGCGTCAGGTTGAGATAATCCGCGACACGCACTTGCTCACTTTCAAGCCGCACTTCATTACGATGATGTCCGTAAGTGGCACCTGCGAGCGCATTAAAGCTACTCCTATCCCGTTTTCCTACACTTTTTTCATAAAAGCGTACATTTTAACGTTTATTGGCGTGATGCCATTCGTACTTTTGTCCACCTCAGGTTACTTCATGATTCCGATTACCATGTTCGGGGCTTACGCGCTGCTAGGCCTCGAAATGATAGGGGAAGAGATAGAGAACCCATTTGGGCTGGATTCCAACGATTTGCCTATTACGCAGCTCTCCAATCGCATCCGCGTCAGCGTGCACGACGTACTAGGAGTCGAGCTTTCGGACCAGAAGAAAGCCCTCGCTACTCCGCCCTATAGCGTGGTTCATTAACCACTAGCGGCTATAGATGGCCCACCCGGTGGGCCGGCACAACTCCGGCGCTCGCAAAGCCGACTTGCTAAAAGTCGTCAGTTTGTAAACCCAGCCGATATCAAGGTTCTGTACAGGCTACAGGTAGCTACTGTTGCCTTACATATAATGCTGCGTAAAAACATGAATAACAGCTCATTGTGGCTCTTCGGGCGTTCATAACTAAGGGCTTTTTTCGAACAAATTAAATTTTTTTTACCAAAACTATCACATTTTTCCCTTCCTCCGTATAAGGCCACAATTGTCTTTATCGGCATTTCAATTTGCACTTTTTTACCAATCAACACCATGGAAATAAATACTCTTAAGCGAGAGAGGCAGCCCGGCATCTGGTCGCGCTTCACTCAGACTTTACTGGCTCTGCTGGTCATTCTCGGTATTTCACAGTCGGCCTTCGCGCAGGCCGTTTTCTTCGATGATGCCATTGCAGTAACGCAGCAGCCATTGAATACTACGTCGGGTACCACGGTTAACTATGCCGGGCGCGCCTCAAGCGTTCATGCTCCTTATAATAGCTATGCTCGGTTGGGTAGCATGACTAATGCTGCAGTTCCGTCTTTTGGCGACTACGATCTTACGGGTACTACGCAGTTGGTTCTCAATGGCGGCTCGTTGGTTATACAGGTAGCTAATGGTGGCGATGGCTCACCATATGCTCTTACCAGCGTCGGTATGCAATACCGTGTATACCGCCAAGGTGGCGCAGCGCCTGTAAACAACAAATCGGTTCCATTCGCCTCTAATGGTAATTATACTACCGGAAACTTTACCGGCCTGCAATACCAGAACATGGCTGCCAATGTTAACCTGCTTTCGGGTATCACGCTTGGCGGCACGTACGTGCTAGAAGTAAGGTTCAATGTAGCTGGTACAAGCACTTCTGATGGTGCTAACTCCACTTCTGACCCAGATAACTATTACTCAGCCACGTTCAACGTTGCGGGTCCTGCGGCGCCTACCTTGACGGGAACACTAGCTTACGTTGCTCCCAATGCTGGTGCTAACGACACCTACAATGTAAATCCTGACAGCCCTAAGCCTTATCAGGGCGCGGACTTAGGCAGCAACTTCAATATCAACGGTGGTCAGCTTATTCTGAATGGTGGAGCAGCCTCTACCACGGAAAGTGGCAGCCGTATTGTTAACAACGTGACGCTTTACTACCGTGTACGCGAGCAGAACACGAGCGGTGGAGCCTTTAGCTTCATTAACCTGCCGCAGACGAATAATAATAGTGGCACCCGTACATTTTTCAACAATACGGCTAACATTAACCTAATTAATCTAGTTGCGGGTGCTTCTGGTACCTACACGCTGGATATTTACTACCAAGCTAGCGGTACCGATAATTCTACCTCGCCTGACCCGACCCCTTTCACGATTCTTGATAACCGGGATGGTTTGTTCTACAATGCCAATTTCACGGTAGTTGGTACTGC
>Ga0265797_10011588_pt1 | contig 11003 bp, 4 predicted proteins | sample P2T30metagenome_FD_192433 | JGI IMG/M metagenome (GOLD analysis project Ga0265797, IMG submission 192433) | Plant litter microbial communities from East Loma Ridge, Irvine, California - P2 T30 | ecosystem: Environmental > Terrestrial > Plant litter > Unclassified | place: USA: California... | reverse complement strand
CAACGGCGGCGTGCTCACGGGCACGATTCCGCAGACTACGCCGGCCGGTAGCGGCTACCGGGTGCGCGTGGTGGCCTCAAACCCCGCCGTAACCGGCACCGATAATGCCGCTAACCTGACCATCGGTACCACGCCCGTAAGCCAGGCCACCGGCCCGGCCACCGTCGCCAATGGTGCGACCATCGCGCTGAGTACCACGCCGACCTACGCCGGCGCGACCTACGTCTGGAGTGGGCCGGGCGGCTTTAGCTCGACCCAGCAAAGCCCCAGCACCAGCACCACCACGGCCGGCACGGCCCGCTATTCGGTTACCGTTACGCTGGGCAGCTGCTCATCCAGCAGCTTCGTGGATGTGAACGTGCAGCCCTCGACGGCCCCAATTTTGGCCATGAGCACCTTTGGCGGCTCGCTGTGCCTGGGCGCGGCGCGCACCGTCAGCTTCGCCGTGTCGGGCAACCCATTTGCGAGCGGCAACACCATCACGGCGCAATTGTCGGATGCCAGCGGCTCGTTTGCCGCCCCCGTCAGCATCGGCTCCACGAGCTTTAGCGGGCAGGGCAACGGCTCGCTGACAGCCACCATTCCGGCGGCCACGCCGGCCGGCACGGGCTACCGCATCCGGGTGGTGGGCTCCAATCCGGTCATTATCAGCAATGATAACGGCTCGAACCTCACCCTCAATGACCTGCCCACCGTCACCGTCACGAGCAACTCGCCGGTGGCGCAGGCGGGCACGATTATCCTGAACGGCGGCCCGGCCGTGACCGGTAACACCTACGTCTGGACGGTAGCCTACACCGGCGGCGGCACCGCCACCGTGGGCACTGCCCAAAACCTGACCCTGCCCAACGCCCAGCCCGCGCAGTCGGGCAACTACACGCTCACCATCACCAATGCGGCGGGCTGCGCGGCCTCGGCCAGCACGCCGGTCACGGTGAACGCCGCCGTGCCCGTCACCACGCTCTCGCTAAACGCGCTCGCCGGTCCGCTCTGCGCGGGCACCGGCTATACGCTGAGCTACACGGCCGGTGGCCCCAATTTCGGCGCGGGCAATACCATTACGGGGCAGCTTTCGGATGCCAGTGGCTCGTTTGCCGCGGCCGTCAGCATTGGCTCGGTAAGCACGACCGCCGCTGCCAACGGCACGTTGGGCATCACGATTCCGGCTGCGGCCACGGGCACCGGCTACCGCATCCGGCTGGTTAGCTCCAGCCCGGCCATTACCAGTAATGACAACGGCTCCAGCCTGACTATTACCAACCTGAGCACAGCCTCGGCGGGCTCCAACTCGCCGGTCACGGTGGGCTCGCCCATTTCGCTCACCGCCACCGGCATCAGCGGCGCTACCTATAGCTGGACGGGCCCGAACGGCTACGCCGCCACCGGCCCCAACCAAAGCATCGGCAGCGCGGCAACCGCCAACGCCGGCACCTACTCCGTGACCATCAGCCTGAACGGCTGCTCAACCACCGTGAGCACCACGGTCGTTGTGAACCCCGCGCCGGTAGTGGCCAGCATCCAAACCAGCAGCCTGGCCAGCGGCTACTGCGCGGGTACCGCGCTCAGCGTATCGTTCACGGCCAACGGCTTCTCGGCCGGCAACGTGTTCACGGCGCAGCTATCGGCCGCGGGCGGCAGCTTCGCCAGCCCGGTGAATATTGGCACCTTGAGCGGCACGGCTTCGGCCACTATCGCAGCCGTTATTCCGGCCGGCACGGCGCCGGGCGCGGGCTACCGCATCCGGGTGGTGGGCAGCCAGCCCGCCACCGTGGGCACCGATAACGGCGTGGATATCAGCATCGGCGGCGCCAATGCCTATACTTGGCTCGGCGCGGTGAATACCAACTGGAACAACGCTGCCAACTGGAGCTGCGGCGCGGTGCCTACGGCCACGACCAACGTCGTAATTCCGGCCGGCCTCAGCCTCTACCCGGTGGCCGCCGCGGGCAGCACCGCCCAAAACCTGACCATTGCCAGCGGCGCGTCGCTGACCCTGACCGGGCAGTTTGTGCTCACCGGCAACCTGGTCAACGACGGCACCTTCGCCCCCGGCACCAGCGCCCTCGCGTGCAGCGGTACCAGCGCCCAAACGCTGGGCGGCAGCGGCCAACTGCGCTTTTATGACCTGCTAATCACTAACAACGCGGGCGTGACGCTGGCCAGCCCGGCCGGCGTGCGGCACCTGCTCACGCTCACGGCCGGCAATTTGGCCTCGGGTGGTAACCTCACGCTGCTCTCCGATGCCAGCGGCACGGCCATGGTCGTGAACCCCGCCGGCGGGGGCGTGGTCACGGGCACAGCCACGATGGAGCGCTTTATCATGGGCGCGGGCGCGGCGGGCTACCGCCACTACTCCTCGCCAATGCGGGCCACCACGGCCACCGTGCAGGAGTTTGCCGACGATGTGCCGGGCTTCAACGTGAACCCCGACTACAACACGCAGGGCAATACGGCGCTGCCGTTCCCGACGCTATTTCAGTACGACGAAGCCCGCCTGACGGCCGCCGTGCCCACCTTCGACCAAGGCTGGCTGGTGCCCGCCGCCACTGCTGGCCTCGTGCCCGGCCGCGGCTATTCGGTGCAGACCCTGCCCGGCACGGTGGTTGACATCAGCGGCCAGCTGGCCAGCACCAGTGTGGCCTACCCGCTCAGCCGCGGCCCGCTGGCCGATGCCGGCTGGCACCTGCTCGGCAACCCTTTCCCCTCGCCCCTCGATTGGGACCAGGTGCCCGCCGTGCCCGGCATCAGCCAGGCGCTCTACGTGTTCGTGCCCTCGGGGCCCTATTCGGGCACCTACCGCTCATACATCAACGGCATCGGGCAGAATGGCGGCACCAAAGACCTGGCCGCCATGCAGGGCTTTTTCGTGCGGGCCACCACCGCCGGGGCTAGCCTGACGCTGCCAGCCGCCGCGCGCCCCAGCACCTACCTCAACCCCGGCTTCAACCGCACGGCCACCACGACCACCCGCCCCTTGGTGCGCCTGCAAGCCCAAAGCGCCACCGGCCCAGCCGATGAAACCGTGGTGTACTTCGACCCCGCCGCCACCCCGGCCTTCGACGCCGCCCTCGATGCCTACAAAGTGCAGCTCAACGGCAGCGGCGCGCCCTCGCTCTGGAGCGTGGCCGGGGCAGATGGCTTGTCCATCAACGCCTTGCCTAGCCTGGCCACCGTGCCCAGCATCCCGCTGGGCGTGCGCGTAAGCCAAGGCGGTAGCCACACCCTGGAGGCTACCGAGCTGCTCAATCTGCCTCCCGGCACCGAAGTCTGGCTCGAAGACCGGCAGCTCGGCACGCGCCAAAACCTGACGCTGACCCCCGCCTACGCCTTCACCATGAGCCCCGGCTACACCGGCCAGCGCTTCTACCTCTGGCTGCAAGCCAGCGGCATCCTGAGCACGGCCACCGGGGCCCTGCAAGCCGCCACCCACCTCTACCCGAACCCCACCACCAGCACCACCACGCTGGAAATGGCCGGGCTAACCGGTGCGGCCCCCGTGCAGCTAGAGCTACTGAACACCCTCGGCCAGGTCGTGCTGAAGCGGAGCGCCCAGCCCCGCGCCGGCATCCTGCGCGAAGAATTCGACCTCACCGGCCTCGCGGCCGGCGTGTACTCGGTGCGCGTGTTCACGCCCCAAGGCACGGTGGTGAAGCGCCTGGTGCGGGAGTAATGAGGCCGTCATGCTGAGCACAGCGAAGCATCGCTACCGCACCGTTGAACGGTTCGGGTGGTGTGGTAGCGATGCTTCGCTGCACCCAGCATGACAGACGATTAATAAGACGTAAAAAACAGGCGGCTGTCCGCCCCGACCCACTCCCCACGGAGCGGCCGGGGCCGGGCAGCCGCTTTTGCGTGGTTTCTTTGGCCCATGAACCGCTATTTCGTGCCCTTTGCCCAACTGCGCCGCCAGCCTACCATCGTGGTCGATAGCACCGGCCTGGGTGCGGTCCTCACGCTGGCGCACTGGCGCGGGGCCGCCACCCCCGAAGCCCTGCGCGACGATACCAGCACCGGCTCGTGCCTGCGCGCCCTGCACGCGCCCGCCACACCCGGCCTGGAAGCGGCCGCCGTCACGGCCAACCACTTCGATATTGATGGTTTTGTCGGGATTTGGGCGTTGCTAAATCCCGACTTGGCCCTGGCCCACGAGGCGCTGCTGCGCTTGGTAGCCGTGCTGGGCGATTTTCGCGAAATCGACTGGCAAAACCCCCTCGCCGACCACGCCCTGCAACTGGTGTGCTGGCTGAATGCCGAGGAAAAAGCCCGCTTCTACGAGCCCTTTGGCGCCGCCGCCCGCCGCCGCCGCGAAGACGAGGCCTCGGCCGAGAAATTTGCCTGGTTTCTACCCCGCTTCGCGGAAATCCTGCTCGACCCCGAAGCCGGCCGCGCCGCCTGGCAGCCCGAATACGAGCGCGTAAAAACCGCTGTAGTCGCTCTACAAGGCCCGCTTACCCAGCGCACCGACTACCCCGAAATTGGCCTCATCGTTATCCGCACGCCCGCGCCAGTGCCGTACTACGCGCTCTTCGGCCCCACGGCGGGCTTCGACTGGGTACTAAGCCTCTACGACGGCCAGCGCTACGAGCTGGAGTGCAAATACACCACCTGGATAGACCTCGAAAGCCGCCCCACGCTGCCGCGCCTGCCGCTGGCCCCACTAGCCGCCCGCCTCAACGAGCTAGAGCGCAGCAACTACCGCTGGGCCGCCGACCCGCTCACCGACACCGGCCCGCTACTGCGCCTGAATAGCCGCCCGCTCCCCAAGGCCGAGCGCTACGCCGACCCCGACGGGCGGCCCATCTACGCCTCGTCGCTGGCCGCCGGCGCAGTCGAGGCCGAGGTAGCAGCCTTTCTGCAAAAGGGTTACACTAGTATTCAGCCCAAAAAATACTGGACCTGGGCCGAGGTGCGGGCGGCTGCACAGTAGGGTGCGGGGCTGACCCCCGCCCGGCGTTAGTTGCGCAAGAAAGGTAACCAACCCAACGCCGGGCGGGAGCCAGCCCCGCACCCTATTCGCAGCAGTCGATTTCGGTGCCCACTACATCCACCACGCGCACGCTACTATTGCCGCCCGCCACCGGCTGCACCCGAATTTGAGTGCCGATGCGGTCTTTTAGGTCGGCTACGTGCGAGATAATGCCTATCATCTTGCCCGAGTGCTGCAAGCGCTCTAGCGCGTCGAGCGCCGTATTCAGCGCCTCGGGGTCAAGCGTGCCAAAGCCTTCGTCGATAAACAGCGACTCAATGCGGGCTTTGTAGCCTGCCAATTCGCTCAGGCCCAAGGCCAAAGCCAAACTTACCAAAAAGCTTTCGCCGCCCGAGAGCGAGGCCATCGGGCGCACGGTATCGGCCTGGTCGTGGTCGATTATTTGCAGCTCCAGGTTGCGGTTGGGCGTTTTGAGGATGGAGTAGCGGTTGGTGAGTTGGCGCAAGCGCAGGTTGGCCAGCCGCGCCAGGTGGCTGAGCGTGAGGCCTTGGGCAAACTGGCTGAACTTGTCGCCCTTGGCCGAGCCGATTTGCTCGGCTAGGTCTTGCCAGCGCTGCTCTTCCTGTTGGCGCGCTTGCAGCTCGCGGCGGCCTTCGGCCAGGCGCTCGCGGGCGGCATCGTCCTGGGCGAGCTGGTTGCTAGCGGCCCCCAGCTTCTGCTGCAAAATATCGTCGGCCGCCGCCAGTGCGCCGAGCTGGGCCGTGAGGTCGGCCGCGCTGAAGGGTGTGAGGGCAAATTCGGCGTGCTGCTGCTGCTCGGTGGTGAGGTCGGCTAGGCGGCGGGCGGCGGCGGCCGTGGCCGTGAGGTGCTGCTGCCGCTGCTGGTGCAGGCGCTCGGCCTCGGCGGCGGGCAGCAGCAGCGCCTGGGCCTCGGCTGCGCTGCCGAAGCCGGCGGCGCTGAGGGCGGCAGCCAGCTCGGCCTGGCGCTCGTCGTAGGCCTGGCGGTGGGCCGCCAGCTGGGTTTGCAGCGCGTCCAGCGCGCTTTGCTTCACGGCCAGCTCTTGCTGCTGCCGGGCATGCTGGCTGTCGGCTTGGCGGGCGGCGGCGGCCAGTTGCTCGGTGTGCTGGCGCAGCTGGGCAGCCTCGGCGGCGGGGTCGGGGCCAGCGTAATAGGCCAGGCGGGCGGCCTGCTGCTGCGCCAGCGCCAGCTGCTCGGCGGCGAGCACTTCGGTAGCGGCAGCTAGCTGCATTTGCTCGCGGGCCAGCTCGTCGGCGCGGGCCTGGTGCTTGGTGGTGCGCTCCAGCAGCTGATTTTGGCCAGTAGCCAAGGCAGCGCGCTGGGCTTCGTAGTGCGCGGCGCGTCCTTCGAGCGTGGCCAGCAAGCCGTCGTAGGGCGGGCGGGCGGGCAGTGGCAATTGGTGCGGGCGCAGGATGTCTTGGATGGTGCTTTGGTAAATCTCGGCCTGCTCGCGCCAGTAGGTTAGGTCAGCGCTCAGCTTATCAATTTCTAAAGAGGCAGCATTTTGGCGCTGCATCAGCAGCCGGATTTCGGCCTGGGCGGTGGTGGTCGCTGCGCCGGCGGCGAGGTATTTTTCGCGCAGTGTGGCCAGCTTGTCATCCAAAATACCCAGCTGGCGGCGGTTGGCCTGGGCAATGGCTTGGGCGACGGCCGTAGTTTCGAGCAACGCCCGCACGGCGGCCGGGTCGGCGGGTAGGGGCGGGCCCGGCCGTAGGTCGGCGGCCAGCTCGTGGGCCTGGCGGTGGGCGGCGTCGGCTAGCTCGGCGGCTTCCTGGCGCTGCTGCTGGCGTTGGTGCTGCTCGGTTTGGCGGCGGGTGAGGTCGTGGGCGGCGGCGCGCAGGGCGTCTTCTAGGGCAGCCAAGGCCTGCTGCTGGGTGGCCACACGCCGCTCCTGAGCGTCGGCATCAGCCGCAAAATCGGGGGCAAAAGCGTGCTCCAGCGCCCCGCACAGCGGGCAGGGCTGGCCATTGTGCAGCTGCTGGCGGTGGGCGTTGAGGTCGGCCATAGCCTGCTGGGTACGCAGCTCGCGGCGCAGGCTTTCGAGGAGTTGCTGCCCGGTGGTGCGCTGCTCGGCGAGGTGGCGGGCGGTGGTTTCGGCGGCGGCCAGGGCCGGGACCTCCTGGTCGAGCTGGGCCTGCAAATATTGGGCGCGGGCGTGGTAATCGTGCGCGGCTTCGGCCTTTGGTAGCAGCTGCTGGAGGCTGTGCAGGTAGGCGGTAAGTTCGTCGGCGTGCTGGGCCAGTTCGGCAGGCGTGGTGCCTTGCAGCAGCACGTCGCGCTCGGTGCGGCAGGGCTGGCCTTCGTTGATAATAGCTTGCTGCAAGGCCGCAGCTTCGGCTTCGAGCTGGTGCTGGCGGCGTAGGTCGGCGGCCGTGGCCTGCTGGTTTTTGAGCAGCTCGGCGCGGCTGGCAGCCCGCGTGCCGGCTTCTTTTTGGGCCGCTTGCAGGTCGATTATTTCGCGGCTCAGGGCGTTGAGCTGGCTTTTCAGGTCAGCCTCGTGGCCGTGGGCAATCAGCCAGCTATCCAGCGTGGTTTGCTGCGCCGCGAGGCCTTGCAGCCCCTGCGCCTGCTGGTGCCAGGCGGCTTGCGCCTGCGCGTGCGCCCGCTGGTTTTGGGTGTGGGCCGCCTGGTTTTTGAGGAGCTGCTGGCGCGTGATGGCAATGGCAGCATCCTGCGTCCGGGCTTCTTCTAGCCGGGGGCGCAAGTCGTTTTCTTTAGTTTGGGCGGCCAGGTGGGCCGTGGTGGCTGCTTCCAAAATAGTCTTGGCCGTGCTGGCAGCGGTGGCCAGGCTGGGCAAGGTTTGCTGAAGCTCGTGTAGTTGCTCAGTATTGGTTTGAAGAGCTTTATAAGCCACTTCGGCCAATGCCATAGGCGTGGCCAGCTCTTTGGCATTGGCCCGCTGGTGGTCGGCGAGCCGGGCAAATTCGGGCTGAAGTTGCTCGTCGGCTTGCCGCAGGGCGTCGGCCTCGCGGGCGGTGTCACGCAGTTGCCGGTCGAGCTGGTCGAGGATGGTGCGCCAGGTCAGGCACACGTTGAGGTCTTGGGCTTCTTCGTGGTGCTGCTCGGCAGCCTCGCCCAGGGCGTCGAGCTGGCTGCTGAGGGTGGCGCGCTCATCCTCCGAGAGCAGGCGGGTGGCGTCGAGGCGGGCGGCCAGCAGCTCGGTTTGGCGGGCTTCCTCCTTGGCTTTTTCAAACGCCGCTACCGACAGCCGCGAGTAGATGCCCACGTTGGTCATCTTTTCGAGCAGGGCGCTACGCTCCTTTTCGGGCGCGTGTAGGAAGCGCGCAAACTTGCCCTGGCTTAGTAAAACGGCCTGCTCAAACTGCCCAAAATCGAGGCCCGACAGCTCGCCGACTTTGGCCGGTACGGCTTCTTTGCCGCTGATGACGGCTTTGCCCGATGGGCTGAATACCAGCGTCATGGCATCTTGGCCCAGGCCGCCTTTGTCCTCGCCCCGCGTTTTGCGCTTCACTTCCCAGCGCGAGCGGTAGCGCACGCGGGCCACCGTGCCGGTGTCCGCATTGGTTTCGTGCACTTCAAATTCCACCTCCGACCAGGCCCCGTTGGCGTGGCGGCTCACCATTTCGCCCACCTGCCGGTCGTGGCGCGGCACGCGCCCATACAAGCCCACCGCAATGGCGTCGAGCAGCGTGCTTTTGCCCGCGCCCGTGGGCCCCGTTATCGCAAACAGCCCCGTGTCAGCCAGCGGCGCGGCATCGAACCGAATAAGGTACGGGCCGGGCAGCGAGTTGAGGTTGGCAAAGCGCAGGCTGATAATTTTCATACCTTAAAATTACGCCCGCCCCCACCGTAAGGCGCAGGCGGGCGTAATTTTTCGAGCCTTGGCAACCAACTTAGTTAGTGGCTGGTGCGGGCGTAGCCGCTGGCTGGCGGCGGGTGTTCTCCGCTAGGTAAAAATTGGCTTCCTGCTGATAAGCAGGCATATTAATCGATTTTGCCTTGGCCAAATTGCGCATGGCCGTTTGCAGAGCGGCCAGCTGTGCGGGCGTGCAGATGGGGCCGCTAGCCGAGGATACCAGCGCCGAGTGGCAGCGGTCAAGCTCCGCCTCCAGCACCCGAGTTTTCTCGCCTTTTTCGCCCGCGAGCTCTTCCGTGGGCGTGCGCTGCATCGGGAATGTTTGGCCCTGGTAAGACGACAGGGGCGTGCCTTCGGCCACCGCGCCGCTTTTGTTGGCCCGGTTAGCCAATATCGCCGCGTTGATGCCCAGACGAATAAGATTGGCTTGTGCATGAGCTACTTGGGCGGTGCCGAGGGCCAGCAACACAAGGGCAGGGAGTAGGCGTTTTTTCATAGAAAAGAAGCTGTTGGTGATTAACCTGCCAGGTAGCAAAAAGCGAGTGGTAAGGTAAGCGCTCCAATGTTTTTGCACGCTCACGGCCCAAAATGCGGCCTAGAGATGCCTGGCTTAGTTACTCGCCCGCGCCGCCCCAGGCCTGCGGGTCGGCCTCGCTCAGCAACTGGCGCAGCTCCTGAAACGTGGCCGTGAGTACCTGTGCCCGCTCGGATGGCAGGCCGGCCACGCGGCGGCGAAATACCTCTTCGACAGTGAGTTCGTGGAGGTGCTCGATGGGCATAGCGGCCTCGGCTGCCACGTCGGGCGCGTCGGTGAGGCGCTGGTGGCGCACGCCGCGTGGGGCCAGCACCGCATCGCGGCGCTCCTTGAGGGCGGCCTGCACGCGGCGCTGTACTTCGGCGGGCGCTTCGTCGGAGCGCACCAGCACATCGGCCCAAGCCACTAAGCTAAAGGCTTCGTTGTCGAAGGCCATAATAGCGGCTTCCACCTCTTCTAGCTCGCCGTGAAAGCGCTGCAAGCGCCGCGCTATGGGTACGGGCAAGGCTGTGATTTTGGGCTCGCCCGCGCCAGCAAAATCCAGCAGGAGCACCTGCTGCTTGTCGTCGGCTTCGGTGAAGGATAGCGGCACCGGCGAGCCCGAGTAGCGGATGCGCGCCTGCCCACCTACTACCTGCGGGCGGTGCAGGTGGCCCAGGGCCACGTAGTCGAACGCCCCCGGAAAGTGGTCGGCCCCAATCACGCCCAACCCGCCAATGTGCACGTCGCGCTCGGCGCCTTCGCGGGCCTCGCCGCCAGCCGCGTAGAGGTGGCCAGTGGCCAGTACCGGCACGTCGCGCTCGCGCAGGCCCCGCACCAGGTCGTGCTCACTCAGCTTTAAGTAGTGCCCTGCAATGCTGTCGCGAATGCGCAGTTGGCGCTCATCGGGCGTTTCGCCGGCCACGGCCAGGCGCAGGTCGCGGTCGCGCAAGAAGGGCACGGCGCACACCACCAGGCCGGGCTGCCCGCTGGCGTTCGGTAGCGAAATAATCTGCTCCTCGGCCTCGGCCGGCACCCCCCCGATGACGTGGATGCGCAGCGCCCGCAGCAGCCGACGGCTGGCGTTGAGCAGGGTGGGCGAGTCGTGGTTGCCGCCCACCACCACAATATCGCGGCAGCCGGTGCCCTGTATCCGCACCAGAAAGTCGTAGTACAACTCCTGCGCGGCGTGCGAGGGCGTGGTAGTGTCGAACACATCGCCGGCCAAAACAAGGGCTTCGACGCCTTCTGCCTGCACGGTATCCAACAGCCAGTTTAGAAAGGCTTTTTGCTCGGTAAGGCGCTCTTGGCCAGTAAGAAAATGCTGGCCCAAGTGCCAGTCGGCGGTGTGTAGTACACGCATTAAATCAGTCAGGAATACCCTCAAATTTACGCCTACCAGCGCGGTGTTCTACCGGAACTTAATGACCTGGCTTGTGCCAAGTTTCAAGTACAAAAAGCACTTTGTACTGTGGTGGGCCAAATTCCGGCTTTTGGCTGGTACTTATAACTGCCCTACCACGGCTTGGCTATAAGCCACAAACGCCCGTGCCTGCGGATATGCCACCTTGATGAGCCCATCATTGAGCCGCACGTCGATTTTGCCCACCCGAAACCGGGCGTAGGAACGCCGTGCTACGGGTTGAAAAAAGTAGTTGTCGTAGAAAGTTACCTTGCCGCCCCGCTGCCGGATGTAGAGCAAATCGAAGGCGTAGTACAGCGGCCAG
>Ga0265797_10011586_pt1 | contig 11005 bp, 8 predicted proteins | sample P2T30metagenome_FD_192433 | JGI IMG/M metagenome (GOLD analysis project Ga0265797, IMG submission 192433) | Plant litter microbial communities from East Loma Ridge, Irvine, California - P2 T30 | ecosystem: Environmental > Terrestrial > Plant litter > Unclassified | place: USA: California... | reverse complement strand
CGGAGAGGAATTATCGGTGCCGCGGCGGCGCACGCGCAGGAAGAAGTCGAGACCTACGGCGAGGAAGACGCTGAGGGAGACGGCTTGGAGGACGAGACCCGCGATCATGATGTCGATGCCGGTGCGTTTGAGGTCTTGCTGGTCGTAGTCGGCTGTGTCTGCGATTCCGCCGCCGGCGGCTTGCAGGACGAGCGAGAGGAAGTCGGAGGTCATGAAGGTGAGGGCGACGGTGCGGGGGGCGAAGCGCGAGAGGGAGACGTTGTAGATTAGGAAGATCCGGGAGAGGGTGAGGTAGATTGCTGCGGTTAGGAAGACGGGGGCGATTGTGAGGGCAATGCTGGAGGGGTGGGGTGTTAGTGGTTGGGTGGTGGATGGTTGGTTGGGAGTGGAGAATGGGTGCTTACAGGTAGATGAGGAAGGCGGTGTCGTTGAAGGGGTTGTTGTGTAGAACGATTCTAGATGCGTAGCCTAGGACTTCGAGGATGAGACCGCAGACCATGCCGACCATGAAACCCCATGTCTTGTAGTAGGCTCCGAGAGCCAGTTGTGGAAGGATGAAGAAGCCGAAGATTATGGCGAAGGCAAGGTTGCCTCCGAACGATGCTCGGTATGTGAAGGGAGACTGAGCGAGACAGCAGGTGTCGAGAGTGCAGAGATAGCTGGGAATCTCAAGGTTGCAGTTGGCGTATGGATCGATGGCCATCTTGGCGGTGAACGTGTTGGAAACGTGAGGTTCAGTCTTGTGCCGTACCGTTATAGGTCGACAGATTTCCGTATGGTATAAGTTAGCCGGCCAACGGTGTCCAAATAGGGAATGTCGATGATTGTTGTTAAGGGTGTACTAGACCAGCCCGTGGAAAGACACGAAAGGATACGCAAAGGCGAGAGTGGCTGAGAGGCTTTGTTTGGTGCGACTGATAACGGAAGTGGCAGTATTGTCTTCACTTTGATCAATGCTGTCTGACTGTTCCACACTTCATAGGGGAAGACGGGGATACTTGTACCATCTCAGGCTGGCGAGTATGTCGTCGCTGGAGTATATAACAACTCCACATGGAGCAAAACACGGTACGCAGGCATCGCGCTGACAGGCCAGTTCGTACATCGCTAGATCCACAGCCCACGCAATGCCACCTAATCGAGATAGACGGCGGAGTCAACCGTAGGGCTTAGCATTGTTCGCGGTATGCAAAAAGTAGTGCCGGGTCTTTGTCCTGCGCGGTGATTGGTCCGTTCGTAACCGAAAGCGTACAACAGCGACCGTGCTGAATCCTGAACAGGCACCACTCAAGCGGCTGTGTGCCATTGGCGCTGTCGCATAAGGATTCGTGCTCCTTCATGGCTGAGCCTCCACCGTGCCGTGTTGTGCGCCGAGAATAACGTGATACCCTGCTGGCGGGTTTGGGAGTACGACGCGGCTGATAGACAAGGAAAGAGAGGGAGGGTGATCAGACCTGAAGTCTGGTTCTGAGAACAAACTTCGGAATACTTCCGGAAGGCGGCACCAACGCGTAGACTTGGCTGTATGATTTTTAGGCGTATCGCACTCTCGTCATGAATGTTTCGGTATAGTTCATGTGCTGCTAGAACGCTTTTTTCTTGACATCTCAATCCGATCTTCGCGCCAGTCGATATCAGATGGAGAATAATGGAAGCGTGCACAGACCTGCGTGTGATTGAGATGCATTTGCAACTGCTGTTACTACTGCGGCGTAAAATGATGTTGGGAGTGGAGGTCACAAAACCACGTTGACGCTTCTTATTCGATCCTGCCAAGCCAAGCAATTCGCTTGTCAGCCCAAGCCTTTCAGCTAGCATCTTGTTTAGAAGAAACGCCGGTCGCCAGAGATCTCGTATTGCAACTCCATCCTACAGCGTGCCAACACAGACTGGTGTTATCTCGCGATCTACGACTCACAAGTGATGTGGCTATGTCGACCTTGAAGGACGCCATTATGGTACTGTGCACGCCGTACTAACGGGCTGAGCTAGAACAACATGACACGCATGGAAATGCGCGAGTGACGAGGTGGCGTCTCTCAGCGGTATGCATACCAGTAGCGCACATATGGTATACTGCACATGCATATTCTACAGCAGCGCGAGCCAATGCAAATACCCTACGCTTACCGAAGCTCGAGGCTGATTCATCTAGATGATTCTTGACAACACCAAACTGAATACACAACTTCAGCCTCGGTATCCAGCCTTGCACCGAAGACAGCCCTGTTGTTTACGACAAAATTGTTACTAATATAGGCTTGCAAATCTCTTGACTCGCTAGATCACCAACGGTTCGGGTTTCTGATATCTGACCCTATCGGCGGCTCCGGCTTCGTACGTTTTGACCCACCAACGCTTTTCAACAATCTCGCGTGGGTGGTGGATTCAGGCACAGCTCCGCGATATGCTTCTTCCCCAGGGGATCTAGACCAGCTACAAAAAAATATCCGCGGTGGTACAGAAGCTTCTACGCTCAACGGCGAGCGTATCTGCTGCATGTTTTTTCCTCGATCGCCCCAGAAAGCGATGACGTCTGCATGGATGCGTGAACCTTCACGACGCATGATCGCTGATTAGAGTTCTTGGGCCAATATGCAGGAAAGAGGCTTGGAAATAGTAGCGTCGTGTTGACAGGGCTTACAAAGAACAATTGGGAACGAACGCGACGCACGTGGAGACATTGCAGAGGCAGACCGGCGAACTTATGCTCCGTGAATTCCTTTTGCTAACCCCTGCTCAGTCATCAACGAGAACGGCGATATCCTAGAGCAACTCGGTTCAAAAGGAGATACGGCACATCGGTGTGAGTCGGTGCTTTCGCACCGGCTACCGCGCGAGAAGTCGGTTGTGCGGCAACGCCAGCACAATGGTACGGTTTTTTGGAGACATAAGCTTTTCACTGACCAATGAGGGTTCACGGCAGCCGCCAGACGGCCCAGCCCTTCTCGCTTGTCGGTGTTTAGGGCAGCATAACTTGCATGGCTGACGTTTTGTGCAGAAACGGAATGCTAGATTGCCACTCATGCCTCGGTCGGTTCCCCTGCGAACACACGGCCCGGCTTTCAGACGGCCGTAATGATATTAGCAAAATCTAGTTTGCCAGTCTTCTGCAAGTAGGTGGATTTTTCGGTGTTTAGTCATTTCTCTCCTGCCTTATCCCCAGAATAAGTATCTCTCACGCGCCACCCTTGGACGTTTGAGTTGCTTTTGATCGACACTGGACTATTGGACTCTTGGGACGATTGCATCATACAAGTAGTGCTGCCATCACTACATCATCCGCCGTTTATCCTACGAACGAACACTTACCCAGGACTTCATTCACAACAACGCATACGCTTCATCACACGAAACACATTGCCGCTATGGCAGAAAAGGATATCGAGTCTGGCAAGGCCAGCCGGCTCTCACACTTCACACAAGTCTTCAACCATGCTGGCATCACACCCGAGGTTGAGAACCACAAATACGAGGGATCTGGAACAGAGGAGGACCCGTACGTTGTCAACTTCATCCCGAACGATCCCAGGAACCCAATGCTTTACAGCGAGGTCAAGAAATGGAGCATTACCGCACTCGTCGCCATCGCCACACTTGCAGTCGCCTTCGTCTCGTCTGCCTACTCTGGAGGCGCACGTCAAATCATCGTCGAATTTGGCTGCAGTCAGGAAATCTTCACACTCGGTATTTCGCTCTTCGTTCTCGGCTTCGCCATCGGTCCTCTCATCTGGGCTCCCATGTCTGAGCTTTTCGGCCGTCAAGTACTCTACGTTGGTACCTACGGTGCCCTGACCGCGTTCAACGCAGGTGCCGCTGGCGCTAAGAACATCGAGACACTTATCGTTCTCCGTTTCTTCGCTGGTGCTTTCGGTTCCTCGCCACTCACCAACGCTGGAGGTGTTATCGCTGACATGTTCGCGGCAAGAGAACGTGGTTTGGCTGTGACACTTTTCGCCGCGGCACCCTTCATGGGCCCTGTTCTGGGACCTATCGTTGGTGGTTTCGTCGGCGAGACTGTGGGCTGGCGCTGGGTTGAGGGCGTCATGGCCATTTTCACTGGTGTTCTCTGGCTCATGGGTTGCTTCCTCCTGCCTGAGACCTACGCTCCTACCATTCTCCGCAAGCGCGCTGCCGAGCTCTCGAGGCGCACTGGCAAGATCTACAGGAGCCGTGGTGACGTTGACCAGGGCCCTACCACTTTCGGCAAGGTCTTCAAGACTTCCCTCTCCCGTCCCTGGATCCTGCTCTTCCGCGAGCCCATTGTCTTCCTCATCAGCATCTACATGGCCATCATCTACGGCACCCTTTACATGCTTTTCGGCGCCTTCCCCATCGTCTACCAGCAGAACCGCGGCTGGAGCCCAGGTATTGGTGGTCTTGCCTTCATTGGTGTTGCCGTCGGAATGATCATCGCTGTCATCTACAGTATCTGGGACAACAAGCGCTACGCAAAGCTAAGCGACGAACACAGAGGCTTTGCACCTCCCGAGGCTCGTCTGCCCCCTACCATGCTCGGCGGTATAGCAGTGCCCGTTGGCCTCTTCTGGTTCGCATGGACTAACTCCCCGAGCATCCACTGGGTCGTCTCTATCCTTGCTGGTGTTCCCTTCGGCTTTGGCATGGTGCTCATTTTCCTCGGCATGATGAACTACCTGATCGACGCATACACGATCTTCGCAGCCTCGGTCTTGGCAGCCAACGCCGTCTTGCGTTCGCTCTTCGGTGCAGCATTCCCGCTGTTCACCACTCAGATGTACCACAACCTTGGCATCCACTGGGCTTCCACGATACCCGCATTCCTTGCTCTGATCTGTGTGCCTATGCCCTTCCTCTTCTACAAGTTCGGCCCTCAGATCCGCGAGAAGTGCAAGTTCGCCGCACAGTCCGCAGCATTCATGATGAACCTGCAGAAGCAAGCCGATGCAGCCGCTGCCTCGTCAGAGTCCGATGCACAGACCGTCACTGGATCCGCGTTCACCGCCGAAGACGACGAGAAGATCGACGCCCAGAAGGTCAACGCAGAACGCCGCGAGTCCGAGGAGCAGGAGGCCATCGACTACTCCTACCAGGACGAGACCCGCGACGAAGGCTTCGCTCCCATCCGCCCGACACAGAGCAGGCCCGAAGGCACCGCCAGGAAGACAAGCTACGAGGGTAACCCCTTCGATCTTGACCGCGTCAACACCCGCGAGAGCTTCAAGAACACCGGCACTGGCAGGCGCAGCCGCTCTAACTCGAGGGCTAGCAAGGCGAGCAGGAAGTGAGAGTCTCACTGCGATCTTTCTCTCGTACTCTCGTTTGGCATTATTCTTTTTTGATACTTTAGCATGGCGTTTGGTGGTGCGGCGCTTCTCTCTACGAGACGCCGAGTGGTTGTTTTGGGGGATTGACTGATACAGGCATGGATCGATGGTTGATACCCACCAAAAAAGCGAGAGCGATGGACTTCTTATTTATCTTAATACTATACATAATGCATACTATATCTTCAAATATCCCCACTCCATCGTCAAGATTACTTGTGATGTGGTCTGATCTGCGCAGCGCAGCCTGGTGGCGTGACTGCGTTGGTATGTATCTGCAGCCTTGCCTCGCGTGCATGCGATCGGCAATCTTTGATGGGATCCTGTCAAATGGCGGCGAAGGCAACGGACACGCCACCGGACCAACACGTAAGTATACATAGCCTCAGAAGATACAGCTGTGCTCTCATCAACCTATAGGATAACAAGCAACCCCGGACATGCAGTGATACCACACCTTCGAGCTTTGTGTCCTCAGCTCTGTACATTCAGCTGTGACAATTTCTATACAAATTGCCCATCACTATGATCTTTTCCTCAAAGACCTTGCTCCACTGCTGTTTCTTCTCATCTCTGGACATATTGGCGATTCTACACGTTGAATACTGAAACGCACTAACAACGCTGAACATATGACCATGTCAACCACTTCTTCGATCGCCTCGCTCACTGTGAGCGAGCTTCCTCTCCATTCAGCATCCTCGGTCTCGGATTACTCTCTCGTCGAAGCCTTATCGGACGCCGGGGCTTACATGCCACGAGACCGCTTTCCACATGCTCCATGGCGGCCCCAACCCAAAGCCAACACCGTATATCTCTGGGAAAATGGATGCCAACTATACAGCGGCGGCTGGAATTGCACCACAGCCTGCACCAACCCCTCGAACGCTGCGCTTGCACCTAACCTGGTCTGGGATCCTTCACACGATCCTGGTTACACATATCAGAACTGTTTGGTGTATCCGATCATCGCTACGAGCGCGGCACACAATTGGCTCGATGGAGGCTCATTCGGTCTACTGGAAAAATACGGAATCGTCCCGAACGCAACCATTCCACTCGACGCTCCCGGAAAAGACCACACTGCCCGTGAAGAATATGAACAGGCTTGGCCTGTGATCAATCGTTGTCGGCGCGAATTCTGCCACTCCTTGTTTCCTAAGATGAGAAATTGTCCGAATCCATCTTTGTATGCGAAGACTGGACTCGAATTGGGCCCTTCGAACGGACCCTGGTCGCCCTTCCTGGTAAACGAGACATCTCCTCGTGATTTGAACACAGCTGATCGGTTGCTTAGGGCGTCGATACTCAGTTTTGTGTTCGTGGACATGACGCCCCAAATCAAGATCTTGGCGGGCCTGGGGTATCATCAACGGCATCGTAAGTGATTTAGAGAAAAGTTCTAATACGACTGCCAGGTTCTCGCCTCCTATGCGCAACAGCTAGTCATTGCCATACTTGGCTGGATATTGATAAGTGTTGCGAGCATTTACTACGCCATCCGACGTCGTTCCAAACCAAACGCAAAGAACACAAGTGAGGACCAGCTTGAGGATTTCAGGAACCAACGAAATATTGTTGCTACCATTCTCGCGCTTGTCGACTTCCACGAAACGCAAATCTTCTTCTCGATCACGCTCCAAATCGTCTGTCAAGTCGCTTTATCCAAAGCCGAGAAACTTGAAGCAAAAACCGCCGGCGAGCTTGTCGCGAATCAATTTCTGATAAAAGCCATCGGCGTTGCCGGTATCTACCCCGTTGTGCTGAATCTGTGCACCATATATCGGCAAAGGCGGTTTCTGGACTGGTTCATTCTATTGGCTTCTTTTTGCTGCGTAGTCATCGCAGTTGCAACTTGGTCTCTGGCCATGTCCGTGTCGATATTGCCCTACCAGCTTCTCAAGGATGACAGCCAGCCGCCTCCTGGGTGTGGTCCCGGAAACCCGATGAGATTCTGCATCAGTCCTACGGCTCTCCACCAGGTCTATGACTGGCTCTTGAACGGAAGATCTCTCACGATCTTCGACCGAGTTTTCCTTAGTCCGCCGGCAGTGGCTGTTTCCCTCGTTGCGTTTTTTGCTCTGCTTGCGACAAGGATCGAGACATTTCAGGGCAAGTGTGACAAACGCTGCAAAGTGAATGTTTTTCGGTGGCTTTTGGAGAGGAATCTACCAAAATGCCCCAAAGACGCCCGCGGACGGGTTTTCTTCGCTCTGGTAGCCGTTTGGGAGGTCTGGCTGTGTTTCTCGACGATAATGCTCTTTGTTGGAATCTGTCTTCTGATGGTACCAGTAGTCCGTCAGCAACCCAAGTGGTCGATCGGGAATATTATCGCAGTGGCTGTCTGGGTTCCAGTCACCATCAAATGGCTTCATCTGCTGTATCGTAAGTACTCATTGTTGAAGTTACTGTCTTATTCCAAGACCAAGGCTGACTCGAACCAGGTGGTCCTCAAGCAGGCTCCGAGTATAGAATGCCGTCTGAGTGTGTTTCCGAACCGGATCAAGGGGACAAGTGCCTAATACACCCCCACACTCGCCCATCAAAAAGATCTTCGACGAATTCCGCTGCGACCCCTCAGCAAGGCCAACCTTCTTCACCTACACCAAAGCCGACGCAACAAACATCATCTTCAGGAGTCTCACCAAGCTCATCTCAAGCTCCACCAGACAATACCATCACCGTGAATCCATCCCACTCGAACGAAGTCTAGAGGCTCAGATGAGGTGCGAGGCGTTACGAAGTAGAAATTGGCCACGAGTGCCAACCACAGCGCACAATCCGAAGTTTGGGCGACTACCGCCTGTAGCAAACTCAATCTCTGACAACACTCGTAGGGTCGGATCTCATGATTCTCATCTCTCTCTCATGATATTAGAAATTGAACGAAATGGACGCTGGCTTTCCCCGATCAATCTATACCGCAGTACGTTTCATTGTTGCTCTCATACATACACACTCTACGAGATTTCCGCTCCATGAATTCATCCTGTCCCCTTCGCGGCCCCAATTTTAGGTTATGACTGGCGATACGGTGTCACAACGCCAGATGTCGCGCCGGGTACCGGATTGAGCAAGCCCTCATATGCATAGCGCTCGATGGCAGATAGGCTGTCAGTGCTTAGTATCCGAGGATATGCACGCAGATATCGACGGAGCTCGCTTGCTTCTCGCTGCGACACGTCGAGAATCTTGACCAGTTTCGTAGCAGCAAGCCATTCGTTCCAATGCTGCTCAAGGGCAACCAGAACACGCACGAATAGTTCCTCGATGCTGATACTGTAATCTACTCCTATGCTATTCCTGAAATCTTCATCAGGCTCTAGCGATAGCATGGCATATATCTTGTCCCGCCGATCGAAGCACTCATTGCTCGTGAAAGCTGTGGGCAAGAACACAATGTTCGTCCCTGGTATTGCACTACCACGATCTCTCCAGTAGCTGATTCTCGAGTGCGCTAAAGCCTCTAAGGTTTGCACGTTGCTTCTGAAGCGCTTCGCTGCGTCGATTCCGACCGCTTTCGTCAACTTCGAAGAATGTAGAGAGATATTATCAAAGCTGAGGTCCGGCCAATTGGGCCTGACTAGACTGTCCCAGTCGGCGTGATCGGCACCGCAGTGGACGACGATGGATTTGGCCTGAATGATCTCTTGTATAATCCAGGTTCTCTTCCAGTACGGCCTAGACAGGAAAGCATTCCAAATTGGAACTCGCCGTCGTATCGTGGCCGAAGACTGTTGTGCGCTCGTCAGATCGTGCCAGAACGTCTGTAATCGATTGGCTGAAGGCCGGAACAGCATGTCACTACCATTTGCAGCTTCTCCAACCCAGACCAGGACGCAGGACGCCTGCCGGAATATTCTCCCGATCATGGCCACCTGATGAGCTTTCTCGTCAAGGTCAGCCTGACTTATACACAGCGCATCGACCCAGAAGGTGCGTGTCTTGTTCGTCTTTCGGAGCTTAAGCAGGAATTTATGCAGATTCGTGCGAATAGCAATGGGGGAACCGTTCACGTTGATGTCAGAGGTATTGACAGAAGCGCCCCATGTGTAAGACAAGCATTCGAAAACGGGGCAGAGTTCAAGGTCGGCGACTTCGAGGTAGGTGACAATTTGGCTGTTGGGTTGGCCAGGAGAAAGTTTTAATAAACGGATCGAGGTTAGATTGGGCAAGCGAGCGTACATGATCGAGCATTGCTGGGTTGATGCGAGAAAGATCACGAGGTGCAAGCATGCCACCGTACCTATACCTCTTGTGTTGCTGCGCCATGTTCAGACGCAGGGTCAGGGGGGCTTCAGTATTGAAACAGTGGCTTGAGGATGTTAGCAACGAGGCATTGTAAGGCGCAAACCCATTGGAACACCAAAGACTAGCCGTTGTTATATTTGTTGTTCTGTTATAAAACTAAGGCTGACTCGGACACGGAAGCTCTGAAGTAGGCGCTGAGTACACAATGGCGACCGGACGCCTACTGTAAGGCAGACAGTATACCTAGCGACCGGTCTTGCGCTCACCGGCACATAAAAGCAAAATCGGTAGTTTTGAAGAACTGCCCAAAGCACTGCATTCTTCGCCACTCGGATTAATGACGGTCGCGTCAGATATCGTTGCAGCCCTCCGAGAAAGTTGACCTTCTTCACATCTGCTAGAGTCAGTGCAACAAATGATGAGTAATAGATAATGGACAACATAGAATTAGCAGTCGGCCTGCAGGAAGACCACTAAACGGACCACCGGCTCCACCAAATAACGCCCTCAACATTAACGCATCGCGCACCGATGTAGTAATGGGGATTCGAAAAGGTGATAGATCTCCTTTTGCATTGCTCCGGCATGGCCGCACGTTCGCGGAACGGCAAGCCATGAGTCTCTCACCTCCGACCAAAGACATAAATCAAGAACGCTAAATTCGGCACAAACAATATCCCGCACACAGCGATAGCCCACCAGTACGGCTTGCCATCAATGAGACTCAAATTCATCCCGAAGACTCCCGTCGCCAGAGTTGCTGGGAAGTAAAAAGTGGCAATGAGCGCCAGCCACAGCGCGCGATCAGAAGTTTGAACAGCTATCGCTTCTTGTAGCAGACTCATGCTCCTGGTCAGCGAATCTTCGATGTCTTTCAGTGTGAGATCTACGGGTCGATCGGCGGTTGGTGTCTGGTCGTTTTGCTCTTTCCAGTATGACTCGAGCGGATTTTCCTGGACATGCGATACGAAGGGTGGGAAGTCCTTGCTATATGGGCGATGCGATTGCCGTTCTGGCGATTCATGCCATCCGTGGTTCCAGGACTTCATCGCGCACTCCCAATCGAGTGTTAATGGAGGCATTCGACGATGTAGGTTCTTGATGCTGTCTCGTAGCTTTCTCGTTGTCCGGCGACACTCAAATAGCTGCTTCAAAGTGTTGAAATTAGGCTTCTCGATCGCTTGCCGCTCCAGTTTCTCGGATTCTAGGGACAGGCCGTCTTTCTCGTGCTTCCATGAATCACTGCTCATCTGCCAAAGTATGGTCTCCTCCGCAAGCTTGTCGACAGGGGAAATTGGCCCGTTCCTGCTTGTCATGTATGCAACCATCTTGATGTGCACCAGGTCGGACAGCCAGTCTTGTAAGAATGTAAATTCTTTAGATGGTCGTGGTCTGGGTTGCTTTCGAAAGAGCGTTTGCTTTTCGCTTGGCCACTCTACAAAGCCGAA
>Ga0265797_10011585_pt1 | contig 11005 bp, 7 predicted proteins | sample P2T30metagenome_FD_192433 | JGI IMG/M metagenome (GOLD analysis project Ga0265797, IMG submission 192433) | Plant litter microbial communities from East Loma Ridge, Irvine, California - P2 T30 | ecosystem: Environmental > Terrestrial > Plant litter > Unclassified | place: USA: California... | reverse complement strand
TGAAGGATGCTGCATCAACATCACAAGCCGTTCGTAGCGCCGCGCCTACCTAAATACACCCGAACAACGGTGCGGTCCACAGACCCACTCCTATGCAACAAGTCCGTGCCTACCATCACTCCAAGAACATCACGGTCCATCAGCCATGGACGATGGAGCTTAGCACATGCACCGGCGTGGAAGATCCAGGTCATTCCACGTACATGAAACCCAAGGCCTATTTGTTTGCGATCTGGCGATGATGAATTACCATGGTCTGTTCGATTGATCATGTACTGTATCCGGAGCAGCAACCCCCAACGCGTAGGGCTCGGCGCGGGTGGTGACTGCCTTAGGCGTTACGGCAGACATGGGGGTATGCATTGGGGATTGGGCGTAATAAGACAGTGATACAGCTTAGCGGCTTGTCTCGCGCGAGCTGTTGAAGACCAGTAGTCTGCGCGATAGGACGTTTGGCGATTGCCATTACCCCCTTCCAGCGAACGGGAGAGAGCGGCGAGGGCTCCGTGCATGGATGAGCCACGAAACTGACCACTGGTATTCTTCGGCACTCAGCACTTCCAGAGCGTGCGCAAAGGCGTGCGTGGAGGCGAACGGGCTTCACAGCGCAAAAGGAGTGGCTCGAGAGTGGACATGCACTTGTTCGCCCTGCCACAAAGAGCCAAGTGAAGTCGACCCACCGCCCCTACCGCGTAGCCGGCGGGCATCGGCCGAGAGCAGTAAACGAAATTTCAAGGTTCCCGGGCTCTGTACTTTTGGCAATCTAGCTCAGAGGGCTGCAGATTAGAAAACGTTCGTCATGGCCAGCTGCCACTGCCATTGGTCTGCCGCAGACGCCTCCCAGGCATGCCGGACGGGCCCATGCAGGAACCCGATCTGCTTTGTCAGGGGGATTTGCATCGGCAAGGCTGAGGCTGAAAGCCACAACTCTGTTTCGCGACAGATATCGGCATTGTACATGTCGTCTCGCGTGTGCATGCGCCGGTCTCGAGGGCAGGCGAGATGCTCTCCAGATTGTGAAGATACCGCGGGTCGCTTACAATGGCGGTGGCGAGTACATGCTGCAGCAAGGCGGTTGGCATGGCGAGCAGGGCTCTCCTTGGACTAGTCCCTCACCACTTGCCTTGGCAAACCGGGTTCGGAGACTGTGTTGCTCCACAAGGTCGTGGAAGTGGAGGAGGTCCGTTATCACCGTCATACATCATGAGCCCAATACCGGTCGAAAACAGGCTTTGTGTGGCTGACGGTTGGCGGGCGGCCCGTCAGGCGATATGTCAATCAAAACCAAAACCTTGCCCAGCACGCACGCACATGGCTGCTTGTGGTTCGGCGCACCACACGGACGGCCGCAGGGGCGCAGTCACGACTGAAGTGACGTGCGATCTGTAGTGGTAGAGGACTGTAGCGGTGGTCCATGGTCAGAGGCACGCAAGAAGAATGCCGCGTACAACACGTCGACTCGCCTGTGGCCGTGCCACAGGGCTGACTGACTTGTGGCGTGCGGCAAGGCGGCTGGCGAGTATAGTCGTCTACCAGGCTCGCCAGGTCCGACCTGTTTATCAGTTCCCCGTCGGAAGACACCGCGGGCTCGCGTGCAGCGATTCTAGAAGCCAGCCATCAAGCCATTGCCGACGACTATCGACTGCAAGACGTGTAACTATCGACTGCAAAAAATGTGAGCAAAATTGCATGACTCTCATTCAGCTCGCCACGTTTACTCAACAGTAGACAAAAACTCAGGGGCGAGGCCGTTAAATTTGGTCATGGAAATCTCATCCCACACCTGTCAAGACTGGACAAAAGCAGCAGCTACACTAATCGTCGGAGCTCAGAAGAAGGCGGGTCTCACTACTCCCTTCTTGCCTCCTATCAGGCAGTGAGGACGGACACGCGAGATTCCTTCACTATGGCGATCTTCACCTCAGAAAGAGTTCACCGCAAAAATGCTTAGACGTTCTTCGAGCCCTCCTCGCCCCCAACTCCGTCCCGTGCTTGAGCCGTGATCCACAGCAAAGGCCGTCTTCAGCGCGCGGTGGTGAGAAGTATGCGATACCACATCGTCACATGCTAGCTATCTTTCCCCGGCAGCCATCGCGAACTCCGGACGCCATGGTTTCCAGAACTCTGTTCGCTGGCTTGCAACTAGGGATATTCGCACGAGTTTACGGGTATTCGTCACCAAGGCCTCCACACACTATAGACGAGAATCTACTCAGTTCAGAGATATATTGTGTATGCGCAAGCCGTGGGTCTGCGGTTTGCATGCGACATCGTAACACATGACACTGCATGCGAACGCTTCAGTGCGCCGACCACTGACGAGACCAGGATCCGCACAAGGGAGCCAGTAAAACCATCAAGTCGCGCGCAACCGCAGCCACCAACAGCACATGTCTAATTGCCAGGCCTGCTAACCCTTGGGACGCTCACACCGATAATTAGAAAACCTCAACGCTCGCAGTCGTCTTGGCAGGAACATCATCTTATCTGGTGTTAGATTTACAAGCGACGATCTTCAGTCCGGCGCGCTCAGCCGCATCTGTCTGCCTCAAAGTCAAACATAGTTGCCGCAAGGGGCCAAAGGACAAAGTGAACGGTGGTAGATCTGAGACAACCACACATGGCAGTGGGCACTCTCACATCCCTTCCATGATCTGCCACTTGCAATGCCCGGGACCCGCATCAGGAGGATTTGGCTTTGGCGCGGCGTGTTTCCGGGAGATGTCCAACTCCATACCGGACTGCATCTGCACAGATACTGCTGTCGCGTCCTTGGTCCTCCTCTGCCATCGTCCTTTCTTAGTTCCAACACCAATTGCCCTATCGACATCGACCAAAGCCCGACGTTTCTTGTCACCGAGGCTGCGCCGCCCGACGGTATGCGGATTGGAGCCTACTCCGACTAATGGGTTATCATGGTGCGTTTGGGGGAATGATCCTCCAGCTGCACAGCTCTATTTCCCACGCAGCGCTGGCCAGAACCGTGGGACTGCCTCCCACACTGTGACCTCACATACTACCTTACGCGTCGGGATGAATCCATGTGTCGGAGTACTGTACTTCATGCCTCGAGTCGTGCCTAGCCAAAGGCTGTCCATCTGTATTCGCAAGCACATTCTCCATCCGTCGCACTTATACATGGTGTAAGAGTAAGGAATGTAACTCTCCCCCACCCAATGTCCCCGAACATGCTGTATTCGGGTCTGCATGTTTCAGCGCTTTGATGCAATTACCGTAGTTCCTCTCTCTCTACATGCGGCGATCTGTTTGAATTTCGGCTCTGGCATTGCATGAAACTTCGGCTCCTCAACATGACGACGACTTCGTTTTTCTTGCGAGTAATGAACATACTTCACTGACGCGATCTTCTTGCCAACGCATACGCTATCAATATGTTGGTGCCCTACGTAAACCTTCCAATTCACGCGCGGGAGGCCTCACAACGCCCGGACAGAAGCCGTGGGAACGCGGTGCTTAAGGTCAGGCCCGCGCACTCTGTTGATCCTGTTGGGGCATGATCTCCACGAACTCCACCCACACACCCACCACCATGCCATGACTTCGAACCACGCAAGCGACTACAGTAGTCTACAACCTCCACTACGTCGCAAGTTAGTGCGCACAGTACCAGCCAAAGCGCTTCACTGCTGCCCATGTGGAGAAAACTTCCTCCACGGCCTGTCAAGCGTGCTCGCCGCGTGCGCATCGAACCTCCAAATCCCACCCGTGGCGTCGGCGTCCAGTCGTTGACCCGACACTTTCAGCAGATCCTCAGCGACCGGGTCGTGGGTATCTCGCCGGAAGAACAGAGGCTTCCACGCTGCTTCGCTGGTGTCCGATTCCTTCCGCAAAGCGCGTTGAGCGTTTTCCAGTGAGCTCTTGTTGTCGGACACCGCTTGCATGTCGCCCTTGTGAATCGCGGAGATCACGCCTTGCCAGGCCTTGCGCGACTCCCACGGGTCTTGCTGCTCGAGGGGTGCGGTGCGGCATTCTGCCGAAGGCGCCGAAGCGACATCATAGTTGTCAATCGTCGTGCCGCTGGCGTCTTTGAAGACGAAGTTCTCAGCCCAGTTCCCTTCGACCGAGTACAGCGGGCTGCTCTTCTTCTTGTGATCGTCTGCGCCGTAAACGGCCGCTTGCACATGGTTTTTCTGCCCGCCGATGCCCAACATGCCTTTACCAGTGAAATCCGCTTCGGCGATATATCCCGACGACGAGACGATGGTGTAGCTGCCGTTCAGCTCCGGGTAAGGCCCACCAGTCAGGATCCCTTTGACTTTGATGTTGGGCAACGGGATCAGGTAGTCTTCGTTGAAAGCATCCACGTGCAAGATGGCGTGGCCGATCTGCTGGATGTTGACCGAGCCCGAGAACGTGATCTCCTGCCTCGTGAAGCCCTCCGCGCGGACGCCGTGCTTTGCATTCCATAGATAGCAGGCTGTGACGGGTGGATGGTGGCTGACTTGCTCGCTCACGAGGCGCGTCTCGTTGCCTTGTTCGCCGATTTCGCCGACGAAGATCTCGCCCAGGAAGGCGTTCAGCGGCTTCTTGACGCCATCTTTGGGATCACGGCCGGCGTATTGTTGCCCGCGCAGAGAAGCCAAGAACCACTTCAACACCGCGAGACAGCGCTTAGCAGGATCCTGCTCGTGCGCAGGCGCGATGAAGAGATCAGGATGCTCGATCCAATAGCGTGGGAATTCAGTCGTAGACTTGTCTGCTAGGACAAACGGTGGTGCTGTGATGTTGCTGAGGTCGCCTTTGATGGTAGCGATAGACTATAGCGATAGCAGAGTAGAGTTAGGGCGGTGGTTTCTGATTGTATCCGTTCGGCGAACGTGGGAGTTGCTTCTGTCGATGTTCTTCGGTGGTGCCGTTGTATTGTGTAACTCGCAACGGCGGCCAGCGAAAGTGTCACGAATCGTTGTTTGGGGTTTTGGTTTGGAGGGGGGTAACTACTACTTACAGCGAGGAATTGCTTAAGAGAGCTTTGTTGTGAGCTCGTTTCGGCCATTGTATATGGTATATGCGATTGCTGTGATGTAAGGTTGGGTTTGTGATTCGAACACTGTGTATCTCTGTCCTTCTGGATGAAACCTGGTCGTTAGGGCTTGGATATCCAGTGGCGTGTATTAGTCTAAGGCAGTAGGCAATATATCTGTAAATGGAACGTATACGATTTCTTCTTGGTTCTATCAATGTTGTTTCCTTGGATGCATCCTGCATTGTGTACGTTCGCAGACCGAGATTCTTGAACCAAGGGAAATGTCGTCATCGCCAACCACAGACGGATCCTTTGGTTGAGGCTCCGGCTGCCGGAGGCTTTTAGACTTTCACGCGCCAATTCGGACGTCTTGTTATGTGATGGCGATGACCATGGCTTACTGATCTTGATTCGTGATTCTGTAAACCTGATATTGCGAGATCTTCCCTTCCGTATATCCTGGTGATCGATTGACTTTGTCTTTAGAGTTTTGTATGTTGGCGTGGTCGCAAATGCAGAATTGGAATTTCTTACGATAGCAAGTCGATAGTCAACTTGAGAGAAAGATGAGGTAAATTGATAAAATCGCGCCACAACCCCTCAGCATACACGAAACTGCAACGACTGTATCACAAAGTCATGATAATTGAGTATTCTACTCCATAGGACCAATTAATCGGCACTGCACATCAGTTTGATCGAAATGACATCTGCAATCCATTTTTGCACAACCCCAAACACCAACCCTAAATATTGTCTAAACCGATCTTTCACATACCGATCACAGCAGGTAGTCGCTTCCATTCTATTGTTACCCGTGCTTACACGAGCAGATTAGCTCAGCTAGCACTCTTCTTGTCGTGTATATACATACATACGGTACCGAGGCACGGGTATGTGGGAATACGGGCATCCGTATGCACTGCGCATATCGGATGCTCCGATGGTCACACAGGAATAGCGACTCGGTTCTTGCCGGATCGCTGTGGGTAAGGCTGGGCAAGCGAAGAGGCTGACGCAGCCACCGTTTAGCAGGGCAAGGAAGGAGAGCTTGCTGGTGACAGGGCCTCGTACGATGCCTTGTGCACTGTGATCAGGCAAAAAAAGTAGATGGTCACAGGTTGCTATGAGCAACTTTGGTAGCATGCACACAATTAGTACGACCAAACAATTTTTTCATTATCTGGGCGGCGTAGCAATAACACAACCATCTGCTCTGTTCAAAATAACCTCATACCTTACTACGTCAGACCAACAAACACCTCGATCCCACTTGACCCCTGCGACAGCAACAGCGGGATCCGAGGCAGCTCGCGTTTCTGAGCGAGAAAGCATCCGATCCGACAGCCTCCGTACTAAGATAGGCTGCATGCAGTGTCTTACGGCGTATTCTTCAGCTTATTGTTATACGCTCACCTGAGCTACTATTGCTGCCCGCAAATTGTCGCATACAAAGCTCCACCGCCTGCCTGCCTGCGAGCTACCAGCCAGCTTTGCGTAGCTGACGACAAACGCGAGCTGGCAACATGGCTGGTATTGAGAACATTGTCGTCCATTCAAAGGTAGGCGCATACTGTCGCGCTTGATATAGGGATCTTCACACGCTCGTTACTGACTCTGCTACCTCCAGTCCTACCTCGTTCGCTGGATACAGGTCCCCGAGCTGCATTCGATCTCATGGAGCGTTCAGCCGCATAAAAAGAGCATAGACTTCGGCATCTTCAAGCACCCAGGCAACAAGAATGGGCTCGCTCCGCCGCTACAAACACACGAAGTTCTCGACCAGCCACAAATTCCCGGCGCTGCCCCTGGAGGAACAGACGGCCCACCACAGGAAGGAAAAAGAGCGCATCGCGCCTCGGTCAGCAGACATGCCTCTCAGGCGCTGGTGGAAAAACTGCAAGGAATAGGACTACGATCAGTTGCGTGGCACGGAAAATGCGAAGCCGACAAGGTGTCTATGGGCCGATACGATGTTGCAGAGGGAGAGGGAGGAATGTACGGACTGGTTTTCGACAACACCTTCTCCAAGACTACGGGCAAGACGATCACCTTTGTGCTTATGACGCACCCAACAAACGCACCGCCCAAGTCCGGCCACCACCTGCACTACTCGCAAGCATTCGCGCCAGGCGCACAAGGCGGGAGGAAAGGCTCTAGCCCTTCATTGCGCGGGGTTGCGGATTCAGTCGAGTCGTTACACGGTGACACGCCTCTACACAAGGGTGTACTAGAAGACCCTCGACCAAAATCCAATGCGACCGAATCCAAGGGACTGGAAGGTTCCACATTCTACACCGGCGTGCTCCATAAGAAGCGTAGAAAGAAGGGCCAAGGCCATGCACGACGCTTTTTCTCGCTGGACTTTACGTCTTCAACTCTGTCATACTATCGCGACCGCCACTCGTCGGCGCTGCGTGGCGCAGTCCCCTTGTCTCTTGCTGCGATCGCGGTGAATGAGAAAGCGAGAGAGTTTACAGTGGACTCTGGAGCGGAGCTTTGGCATTTGAAAGCGAGCAACCGGAAGGACTTCGATGGCTGGAGGGACGCTTTAGAGCGGGCTGCCGCTTCTGCCAACATGGCGTCGGTGCCGGGAACGCCTGCACCAACCTCTGAAGGCTTCATGCCGTCGAAACAATCAGATCCAGCGGCGGAGATAATGTGGGCCAGAGCTGAGCAGCTTGTCAGCAAAGTGGCTGGCTCGCGTGATGCTGTGCGCAGGCTCGCAAAAGACACAGACCCGAAGTACGCACCTGGTGCAACCGGGGTGGGGCTTAGTCACACCACATCAAACAGCAGCAGCAATGTGCCTAGTCCAGCTTCACACGATTCGACAAGCGAATACTTCCAAGAAGTCTCCGACGAGAAGGCTCCGGAGAAGCGCCCATTCTGGAAGCGGAAGGCCAGTACAACGAGCGTCGCGCGCACTCCGGGACTTATCAGGCGAACAGTCTCTGGCCAGCTCGCGCCGCCAACTCAAGCAAGTGCACCTATGAGCCCATCAATTGGAGGGGTGAATGTGCCGAAGACCAGAAAGACACCTTCGCAGCAACATCTTGAACAAGACAACGACGTTCACGACAGGTGTATGGCACTGCTTCGAGATCTTGACGATGCCGTGGCTGGCTTCTCCGCGTTGATCGCCGAGAGTAAATCACGCCGGCCACCACTTACAGTATCAACATCTCGGATGTCACTGGAATCCACCAGAAGCGAAGAGTTCTTCGACGCCATGGACGGCAGCCACACTCCATCCCAGTTCTTGACAATTCGCCGCTCAAGCGAATTCGAAGAGGCGAACGAGGCCAATGCAGATGATCAAATGTCGATTGCGGATTCAGATGCCAGTAGTACTGCAGACTCCGGCGAAGACGAGCAAGCATACACCAGTGCTTCCACGGACGTGTTTCTTGCAAAACCGAAGACCCTCACACCACTACCTCTTCCGCCTACAAAGCGTCGCGAAACCTTGCTTGCGCCCAAGCAGGCACCTCCAAGCATTATTGGCTTCTTGCGCAAGAATGCTGGTAAAGATTTGTCGACAGTTTCGATGCCCGTGACTGCAAATGAACCGACGTCACTGTTGCAACGCTTGTCAGAGTGCATGGAGTACTCAGCACTTCTCGATGCTGCTGCGTCCACTTCAATCGATGCGACTGAGCGTCTGCTATATGTGGCTGCATTTGCTATATCGGGCTTCGCATACAACAGAGTGAAAGAGCGAGCCATTCGTAAACCTTTCAACCCTATGCTGGGAGAGACCTTCGAACTTGTCCGCGAGGATTTGGGATTCCGGTTCCTCGCTGAGAAGGTCTCCCATCACCCTGTGCGAGCAGCCTGCCAAGCCGAGAGTCTGAACAACGGCGGCTGGTGCTTCGCCCAATCCCCTCAGCCTGTGCAGAAGTTCTGGGGAAAGTCCGTCGAGCTGAACACAGAAGGTCGCTCCCATGTCATTCTACATGCACCGAACGAAGGCAAAGGCGAACACTACTCATGGAACCAGGCTACATGCTTTCTACGTAATGTGATCGCAGGCGAGAAATACGTCGAGCCTGTACAGAACATGACTATCGTCAACGAAACCAACGGCATGCGCGCCGTCGCCACATTCAAGGCGGGAGGCATGTTCGCAGGCCGCAGCGAAGAAGTCACCGTCCAACTCTTCGACCCTTCATCAGGCGAAGCTCCGATCTCATTGGGTCTCACAGGCAAATGGACCGAGAGTCTCAAGCGCACCGACACAAACGCCGAAATATGGAAAGCTGGCCCTCTCGTCGCAAATGCAGCGAAGGTCTACGGCTTCACCACTTTCGCCGCCGCTCTGAACGAAATCACAGAAAACGAGCACGGTTTCTTGCCACCTACGGATTCGCGCCTGAGGCCTGACCAGAGGCTTTTAGAGCTTGGTGATGTGGACAAAGCGGAAGCGACGAAGGCGAAGCTTGAAGAGAGGCAGCGGTCTCGGAAAAAGGTCAGGGATAGCCACGGGACTGAGTGGACGCCGCAGTTCTTTGAGAGGGTGGCTGGGAACGGAGAGGAGCTGTGGAGGCTTAAAGACAAAGGCGGCTACTGGGAGAGGCGCGTCAAGGGCGATTGGAATGGAGTGGAAGAGGTGTTCGAGGCCTGAGGCAGCGTTTGGAAACGTCAATTTGGATGGAACCTCTTGCTGCGTTGTTGTGATACCCAGCGATTTGGATCAGTGTTGCCCAGCTGTTGAGTTAGAAATGTTGTTCAGCTTGGATTAGATCGAGTTCTTGGATCGATGGATGATATCGAACCTCCAGTTTCTCACAAGTCAGTCAATGCTCACCACGCCATCGTCTATACTTTCTGCACAATCGGTTCCACCTTCCCATCACCCAGAGCCAGCCACTGCCGTCACAGCAATCTAACAACACACCCCCTGAAACAACACCCAACCGAGACATTCTATGTACCCCAAACTTTTCCCCATGTTCTTTTCATCAATGGTAAGCGCCACCGTTACACTCCCAAGTCCAACGGTCATGCATGTATGCATGTATGCACCAGAGCGCAGAAACCGACAACGGTCAATCTAAAACACGTTCGACTGCGCGCTTGACTGGACTTTGCTAGCTTTTGTTATGTGCCGAACCCCTGTCCTTAGGTCAAAAGACGTTGTGGTATAACTTACTCCCCCACCCCGGCTAGAGATTTGCTTGTCGGGATGTCGTATGTGGGGGAGTGAGACATAAGAAACGGGCGTGCAGCATTGAAGCATTGATCAAGAAACTGCTTGTCTTTCTCTCGACGTAAACGCTTGTTTCGAGGCGAGACTTTCTTAGGAGGTAGTTCTCTTTAGAGGAGGACGGTCCTTTCTCCGGGGTTGGGGTTTGATTGGAAGGAAGGAAGAGCCGTTGCGGTTTGTTGGAAGGAAGGGCATTGCTTTCTTTCTCTCTGCTATGGTTTTGTGAGAACGAGGTATGTGAGTCTGTGAGGATAGGGCTTGGGCCTGCTTTGTGTGGTTGGTGTTTTTTTTTGTTTTATCCCCTCTTGTAACCTATGGTGTTTGTGCGAGGGAGAGCGGGTTTGACTCCGTCAGTTTGTGTGATGGGCGATTGTGATGAGATGGGCGATGTGCATGGAGGGATATGCTTGGCGTGGGAATGGTTTTGATTGGTGCTTGTGCTTGTGATGAGAGGAAAGGTGAATGGGTGTGATTGGTTGTTTGGTTTGTGCGGAGAGCATTGAGCGTGTCGTCCATAGTCCAGTGTGTTTGAAGGAGTGGGTATAAGTGACATCCTCGCTCAGCCTGAGGGCCTCCTGAGAGTTGTAGGCGGGCTTGCCGATAGATCCATGTTTGTTCGTCTCGACAGCTCATATGTTTTGTCGATCCCATCTACTGGATCAAATTGTGCTAGGTGTTCAGCACTGATGATTGGAACGAAGGCGGGTCTTCGTTTGTAACGTAATTGAGCATCACGTTATTCTATACCGCAAGTGACTCACTTACAAGATAGATCTTCCTCTAGCAACACATCGACACGTACATCTACATAC